>Ga0247727_10018624_pt1 | contig 10889 bp, 9 predicted proteins | sample WisWelCaveWW1625_FD_202498 | JGI IMG/M metagenome (GOLD analysis project Ga0247727, IMG submission 202498) | Biofilm microbial communities from Wishing Well Cave, Virginia, United States - WW16-25 | ecosystem: Environmental > Aquatic > Deep subsurface > Groundwater > Cave microbial mat | place...
TCACGAAGATACCACTGGAGCGCCACAACCGACCATTTTTGTACCCAGTAGCACATGCCAGGCTTTTGATATCAACCGTTTGAAGCGGCGGCGTTTTTTGCGTTCTCAGTCGGGGAACTTCGGGCTAACCTTTCCTCAAGAGCGGCGCGGAGATCAATTGGAGCATGTCTCAACAGGAGATGGCGCGTTTTCTCATCCGGCGTGAGGCGTCCGACCTCTCCTGCGAGAGCCGCCAAAAGAAGGTCTGCTCGCAAGCCACTTGCCAATCGCGTTTGCGGCAAGTGCCAGATCCGTGCAACCGATTCATCAACCACGGTAACGACGTGTCGACCATCTGGGCTGAAGTTGGACGTGGGAGACCACAATCCAGGCTCGTCGGTGTCTCCGATCTCTGCTCCCGTTTGCGCATCCCATGCCCGCCCAACCATAAACCCGGCTGACGCAATAATGCGCCGGCCATCCTTGCTAAAAGCAACGATTGGCATTGAATCAGATATGTCTTGAATTGGTAGCACTGCGATCTCAAGTGCACTTTGATCCCATACACGGGCTGTGTTGTCGGTTGATATTGTCAAGAAGCGCAGGCCATCGGGGCTAAATGCGGCACTAACTACGCCGGCGGTGTGGCCCAATCGCGCCACTTGAGCACCTGTCGCAAAGTCCCACACCGCGGCGGTCCGGTCCTCAGAACACGTTACAACTCGTTGGCCATCAGGGCTGAACGATACGCTCCGCACCCAGTCCGTGTGGCCTTCTAGGCTCGCGAGCTTTTGCCCCGTCTCCGGGTGCCAGAGTCCCACGGTGTTGTCGGCGGACGCGGTCGCCACGCGCCCATCTGGGCTTACCGACGCAAGAAGAACAGGTGCAGAGTGCAACAACCTCGCGATTTCGCGTCCACTATCAGCATCCCATACGCGCGCTGTTGCATCCTGAGACGCCGTGACCACACGCCGACCATCTGGGGTAAACACCGCGCTGTTGAGAGGACCATCGTGCGCAAGAGTGAAAATTTCTTCGCCGCCCTCTGTCTGCCAAATGCGCGCCGAACCATCCCAGGATGCCGTGACTAGCCGTCGCCCGTCCGGGCTGAATCCGGCGCTTTGTATGCGATCAGTGTGACCCTCAAGTTTGAGCCCGAATTGAGCCTTCGAAATCGCTAGCGCCGCGGGTTTCCACAATTCGGGCACTAAACTGAAATTGGGATCATTGGCAAGGACGACCCCTGCAGCTACCAACCGCAGGGCATGGTCGTATAGCTCCTTTTCAAGCGCGTACTCTGCGGGCAAGACAAAAGCACGTCCAGTAATACTACGCAGTTGTCGTATCTGGCTTTCATTTGATGCAATTTCCGCATTTTCGGCATTACGGCTTGCTCTAACATACTCTAGCTGCAGGTCGGAGGGGTCTGGCGCTTCGCGGGGTTTCTTATTTAGCCATACCTCTGCCTCCTTCAGTTCGTCACCTCGAAGGTGGAGCGTGTGGGCGCGATTTCGGGCGTGCCACCTGCTGGCAAGTTCGGCTAGGCGCGTGTGCTCCCTCACCCATATGAGATCGGTGTTGAGCGCTACGACCAATTTCGCCAATCCGGAACCGAACCCTGAACCAGGTACAGATGGCTCGGAATAGAAGTAGATGTAGTTGAGGTCGCGCAAGCTCTTGGGTACGGCCGAGCGGCCCAGCGGCTCAGCTACGATTGGGATCAGGCGCTTGGCGTGCCGTTCAGTCTCTTCCACTTCCCACGCGCAAACCTCAGAGCGTGCGGATTCGCGGGAAAGGACGAAAACAACTGTCTCAGCCGCCAAAATTAGCGCGCCGAGCCGCTGCCGCCAATTCTCAGCGCCAGCGATGCCGTGGCGATCAATGACCGGTTCATAGCCATAGGCTTCGAGCGCTGCGACAAGCTGATCAGCGAATTGGAGAGCGTCCCTGCGGCTGTAGGAGATGAAGATTCTGAGCTTCGCCTTACTCTTCTCATCTACAGCCGGATTGGTCGCCGCTTCGGGTCTCATCATGCTGCACTTTCTATGACTACTGTAATCACTTCGATCGGGTGGCGCATCTTAGCGCTAGATCGGGCAACGGGAAGTGGGAGTGGGGCAACGATCCGATTTTGCCTACCCGAACGCCAGGCGCGGCAGCCAGAGGGCCAGCTCCTGGAAGTGGATGAGCAGGACCGTCATCAGCAGCATCGTAATAAAGAACGGGATGGTGCCGCGGAAGACGTCGCCGATCGAGCCCTCGTTGCGCACCGCCTGGATCACGTAGAGGGTCAGGCCGACGGGCGGGCTGATCAGCGAGATCTCGCACATCAGGACGAGGAAGATGCCGAACCAGACCGGGTCGATGCCGGCGGCGACGATCAGCGGGTGCACCAGCGGCAGCGTGCCCACCATCATCGGCAGCGTCTCGAAGAAGGTGCCGAGGATCACGTAGAACGCGAACAGGATGTAGATGAGCTGCAGCGGCGTGACGTTCATGGAGGCCACGAATTTGGTCAGCGCCGCCGTCACGCCGAGCAGGCCGAGGATGAAATTGAGGGCGAAGGCGCCGGCCAGGATCAGCATGCTGAGCGCGGTCAGGTTGACGGTCGACAGGAAGGCGTCGTGCAGCATCTTAATCGAGAGCCGGCCGTAGAACGCCGCGATCGGCAAGGTGACGATGACGGCCAGCGCCGCCGCCTCGGTGGAGGTGGCCCAGCCGCCGTAGATCGAGCCCATGACGATGACGAAGATGAGGACCGGCGGCAGCAGATCGACGAGGCGCTTCAGGCGCACCAGCATGGGATCGGTGACGACCTCGCGCGGGGCGATCGAGGGCCGCCACCAGGTGAGCAGCACGATCGTGGCCATGAACATCACCGTCAGCAGGGCGCCGGGAAAGACGCCGCCGGCATAGAGCCGGGCCACCGAGGTGTTGGTAAGCACGCCGTAGATGATGAGGGCGATGCCGGGCGGAATGAGGTTGCCGAGCGAGCCGCCGGCGGCGATCGAGCCCAGCACCATGCGGGTGTCGTAGCTCTTCTTCTTGAACGCAGGCAGCGCCACGGTGGAGATGGTCGCTGCCGTTGCCACCGACGAGCCCGAGACCGCCGAGAACAGCGCGGAAGCCGCCACGTTGGTGTGCAGCAGGCCGCCCGGCAGCCGGTTGAGCCAGTCGGTCAGCGAGCGGTACATGCGGTCGGTGGCGCCGCACCGAACCAGGATCTCGCCCAGCAGGATGAACAGCGGCAGCTGCAGCAGCACGGCTTCGTCCATGGAGCCGAGATAGACGACGATCATGGAGTTGACGCCGGGCCAGCCGAGGTAGAGCGCCGCGCCGATGAAGCCGACGCCGAACATCACGGTGGCGATGTGCAGGCCGAGCGTCATGGCTCCCAGCAGGATCAGGAAGCCGATGGTGACGGAGGCGATGTCGATCATGCCCGGCTTCCCCTGCCCTCGCGGGCCTCGGCGTGGCCGATCTCGGTGGAAACCTCCTCCTCCATCGATTGCGGGCCATAGAGCCGGTTGAGCTGCGCGCGATCGCGAAACAGCAGCGAGAGGGAGTGCCAGGCCATGAAAATCGTCCCGGCGGCGAACAACAGCATGCCGGTGAACCAGACCGTCAGCGGAATCCAGAGCGGGGTCTGCAGCGGCGTGTTGGACCGCTTGCCGGATAGCCAGGCGTCGAGAACCTCGAAAATCCCGCGCCAGGCGCAGAACGCCGCCATGGCCGCCAGGGTGAGCGTGGCAAGGACATTGAGGAGCGATTGCACGGAGGTCGACACGTACGGAAACAGCAGCGTCACGCGCATATGCGCACGCGTGCTCAGCGCATAGGCGAAGCCGAACGCGCTGACCCCCGCCAGCATGTAGCCGCCGATCTCGTCGAGGCCCCGAAACGAGAAGCTGAAATACTTGCGGCCGATGACCTCGACGCAGGTTGCCACCGAGATGGCCATCAGGGCCCAGCCGCCGACGATCGCGCACGCCCGCGCAATCGAGCCGAACCATTTGAGCGATGCTTGCATCCAGCCCCCGCCCCCACGTGGGCAGTCGAGAAATGCAGCCGGATGAGGCTGCGCGCCCCCTCCGGCCTGCGACTTTCGCGTTACGGGGCGGCGGTCAGGCCGACCACCTTGCCGATCGTGTCGTTCCAATTGCTGGTGCAGCCGGCGTCGGCGCCGCAGCGCTTGGCCCAGCGCTTGAGCACGACGTCCTTCATGGCCGTCTCGAGGATCTTCTCGTCGGCGGGCGTCGGCTCGACCTTGACGAGCTTGCCGGGCTTGCCGGCCGAGCATTCGCCGCCAGTTCCCGTCGTGCACCTGAGGCCCATCTCGTCCTCGTCGATGATGGTCTTCCACCACTTGTCGGTCTGCCCCTTCACCGAGGCCTCCATGAACGCCTTGGTCTTGTCGTCGAGCTTGCCCCAGCTGCTAAGACTGGCGATGGTGAACGACACGGAGAAGCCGACCGGCAGTCTGAGCACGTGGCTCGTCACCTCGTGCCAGCCGGCCTTGTAGGCGGGCATGGTGCCGGTGATGCCGCAGTCGACGGTGCCGCGCTGCAGGGCGGGCACGACCTCGGCGAAGGGAATCGTCACGCCGGTGGCGCCGAGCGCTTCGACCAGATCGCCCTGCGAGGTGCCCTGCACGCGCACCTTTCGGCCCTTGATGTCGGCCAGGCCCTTGATCGGCGAGTTGCAGTAGAACATCTGCGACGGCCAGGTGTAGTAGTTGAGCACGCGGGCGCCGTATTTCTTCTCGAACGCCGCGTTGAGGACCGGCGCATAGGCATCGACGGTCTTGCGGGCCATGTCGAAGGTCTTGGCGACGCCGGCGATGTCGATGCCCTCGACGATGGCATCCTCGGCGGTGTAAATCGGCAGCCCGTGCGCGAAATCGAACAGGCCAAGCCTGACGAGCCGGACGATCTCCGTGCCCTTGAGGCCAAGCTCGCTGATGGACTGGATGTTCGCCGTTACCTGCCCCTTGGTCGCCTCCGGCACGGTCTTGGTCCAGAACGGCTGCTCGTTGGCCTGCCAGTTGGTGAGGTTGGACCAGGTGCCCACCACCTTGAAGGTCTGTTTCGGCAGCTCCTGCGCTATCGCCGCCGCCCCTCCCATTGCAATGGCGCCCGCAAGCGCCAGCGACCCGACGATTCGGCTAGTCATTTTTTGAACCTCCCGTTGGACTCAGACGTTGATTTTTCTGCAGAAGCTTCGACGCACGCCGCAGGCGTTACTTCTCCGGTGGCCATGTCCATCGCGACGCGGCGAAAGCGAGCGCTCGAACCTCAGCGGATTGTCGTCTCCGGGCCAGCATAGCCAGCCACCCAACAATTGTCAGCAAGAGCCGAGCCCAAACGTGTGTTGCCGGCCACATCCAGTGCTGGGTCTGGGCCCTCTCTCAATGCGATGCAAGCGCGACAGTTCGAGGCAGCAGGCCGGCCTCACAAGCCCTGATCTGCAGGGCAAGATACTTGGAGTAGATGCGGCATTGGGCCAGGCTGCCGGCAATGAACCAGAGGCCCGGCTGTGCCGTGCGCGTGAACATGTTGCGCAGCTCCAGCCCATCGCCGAACCCCCAGATCGGGCCGACGCGCGCGGCAACGGCAGCGCCGAACAGCTTGCGGACCAGGTGCTCCTGCCCCTTGTAGCCGGTTGCCAGCACGATCAGATCGGCGGCAATTGTTTCGCCGGCGCGTATCCGCGCTCCTTCCTCGACGAACTCGACGATATCGGCGAACTGCACCAGTCCTATCCGGCGGTCGACGATGAGATCGGAGCAGCCGACATTGAAGTAATAGCCGCCGCCGCGGGTGAGGTACTTGAACTGCCAGCCGGTGCCGTCCTCGCCGAAATCGAGCTTGAACCCGACACGCTCCAACCCGTCGAGCAGCTGCTGGTCGAGCTTCTTCGCTTGCTCGGTGAAAGCGGCATGGCTCTTCCTTGCCAGCGGCAGGGGGATCGACGCGGTAATCAGGTCGCAATCCTCGAGCGGAGGCCCTTCGTCGTACAGTGCGTAGGGGATCTGCGCGCTCGGCTCGATATTGACGATCAGGGTCGGGCTGCGTTGAACCAGGGTGACCATTGCGCCGCTCGAATAGAGATCCTGCGCGATGTCATGGCCGCTGTTGCCGGTGCCGATGACGATAGCGTTCTTGCCCTTCCACGTCTCGCCGTCGCCGTACTCGCTGGAGTGCAGGACCGTGCCGCCGAAGCTTGCCAACGTCGGGATATCCGGGAGGTTTGGAATGCCGCTGACCCCTGTGGCCATGACGACGTGCCGGGGGCGCATTTCTCGCGTGCTCCCGTCGGCCCGGCGCAAGACGACGGACCAGCGGCCCTCTTTCTCGTCATACACGCCGCCTTCGAACTCCGTCGCCGCCCAGTAGTTGAGTTCCATGCTCTGCACGTAGGCCTCGAACCAGGCGGCAAGCTTGTCCTTGGGAAGATAGCTGGGCCAGCTCGGTGGAAACGGCATGTACGGCAGGTGATTGACCTGCACCTGGTTGTGCAGGGTGAGCGCGTGATAGCGCTGGCGCCAGTTGTCGCCGATGCGGGGCCAGCGGTCGACGATCAGGGTGTCGACCTGAAGCTGGGTGAGGCGGGCCGCGATCGAGAGCCCGGCTTGCCCGCCGCCAACGACCAGCACAGCGGGGTCCCCGTCGAAATACTCTGCGGCGGACTTCCTGCGGTCGAGCCAGTTGGGGCCGCGAAAATCGCGCGAATAGGACTGGCCTGTGGGGCGTGATCTCCCGACCTGCTCCGGGAGCCCATTTATTTCATCCAATGCTGTGAGCAGCGTCCATGCTTCCAGCCGGTCGCCATCGCCAGGCACAAGCCGGAGGACTCCGCTGCCGCGGCCGAGGGCGGTCTCGAATTTGAAGATTGCCTCGATCGCGCTGGTGCCCGCGCGCTTGACTTCACGCGGCGCCGTCCGATGGGTATCTACCTCGAAGCCGACCGGGCGCGCTTGGCTGGCGTGCGCTTTCAGTTCTCTCGAAATGGCGTCCGGCCCGCTGATGGTCCCGACATCCCAGGTCAGCGACAGGACGTCGCGCCAATAGCTCTCGCGATGAAACAGGGTTTTCAACAGGGCCTGGTCGGACTCGGCAAGCGCTTTTTCGAACTGCGCAAGCCAATCCTGCACGACCGCCGCCAGCGCGGTTTCCGTCTTGGCCAGCATCGCGCCTCCACCACGCCCGCCGCCACCCGTCATCCCGGCCGGAGGGGTGCGAGCGATCTCGCGAGCAGCGCTCCGAGCCGGGATCTCGGGCAGGTTCAGTCTATTGCCCGAGGTCCCGGATAGCTTCGGGCTTCGCCCTCGCTTCCGGGATGACGGGTGTGTTGATATCATTGTAGCAGCTGCGGCAACGGACGGAACATCGGCATGGCACTCGCTCTGAATCGCTCAGCGGCAAGCCGCATGATGCAGATCGAGGATCCTCGCGAGGCGCGCCGCATCGTCCGGATGGGCGAATACGCGGGCCACACCGCCGGCATCGCACCCGAGTATGTGCAGGGCAACCTGTGCATCCTGCCAAAAGACCTGGCCATGGACTTCGCTGCCTTCTGCCAGCGCAACCCCAAGCCGTGCCCAGTAATCGGCATGGGTGCGCCCGGGGACCCGTCGCTGCCCGGCCTCGGCGACATCGATATTCGCACCGATGTTCCGCGCTATCGCGTCTTCAAGGACGGCAGGCTGGTCGATGAGCCGACCGACATTCGCGCCTACTGGTCCGACGACCTGGTCACATTCGTGATCGGCTGCTCGTTCTCCTTCGAGGGAGCGATGCTGCAGGCCGGCATCCGGCTGCAGCACATCGACCGCGATACCACGGTGCCGATGTATCGCACCAGCATCGACTGCGTGCCCGCCGGCCCCTTCAAGAGCAAGATGGTCGTGTCGATGCGGCCCCTCAGCCCCGCAGATGCGATACGAGCTGTGCAGATCACGTCGCGTTTTCCCGCGGTGCATGGCGCTCCGGTTCACCTTGGCGCGCCGGAGGCCATCGGCATCCGCGATCTGGCGCGGCCCGACTTCGGCGACCCGGCCGAGATGGGGCCTGGGGACCTGCCCGTGTTCTGGGCCTGCGGGGTGACGCCGCAGGTCGCGGTGGAAGCCGCGCGACCCTCTCTGTGCATCACCCACAAGCCCGGCTCGATGCTCATCACCGACAAGCTCAACAGCTCCCTTGCGGCGCTGTGACCATTGATCTTCGACGAGGACAGGTGCGCCGCCACCTCGCCTTTACTTAACGGCCCTTCACCCATCCAACCAGTCGGCCGCCGCCGCCCACAGGGTGTCGCGGAACTCGGCGCGGAAGAAGCCGTGGTGGCCGATCCGGTCGGCGCCGGCGTCGGCTAGGCGAATAGGCCAGAGCGAGCGGTCCGAGGTGCCCGTGACCGGCGAGCAATCGCCTCGACCGCCGCCAGCGTGCCCCACACGTCGTCCTCGACTTGAGCGAAGCGGATGGGGGCGTTGAAACGGGCAAAGTTGGACTTCTCCGTCAGCGCGTCGTCGCCGAACAGGAAGTCGGGCGTCATGCACCATCGCCGCCACTCGAGGAACGCGGGCCCCGGCATGTCCTCGCCACCCATCAGAACGCCCGGAAGATATCCACGCGCACGAACGATCATCGGGCCTGCCACACCCATCAGCACCCGCACGCGGTAGCCCTCGGACACCGCCATATGCCGCCAATAGCCGCTCAGCGCCGCGATGCAGAGCTGGCAGGCAATCAGATGGTTGTTGTGAGCCAGGCCGGTGGCGAAACCACCCATGCTGTGGCCGACCCAGTGGACCGGCCGTCCCGGATATTCGCGCGCCATCCAGGCCAGGACGCCCGGAACATCGAGGATGCACCAGTCGCTCATGCGCACCTTGGAACCATTGAGCGAGCCGGAGCGCGAGCCGCCGATGTCGCGCTAGTCGAAGGTCAATGCGAGGCGACCCCGCTCGGCCAGATAGGCGGCAAACCTCCCGTAGTAGCGCCTGGCAATCCCGGCTCCGCCGGCGACGATCGTTGGCGTCGACTGTTCAGCGGCGGCGGATTGCGACTCGAACAGCGTGGCCGCCAGCAGGCGGCCATCCTCGGCTGGAATCTGCACCTCCCGGCCGGAAGCGGCGGGCGCAAGCATGGCGTTGCACTCCTCCTCTGATATTGACGTTAACGTCAACTTTTAGCGCGTGGCGCCGATCGCGCAAGGGCTGGAGAGCGTTTGGCACGGGAGCGGTGTTCCCCTATAAGGCCCACGAAACGCCCGTAGAAATGCAAATCTGCGGCTCCCGGAGCCATCCGCGCGCGCGGGGGAGGGCGCCGTTCGCCGTGCAGGAGATGACCATGCCCGCCGCCTGGAAGCCCGACAGCTGGAGAGGCAAGCCCATCGTCCAGATGCCGACCTATCCCGACCAGGCGGCGCTCGAAGCCGTCGAGCAGGACCTGCGCAACTTCCCGCCGCTGGTTTTTGTCAAGGAGGTGCGCGACCTCAAGCAGAAGCTTGCGCTGGTGGCCGAGGGCAAGAGCTTCCTGCTGCAGGGCGGCGATTGCGCCGAGAGCTTCAAGGAGCACAAGACCGACTACATCCGCGACTATTTCCAGCTGTTCCTGCAGATGGCGCTGATCCTGGTGTTCGTCGGCAATCGCCGGGTGGTGAAGGTCGGCCGCGTGGCCGGCCAGTTCGCCAAGCCGCGCTCCTCCGACACCGAGAAGCGGGACGGCCAGGAGCTCCCCAGCTACCGCGGCGACATCGTCAACGGGCCGGACTTCACGCCGCAGGCGCGCATCCCCGACCCGCGCCGCCAGCTCCAGGCCTACCGGCAGTCGGCCGCGACCCTCAACTTCCTGCGCGCGCTGCTGGACGGCGGCTATGCCTCGCTCGCCAACGCGCACCGGTGGGAATTGAAGTTCATGGAGGGCACGCCGATCGAGGCGCGCTACGACAGGCTCGCCGACGAGATCGAGCGGACGGTGGAGGTCAACCGGCTCCTCGGCATCACCGAGGAGAACAGCCTGGAGCTGCGCACCACCAGCTTCTACACCAGCCACGAGGCCCTGCTGCTCGGCTACGAGCAGGCGCTGACGCGCCGGGACGAGGCCATGGGCTCCGGCGACCACGTGGCCACGTCGGGGCACCTCTTGTGGATCGGCGACCGCACGCGCCAGCCCGACGGGGCGCACGTGGAGTTCTGCCGCGGCATCGTCAATCCGATCGGCATGAAGTGCGGGCCGTCGCTGCAGCCGGACGAGCTGCTGCGCCTGATCGATATTCTCAACCCGAGAAACGAGCCGGGGCGCATGACGCTGATCTGCCGCTTCGGTGCCGACAAGGTCGAGAAGCACCTGCCGGCGCTGATCCGGGCGGTCGAGAAAGCGGGCCGCACGGTCGTGTGGTCGTGCGATCCCATGCACGGCAACACGGTGACGGCGGCCGGCGGGCTCAAGACGCGGCCCTTCGACAGCATCGTGAGCGAGGTGGAGCGGTTCTTCGCCGTCCATCGCGCCGAGGGCACCTGTCCGGGCGGCGTGCACATCGAGATGACCGGGCAGAACGTGACGGAGTGCACCGGCGGCGCCACCCGCATCTCGGAGGCCGACCTTGCGCGCCAGTACGACACGGGTTGCGACCCGCGGCTGAATGCCGGGCAGGCGCTGGAGCTCGCGTTCCGCCTTGCGGAGCATTTGCGGGAAGGGCGTGCGGCGTCGAAGGCTGCGGCTGAGTAGTTTGCGTGAACCCCGGCGAAAGACCTGGCGAAGACCAGGGGCAGACCCAGCGCCGCGCCGCAGGCTGCAGTGCTAGCCCAACTTAGCCTGTTCGATCGCGGCTTTCGGGATTTTGAATGGGCAAGCGATTGATATTGCGCGGGGTGAAGGGCTGGGACGGGGCGTAGTGAAGACCAAGGCCGT
>Ga0247727_10018625_pt1 | contig 10889 bp, 9 predicted proteins | sample WisWelCaveWW1625_FD_202498 | JGI IMG/M metagenome (GOLD analysis project Ga0247727, IMG submission 202498) | Biofilm microbial communities from Wishing Well Cave, Virginia, United States - WW16-25 | ecosystem: Environmental > Aquatic > Deep subsurface > Groundwater > Cave microbial mat | place...
TCTGTTTGAAGCGGGGCGTAGCAACTATCCGTGATGCTGACATAATACGTTGTGGTCACCGAAGGAGTGGCAACAGGATTTGCCGCTGTGGTGCTGCTGAGTCCTGTTGCTGGAGACCAATTATAAACAACAGGAGGAACTCCCCCGCTCGCGTTCGCAAAAATAGTTACTGAATTGCCAAAACAAATAGAAGTATCGCCCGATGCCGCCATGCTTAGCGGTGTGTGATCGTTAATATAAAGTGCAAGCGAAGCGGTGTCGCCTGAACTGCAGCCGGAATTGCCAAGGAGTATAGCAATCATGTTGAGTATTTCGGATCCTTCTATAAGTGTATCTGAAATTCCGTTGATGCAAATGACAACTGAATCCTGCCCGGGCAGAAAGAAAATTGTATCGGGCAAAAGAGTGATGTCAATTCCATTTAAAACTGTTCCGCTGAAGCCCAGCACTACTGTATCAGGATTTGCAATATTGCCTTGTCCTCTGTCAATCACGATGCATGCCTGTCCGCATCCTTCGTAAAGAGTGGAATCATTCAGGTTGGCATAACTGACTGTGGAACTTACCGTGATATTTCCTGAAGTTGAAAAACTTCCGCCTTTAAGAAATACACCTGAATCAAAAATTCCATCGCCCACATCGCTGATGGCAATTTTTATATGATAGGTCTGTCCACATACTACAGGTGAAATGGCAGTGAGTACCGTGGTAAACCCATCGTACTGGATAGCATTTGGACCAGGATTAGTCGGAGGATTTGTCCATCCGCTGTTGTCCACATAATATTGCGGAAAACTTCCGCAGCATGGAGTGGTAGCATCGCAATAACTAACCGCCTGACAAGGACCATTCACCGTATTAATTTGAATGGGAACGGCCGTACTTGGTATAAGGGCAATATTTGCAGAATTGTTTGAGTAAGGTCCGCTGATTCCCGAACCGCTGATAAAAAATCCGAATACATCATTTACAGAACAACAGGTGTATTCAGGATATTCTTCTGAAGCAAAAACAAAATCAAACTTTACTGTATCAGCCATCGGAACAAAATCAAATTCAAGAATAGCAGCATTGAAGATTCCATTAGGCGCGACAATCATTGCCAAATCAGGATCTGAGGGCATGCCGTTATCATTTCCCTGCGAAGCACTTGTATTTGGTCCTAATGCGTTTGTAATGTTTCCCGAGCCAATAATTATTCCGCTGTCAAGTGAAATGGACGGCATGGTGGTTAATCCATTATTGAAAAAACCAATCGCATTCGCATCGCCTGTATAAGTTATATTGCTCACAGTAACTCCACTGCCAAGCAAAACATTCTGCACCAAATAATTTACAGTATTATAAGGGGCTGCATTGCTCACAACCAATTGCGCTTTCCCTTCAAAGAAGAAGAATGACAATAGAATAAATAAAAAGGCATAGCGATGTAATTTCATGTGGTTGGTGTGTTTGAAAAATGTACTGGCAAACATAGAAAAAATTGAAAATGCTCTTGGTTCATAGTAAGTATAGTTATCATCAATAATCGTCAATAATCCTGCATAATGACCTGTCTGATTTTTCATTCTAATACTATGATGTTTTTTTATTAAGAAAAGTTGCATGGAGGAAATAAAGAAGAGGCAACAAAAAACATATACCTTTATTTCTCTTATACCCTATTCCCCTATTGCCCTGTGGATCAAACATCATTTAAAATCCTTCTCCTTAAAGCCGAGCGCTTCTGCGCGTATCAGGAACGATGCAGTTACGAACTAATGCAAAAGATGAAAGAATTGGGCGCGGATGAAAAGACAACAGAAAAAATAATTTCCTCGCTTAAAGAAGATGAGTATTTGAATGATGAACGCTTCGCGAAACTTTTTACATCGGGTAAATTCAGAATCAAACGATGGGGAAAGAATAAAATCCGCGCTGAACTGAGAATGAAAAAAATTTCGGATGATTTAATTTCAAACGCGCTGGATGCAATAGACGAAGAAGAATACAGGAAAACAATTCAGCATCTCATAAATAAGAAGTCGAGAGAAGTCAAAAGTCAGAATTCAAAAGATAAAACCAGAAAAATTGTAAATAATCTTCTTTCAAAGGGATTTGAGTCAGAACTAATTTGGAAATGTGTCAATTTGAAAATTTGAAAATGTCTGTATGGGGATTTCATTTTCAAATTGGCTAATCTTCAAATCAACTCATTTGCTGTTCCTAATCAACACATCAAACCTGTAATGCGCATGCGGAAGATTTTCCTGCGGCATGATGGATACGTTCAGTCCCCGTTTCTCACACCAGTCAACAATCTCTTTCGAGTCAATCCACCAGCCGAGGTCGCACTCGCCTTCCTTGAACTGAAGGGCACGTGAAATCTTTTCGCGGTAAAACTTTTTCGGTGACTCATAAAAGTTCCACATCCGTGTTTTATCTGGAATGTCGCCAAGAAATATCCATCCTTTGCGCTTGGTAATGCGCGAAAGCTTTTCAAGGAGCAACTCTCTTTTGCTTTTGTTGAAATACTGAAAGGAGAAATAGCAGTACGCCTTGTCAAAAAAATCCTGGGGGAAAAATTTATCAATGTCCATCGCATCCGACAAATGCAGGCGGAGATTAAAAATATTTTCTTTCACTTCCAGTTTCCGGGCGGAATCAATCAACGCTTCTGAAAAGTCAACGCCATGAATCTCTTTGCAGGCGCGCGCAATAAATTTGGTGAGCGCGGCATTGCCGCAGCAAAGGTCAAGCACCAAATCATCTTTCTCAAACTGGACTTTGTCAATGATATCAGCGGCAATCTTTTCAAATTTGTATTTCTCCCCTCGCCTCGCGCTTTGCTCAAGCGGGGAATCATCTGAAGGGAATGCCCATTTATTAATCCACTTGTCACTCATTTGGTTTTGTCATTCTGAGCGTAGCGAAGAATCTATAGATGCTTCGTTTCACTCAGCATGACAATACAAAACTACAGACAATAGAAATGAAATCAATTAAGAAATATTCTGATTATACACATCGCAATGGTTAAAACCTCCCGTCATTGCGAACCGCGAGGAACGAAGCGGGAAGCAATCTCACAGAGAAAAAAGAAATCATTCTGGGGGATTGCTTCGGGCGAAGCGCCCTCGCAATGACGCTCCGTTATTTTATAACGACCATCTTCTTCCCCTCACTCGCCTGATTAGAAGTTTGCAGTTGAAAAAAATAAGTGCCTGCCGGAATATCAGTAGTAGAAATTAAAAGATGGTCAAATGTTTTATCAACCTTAAAGCGTTTGAGTTCTTTGCCTTGTAAATCATAAAAAACAATCTCGCCTTGGTTTACTCCATTGGGAAAAGTATAATCAATGCGGGTGCTGCTGTTGGTGGGGTTGGGATAGGGATTTGTAATTGAAGAAATATACAATGAACTTTCTCCATTTATTAATTGTTGTTGATAAGTACTTCCATAAGGACCACTAATAAGATAACCAGGCAATGAATAAACTTTTGCCCAAGGAACTTGAGGAGATGGCGATCCTGATAAAATCATTTTTGTCCCGCTATCAGTATTGAAAATTGTTATTGTAGAGTAATTTGGATTAAACCCTCCTACTGTGGCACTGTCAAGCGAGAAAGTTGTATTTCCAGATTCATCATAAATTATTACGGAATAAAAAATAGGACTTGCTTTATATCTAAATATTAAATACTCAATATCTGTGCTGTCATTATCAAAAAGCTTATCCGAAATATAATTAACATACCAACCATCAAATCCTACTTGGGAAGGGATGGGAACTGATTTATAAAGCGAATGATTTAAATTAAAAATATCAAGTTGAAAAGTCGTAGAGTTTACAAGAGCATATTTTGCACCTGTAGTTAAATTAATAAAACGAATATTTTCAGCATTAATTGATCCATTCGGATATGTGTTTTCCAAAGCAATCTGCGCCTTCGCATTTATTCCAAATGCAATGAGAGCGATGAGGATAAATTTTTTCATTTGATTTATTTTTGATTGCTCAAAAGTAAACATTCCGTTTCACCCGCACAATTTTTCAACAGCATCATTTTGCACAGTCAAATTCATTTACCTTCGCACCTTCGCTGAATAAACAAGCATGTCTTGCCGGAAAGCAGAAATGTAAAGCAAAGGAACAAAGTGATACGCCAAAGGAATGAAGGTGTTAAACAAAGGGACGGAAGTGTTAAACAAAGGGACAGAAGTGTTAAACAAAGGGACGAAAGTGTTAAACAAAGGGACGGAAGTGTTAAACAAAGGGACAGAAGTGTTAAACAAAGGGACGAAAGTGTTAAACAAAGGAACGGAAGTGTTAAACAAAGAGACAGAAGTGTTAAACAAAGGGACAGAAGTGTTAAACAAAGGGACAGAAGTGTTAAACAAAGGGACAGAAGTGTTAAACAAAGGGACGGAAGTGTTAAACAAAGGGACGGAAGTGTTAAACAAAGGCACAGAAGTGTTAAACAATGGGACAGAAACACATATCGAAGCAAAAAACACACAAATCAGCATAAAAACAGCCTTAACCCTTATACCTTTATTTATGTCACACACCATAAAAGTTAAAATAACGCTAAACCTAAGCAAGCAGCCCGTTCCGATAAAAATCATAAAAGGAAGGCATTATGTAATTTAGCACATAACCGTTTAAAATTGGAATACCTGAATCATCTTAATGAATCGCAGCGCGAAGCCGTCCTCTGCAAAGACGGGCCTGTGATGATTGTGGCAGGCGCGGGCTCGGGCAAAACGCGCGTGCTCACTTACCGCATTGCACATCTTTTGCAGAATGATATAGATGCGTTCAATATTCTCGCGCTCACATTCACCAACAAAGCCGCGCGCTCGATGAAAGAAAAAATCACCGCTCTGGTGGGCGATAACGAAGCGCGCAATTTATGGATGGGAACTTTTCACTCGGTGTTCGCGCGCATTCTCCGCTATGAGCACGATAAATTAAATTATCCTTCCAACTTCACCATCTATGATATGGATGACGCGAAAAATCTTATCAAAGATATTGTGAAGCAAAATAATCTGGATGATAAAGTGTATAAGCCCTCCGTTATGCTGGGAAGAATTTCCGCTATGAAAACCCAGTTGATTTCTTTTGAAGCGTATCAGCATCATTCGCAATTCACCGAACACGATAGAATGTCGGGTCGCCCTGAGTTCGGAACTATTTTTGAAACCTATTGCAAGCGGTGTTTCAAAGCAGGCGCCATGGATTTTGATGATATACTTTACAACACAAGCATTCTTCTGCGCGATTATCCGGATATACTTTATAAATACCAGAACAAGTTCAAATATATTCTGGTGGATGAGTATCAGGACACGAACTTTGTGCAATATGTAATTATCAAACAACTCGCGGCACGCTTTGAAAACATTTGTGTTGTGGGCGATGACGCGCAGAGCATTTATGCTTTCCGCGGTGCAAACATTCAGAACATTTTGAATTTCAAAACGGATTATCCCGATGTCCGCACGTTCAAACTGGAGCAGAACTACCGTTCCACAAAAAATATTGTGAGCGCGGCAAACAGTTTAATCACAAAAAATAAAAATCAGATTCCAAAAGAGATTTGGACGGATAACGAAGAAGGGGATAAAATAAAAGTCATTCGCGCGCTTACGGATAATGAAGAAGGCGCACAAGTTGCACGAATGATTTTTGAAAACATGATGCAGCAGCAGATGCATCCGAAAGAGTTTGCGATTTTATACCGAACAAACGCGCAGTCACGCGCGATGGAGGAAGCGCTGAGAAAAAAAAATATCGCATATAGAATTTATGGCGGACTTTCTTTTTACCAGCGCAAAGAAATAAAAGACCTCCTCGCCTACTTCCGCCTCACGATAAATAATCACGATGAGGAAGCGATGAAACGCGTGATTAATTATCCAACACGGGGAATCGGCAACACCACGATTGAAAAAATAATTGTCTGCGCCAACGACCATAACATCAGCTTGTTCACGGTAATGGAAAATCTGGGCGACTTCCAATTAGAAATGAATTCCGGAACCCGCGAGCGCCTCAGCAACTTTATTACGATGATAAAAAGCTTTTCCGCGATGCTTCCGATAACTAACGCTTACGATTTAGGAAATCACATTGCGACTTCCACCACCATTCTCAAAGATTTGTACAATGATAAAAGTCCTGAAGGCGTTTCGCGCTATGAGAATATTGAAGAATTGCTGGGAGCATTGAAGGAGTTTTCAGTCGGAGAGGAATTCAAAGCGATTGATATGCCAGAAATTACCCCCTCTGATTCTCCCCCTAAATTAGGGGGAGAGCCCGAAGGGCAAGGGGTATTAACTCTCGACCAATTCATGTCCGACATTGCATTGCTCACCGATTCCGATAAAAAAACAGAACCGGAAAACCAGGACCATGTTTCATTAATGACGATTCACCAAGCGAAGGGCCTGGAATTTTCTCATGTGTTCGTTGTAGGACTGGAAGAAAATCTTTTTCCAAATTCATTCAGCATGAACTCGCGGGATGATCTGGAAGAAGAGCGAAGATTATTTTACGTTGCGCTTACCCGTGCGAAAAAAAAATCCGTTCTCACTTTTGCTGCCACGCGTTTTCATCGCGGTTCACTCAATAACACCGAGCCAAGCAGATTCATTGAAGAAATTAATCCAAAGTTTATCGAATTCTCTCATTCGCAAAAAAATGAATGGCAGGAACAGAGAGGAAGGTGGAATGGAAATGGAACTGATACTGTTTATGAAGAGCCGGTTTTTAGAAAAGACCAGTCTAAAGTCCATAGTCTAAAGTCCAAAACTCAAGACTCAAGACTAACGACTAAAGACTCTCCTAAAAAATTAATAAACGCTACAGTCGCCCGATACAAGCCAACTACCGAAAGTCAGCAGCATTTAAAAGATTTACAAATCGGAATGACAGTTGCTCACGACCGTTTCGGAAACGGAAAAGTGATAAACATTGAAGGAATTTTCCCGAATTCAAAAGCCACCGTTGAATTTGAAACCGAAGGACAAAAACAATTGCTTCTCAAGTTCGCAAAACTGCAGATTGCAGGGTAAGAGCACCTCACCCCAACCCCTCTCCTTAAGGAGAGGGGGAACAGCACAGCATCCCTTGTTCCTGCAAAGACTCGGGTGAGGTCTGTTACAATATTTCGCCTACTTTTGCGTATCTACTTAACCAGAAAATCTCAAAAATAATATGGCAAAAAGTTCAAAAGATAAAGAAGAGCGCGAGCCGGCAAAGAAGCACGATTTGATATATAACACGCAGCAACCTCACCTTATTATTCCCGAATACGGACGCAACATTCAAAAGTTGATTCAGTACGCCTGCACGATAAAAAATAAAGAAGAGCGGAATAATGTCGCCAATGCCATCATCGCCATCATGGGCAGATTAAATCCCATGCTTCGCGACATCACCGATTTCCGCCACAAACTTTGGGATCATCTTTTTATCATTTCTAATTTCAAATTAGAAGTTGATTCTCCTTATCCCGTTCCTTCAAAAGAAATTCTCACCACCAAGCCTGACCGCGTAAAATATCCTGCGGCAAAAATGAAGTTCAAGCATTACGGAAAAGCAGTGGAGCGCCTCATTGAAAAAGCATCAGAGATGAAAAGCGGGGAAGAAAAGACCGCGTTCATTGAAGCCATCGCCAACCTGATGAAAAAGTCTTATCTCGTCTGGAACAGAGATACCGTGAGCGACAGTGTGATTCTTCAGGAGTTAGAAGATCTTTCAAAAGGAAAATTAAAAGTGCCTGAAAATTTCCGCATGACCAGCACATACGACATTCTCGCGAAAACAAAAGGCATTAACAACAGAGACGACAGAGCAGGTGAACGAGACCGTGAAACCAGAGGAAGAGATAATCGAGGCAGAGATAACCGAGGCAGAGACAGAAATAGCGGTGGTGGTGGTGGACGTTACAATAACAGAAGAAGAGGAAGATAAAACAAAGTTTAAAGTTTAGGTTTCAGATGAGCAGTTTCGAAGTTACAGGAGGAAAAAAATTAAAAGGAGAAATCACTCCTCAGGGAGCGAAGAACGAGGCATTGCAAATTCTCTGCGCTGTCCTTCTCACTCCAGAAAAAGTTACTGTCTCCAATATTCCAAACATTATTGATGTAAATAAATTAATTGATTTACTCAAATCGCTCGGAGTAAAAGTTGAAAAGAAAAAGGAGGACGAATATATTTTCCAAGCGGATAATGTAAACGTAGATTATCTACTCACGGACGAATACAAAAAGAAAGCGGCAGCACTTCGCGGCTCCATCATGGTGATGGGTCCATTGCTCGCTCGGTTTGGAAAAGGATACATTCCAAAACCGGGTGGAGATAAAATCGGAAGAAGAAGATTGGATACGCACTTCATCGGCTTTCAAAAACTCGGAGCAAGATTTGATTACGATGAGAAGACAAATTTTTATAAAGTTGATGCGAGCAAACTTAAAGGCGCTTACATGTTGCTGGATGAAGCGTCCGTAACAGGAACTGCAAATATTATTCTCGCTGCCGTACTCGCGAAAGGAACCACCACAATTTATCACGCTGCCTGCGAGCCCTACATTCAGCAACTATGCAAAATGCTGGTAAGCATGGGAGCGAAAATTTCCGGCATCGGTTCGAATTTACTTTCCATTGAAGGAGTGGATGGACTGAAAGGATGCGCTCACCGAATGCTCCCCGACATGATTGAAGTTGGAAGTTTCATCGGACTTGCCGCGATGACTCAATCCGAAATCACAATCAAGAATGTCGGCTATGAGCATCTCGGAATAATTCCCGATACATTCAAGCGCCTCGGAATACAAATGGAACTAAGAGGCGATGACATTTATATTCCTTCGCAAAAAAGTTACGAGATTGAAACATACATTGACGGCTCCATTCTGACTATTGCTGATGCCATCTGGCCTGGGCTTACTCCGGATTTGCTGAGCGTAATACTCGTTACTGCCACGCAGGCAAAAGGAACAGTTCTCATTCACCAGAAAATGTTTGAGAGTAGATTATTTTTCGTAGATAAATTAATTGACATGGGCGCGCAGATTATTTTATGCGACCCGCACCGCGCAACAGTGATTGGAATTAACCGCCAGTATGCGCTGAGAGGAATCACAATGTCGTCTCCCGACATTCGCGCGGGAGTTGCGCTGCTGATTGCCGCGATGAGTGCCGAAGGAAAAAGCAGAATAGATAACATTGAACAGATTGACCGCGGCTATCAGCAAATTGATACGCGCCTTAATAAAATTGGCGCGGAAATTGTAAGAAAGTAGTAATACAAGTAAACAGTACACAATAAACAATAGACAAAAACATCACTTATGAAAAAAATGATTTCTCTTTCAGCATTAATTCTCTCTTCCATTCTTTATTTCTCTTTCCAGGATGGACCAAAAACGGGGACAGCAATTGGAGACAAAGCCCCTGAAATTAAATTAGCCGATACTTCAGGAAAATTCATCGCGCTTTCTTCTCTGAAAGGAAAAATAGTGCTGATAGATTTCTGGGCAGCCTGGTGCGGTCCGTGCAGGATGGAAAATCCGAATGTGGTTGCCGCTTACAATAAATTCAAGGATAAAAAATTTAAAGACGCAAAAGGTTTTGAAATCTACAGCGTATCGCTCGACAATCAGAAAGAAGCATGGCTCAAAGCCATCAAAAAAGATAATTTACTTTGGAAAAATCACGTGAGCGATTTAAAATGGTGGCACAGTGAAGCCGCAAAAGCATATAGTATTAATTCCATTCCCGCAAGTTTTTTAATAGACGCAAACGGCATCATCATCGCAAAAAACCTGCGCGGTCCAGCGCTTGAAGCAGAGATTCAGAAATACGTCAAGTAGAAATTCATCAGATACTTTACAAGTAAGACAGTTCGTCAATTACGGACTGTCTTTTTTGTTTTAACCTGACACATTCCGACACTTTGGCTTTATTATATTTGCCATCCCATAATGGCAGGTTTATTGACCTTAAAATGCCATCACGAAAAAATTTATTATGAGCAAAAAAAATAACGATAAAAAGGAAGAAGAAAAGCAAACTCTCCCAGAAGAAGTAAAACAAGAAGCATCTTCAGTTACTGTGGAAGAAAAAACTTCTGAAGAAAAACTTGCTGAACTGAACGATAAGTACATCCGTCTTTATGCTGATTTTGAAAATTACAGGAAAAGAATGTCGAAAGAGCGAATTGATTTGCTGAGGTACGGAGGCGAAGATGTTTTCAAAAAAATTATTCCCGTGCTGGATGATTTTGAAAGAGCATTCAAATCTCTGGCAGAAATTACCGACATCAATATCATCAAGCAGGGAGAAGAACTCATTTATAATAAATTCAAAAATATTCTAACACAAAGTGGACTGGAAGAAATGAAATCTATAGGAGAAATTTTTGATCCTGAAATTCACGATGCCGTTACTAATATTCCTGCTCCATCAGAAAACATGAAAGGCAAAGTGGCGGAAGAAATAGAAAAAGGATATTACCTCAACGGAAAAGTAATCCGCCATGCGAAAGTTATTGTCGGCAATTAATTAATATGGCAAAAAGAGATTTCTACGAAATACTTAGTGTTCCTAAAGGAGCAAGCGCGGATGAAATAAAAAAAGCGTACCGCAAGAAGGCGCTTGAGCATCACCCTGACAGAAACCCTGATAACAAACAGGCAGAAGAAAAATTCAAGGAAGCGGCTGAGGCGTATGAAATTTTAGGCGATGATGCAAAGCGGAAACGCTATGATCAGTTCGGACACGCAGGAACTGGTAGTGGAGGATTCGGTGGCGGAGGTCATGGCGGAGGCGGACATGCCGGATTTGACATGAACGACATCTTCGAACGCTTCGGAGATGTGTTTGGCGGAGAGCATCC
>Ga0247727_10018626_pt1 | contig 10889 bp, 11 predicted proteins | sample WisWelCaveWW1625_FD_202498 | JGI IMG/M metagenome (GOLD analysis project Ga0247727, IMG submission 202498) | Biofilm microbial communities from Wishing Well Cave, Virginia, United States - WW16-25 | ecosystem: Environmental > Aquatic > Deep subsurface > Groundwater > Cave microbial mat | place...
CTTTCGGCCTCCGGCAGCTCGAGTGCAGGCTGTCGGCCATCGGAATGGTGAGAACATGCGCGACTCGAGCACCGCACGAAACGTCGAACCGCGGCCTGCACGGCCGAAGCATGCGACGATCTCCGGCATGGAGCTCGACGAGTGCTACCGCGACGGCGACGCGGCGGGCGAGATCGGCGAGCCGGGACGCTATCCGTTCACGCGCGGCGTCTACCCGACGATGTATCGCACCAGGCCGTGGACGATGCGGCAGTTCGCGGGCTTCGGCAGCGCGGCCGACACCAACGAGCGCTTCAAGTATCTGCTCGCCGCCGGCACCGGCGGCCTCTCGACAGCTTTCGATATGCCGACGCTGATGGGCTACGACGCCGACCACGCGCGAGCCGAGGGCGAGGTCGGCCGCGAAGGCGTCGCCGTCTCGACCATCGAGGACATGCAGGTCCTCTTCGACGGCATCCGGCTCGACGAAGTCACCACTTCGATGACCGTCAACTGCTCGGCGTCGATCCTGCTCGCCATGTACCTGGTGGTTGCCGAAAGGCAGGGCTGCTCGTGGAAGAAGCTCGGCGGCACGATCCAGAACGACATGTTCAAGGAATTCATCGCGCAGAAGGAGTGGATCTGCCCGCCGGAGCCGTCGCTGCGCATCGTCACCGACATGATCGAGTTCTGCATGAAGGAAGTGCCGCGCTGGCACCCGGTCTCGATCAGCGGCTACCACATCCGCGAGGCCGGCTCGACGGCGGTCCAGGAGCTCGCCTTCACTCTGGCCGACGGCATCGGCTACGTGCAGGCGGCCGTCGACAGGGGGCTGAGCCCCGATGACTTCGGACCGCGCCTGTCGTTCTTCTTCAACGTCCACAACGACTTCCTCGAAGAGATCGCCAAGATCCGCGCGGCGCGCCGGCTGTGGGCGCGCATCATGCGCGAGCGCTTCGGCGCGAAAACCGACCGCGCCTGCCTGCTGCGCACGCATGCGCAGACCTCCGGCGTGTCGCTGACGGCCCAGCAACCGACCAACAACGTGGTGCGCGTGACGATCCAGGCCCTTGCCGCTGCCCTTGCCGGCGTGCAGTCGCTGCACACCAACTCGCTCGACGAGACCCTGGCGCTGCCGTCGCAGGAGGCGGTCACCGTCGCGCTGCGAACGCAGCAGATCATCGCCGAGGAGAGCGGCATCGTGAACACCGTCGATCCGCTCGGCGGCAGCTACGCGATCGAAGCTCTGACCGACCGAATGGAACGCGAGGCTTCCGACTACATCCGCCGCATCGACGAGCTTGGCGGAATCGTGCGTGCGATCGAGATCGGCTATCCGCAGTCGGAGATCGCGGACGCGGCCTATGCGTTCCAGCAGGCCACCGACGAAGGTGAGTACACCACGGTCGGCGTCAACGGATACACGATGGAAGAGGGCAGGGCGCTGGAGATCCTGAGGATCGACCGCGCGCTCGAGACCGAGCAGCGTGAGAAGGTCCGCGCTTTCAAGGCGGCGCGCGACCCCGCCAGGGTCGCGGCAGGAATCGAAGCGGTGCGAAGCGCGGCCCGCGAGGATCGCAACCTGATGCCCCACATCGTCGACGCCGTGCGCGACGGCGTCACGGTGGGCGAGATCTCCGACGTCTACCGCGAGGTGTTCGGCATTTATCAGGATCCCGCGACGGTCTGATCGGCGGCGATCGGTTACCGCAGCAACACGAAAGGCAGGAACCAAGAAGGTGTCCGACAAGGTACTCAGAATTCTGGTGGCGAAACCCGGCCTCGACGGCCATGACCGCGGCGCCAAGATCATCGCGCGTGCGCTGCGCGATGCCGGCTTCGAGGTGATCTACACCGGGCTTCACCAGACGCCCGAGATGATCGCGGAGACGGCTGTGCAGGAGGACGTCGACTGCGTCGGCCTGTCGATTCTTTCGGGCGCGCACATGACGCTGTTTCCGAAGATCCTGACGCTGATGAAGGACAAGGGTGTCGGCGACATCCCGGTCTTCGGCGGCGGGATCGTCCCGGAAGAGGACATCACCGAGCTGAAGTCGCTCGGCGTCAGGGAGATCTTCACGCCGGGTGCGAGCACCAAGGACATCGTCGACTGGATCAGGAAGAACATCGAGGCTCGCGCCTAGCGGGCCGATGACGCCGGCGGCATCGAATGGTGAGCCGCACGGCACCGCATGGGAGGACCGAGTCGTGAGCAACAAAGCAGTCATCGTCAGTGCAACCCGTACCGCGATCGGAACCTTCAACGGCGCCTTTGCCGAGAAGTCCGCCCCCGAGCTTGGCGGCCTCGCGATCGCCGAGGCGATCCGTCGCGCCGGGATCGATCCGGCATCTGTCGACGAGGTGATTCTCGGCAACGTGCTGGCGGCGAACCTCGGCCTCAACCCCGCCCGCGTTGCCGCGATGAAGGGAGGAGTTCCCGAGGAAGTCCCGAGCTACGGCGTCAACAAGGCCTGCGGCTCCGGACTGAAGGCGGTCGCGCTGGCCGCGCAGGCCGTCGCCAGCGGCGATGCCGAATGCATCGTCGCGGGCGGCATGGAGAACATGACGCTGGCGCCCTACCTGCTGGCCAAGGCGCGCAGCGGCTACCGCATGGGCCATGAGCAGATCATCGACTCGATGATCGCCGACGGCCTGTCGTGCCCGCTGACCTTCACGCACATGGGCATCACCGCCGAGAACATCGCCTCCAAGTACGGCATCTCGCGTGAGGCGCAGGATGAGTTCGCGGCGCTGAGCCAGCAGAAGGCAGCCGCCGCCCAGGAGAGCGGCGCTTTCGACGAGGAGATCTTCGCCGTCGAGATCCCGCAGAAGAAAGGCGACCCGCTCAAGGTGACGAGGGACGAGCACGTGCGCGGCACCACCACCGTCGAGACGCTCTCGAAACTGCGTGCGGCCTTCAAGAAGGACGGATCGGTGACGGCCGGCAACGCCTCCGGCATCAACGACGGCGCGGCGGCGGTGGTGGTCATGTCGGAGGCGCGCGCCAAGGCCGAGAAGCTGACGCCGATCGCCGTGATCCGCGGAGCGGCGGCTGCCGGCGTCGATCCGGCGATCATGGGCATGGGACCGTGGCCGGCATCCGAGAAGCTCCTCAGGCGCATCGGCATGAAAAAGTCGGAGATCGGTCTGTGGGAGCTGAACGAGGCCTTCGCCGCGCAGTCGCTCGGCGTGCTGGCCGAGCTCGGCATCGAGTTCGAAAGGGTGAACGTCAACGGCGGCGCAGTCGCTCTCGGCCATCCGATCGGCGCCAGCGGCGCGCGAGTGCTGGTGACGCTGCTGCACGCGATGAAGAAGCGCGGCGTAAACCTCGGCCTGGCATCCTTGTGCATCGGCGGAGGGCAGGGGATCTCGATGGTGGTCGAGGCGGCCTGAGCGGTTTTGGAGCGGGACGGCGGCGCCCCGCTCCAATTGGCGGCGCCGACGCGCCTATGGGGCGGCGCCGCTTTGCGTTCCGGAAACTTGCACCCGCGCCACCCCGATCATCGCTTCGCGCGTGAGGATGGCCGCCAGCTGCTCTTCGCTCCAGTTCGCGGTGCCCTCGGGACGCAGCGGCAGCACCAGGTAGCGAGTCTCCGCCGTCGTGTCGTAGACGCGGATCTCGACCTCGGCCGGCACCTCTAGCCCCATCTCGCGCAGAACGGTGCGCGACTCGCGCACCACCCGGGCTCGGTATTCGAAGCTCTTGTACCAGTCGGGCGGCAGCCCGAGCACCGGCCACGCGGTGCAGGAGCACTGCGTGCAGACGATCACGTGGTGGACCGATGGCGTATCCTCGAGCACCACGATGTACTCGCCCTGCAAGCCCGAGTAGCCGAGCTCGGCGCAAGCGGCCGTTCCATCCTTCAGCAGGCGGGCACGAAACTCCGGATCGGTCCACGCGCGCGCGACGACCCGCGCGCCGTTGCGGGGATGCCACTTCTCGGTGGCGACGTGGTGAAAGGCGTCGAGCATGCCGTCGGGCACGACGCCTTTCTGCTGCAGCGCCGACTCGAGCGCCCGGGCGCGCGCTTCGGCGGAAGCCGCCGGTTTCGCATGACGCGAATCGTCCATTTCAGCCTCCCTGCGCCCTGGTCAGGTAGCTCTGCCAGAGATCGACGACGACGGAAGAGTTCGGCTCGGCGCCGTCGCCCCACAGCTCGCGCGCATCGAAGCGCACGTGACAGGTCGGTTCGGCCTGCACGGCCAGACCGTGTGCGGCCGAGTCGGGATACGAGAAAGCGGGTGTGACGTGCACGACGATGCCGCGGCGGCCGCGCACGTAGCGCGGAGCGCGGATGTGGCCCGGCGGATGCTCGTCCTTGACGAGGACGCGCTCTCCGATCGTGAAGGGCTGCGTTTGCGGCGTGGGAAGCCGGCCCGCTCCACGCAGCACCGCGCGGGCCAGCGCAAAGCGTCCGCCCGCCCTGGCCTCGAGCTCTGCCAGGGTGATCACACCTTTTTCGACGAATAACGTCGCAACGCCGATGATGATCCGCTCGTAGTAGGACGCAGCCAGGTACAGCCGCGGTTCGATCCGTTCGATGGCATGGCGAACCTCGTCGATGTTGAAGGGGCCGATGCCACCGAGTGCGTAGCCCAGCGCTTCCCAGGCTTGGTGGAACACCGGCTCGTTGGCTTCGACTTCGACGCTGCCGAAGCCGTCCATCCCGCCGAGATCGTAGACTCCATTCATCGCCGTCCCTGGCCTCTTGCCTGCCGCGCCAGCTGCCAGAGCTGTCGCCAGCCGGACGGCCTGCGCAGGAAGGTCGCGAGCAGCGGCAGCGGATCGAAGTACGCGCAGCGTTCCACGGCGATACCGTCGACGAAGGTGAAACGGTCGACGTTGTGCCATACCGTCTGCTTGCCGCCGATGGTCGCGATGAAGTCCATTTCGATGAAGAGATGATTGCCGTCGGCGGCCCAGCCAGTCACCTTTCCGTGCAGGTCCGGAAGCACCCCAAAGGCGTCGCGAAAGGCCCGGTAGCCGGCCTCGCGGCCGACGGTGGTACCGACGATCGGGGCGGTCAGCTTGATGGCCGGGCTCAGAAAGTCGAGAAAGTGGTCGAGATGCCGCTGCGGCTCCTTCCAGATCGTCTGAAAGTGATCCACGAAACCCGCCATCGTGCGGGTCTTTCCGTTCAGGTCGTCGACCGCGTGCTGCATGGGGTTGCCACCGTCCGATCGTCATTGGTGCAGCATCTGCCGGCGTACCGCAAGGCCCACTTCGCCGGCCGCCGGCAGGGCCGGTTGCGCGGGTAGTCATGCGGATCGTCTCTCTTGTGCCGAGCCTGACCGAGACCCTGATCGACTTCGGGCTTGCCGGCCAGGTCGTCGCGCGCACGCGCTGGTGCACCGAGCCGGCCGAGGTCGTGGCCGCGATCGAGACGGTCGGCGGCACCAAGAACCCCGAGGTCGCGCGCATCATCGAGCTGCAACCCGACCTTGTCATCGTCAACAAGGAAGAGAACCGCATCGAGGACTGCCGCGAGCTCGAAACGGCGGGCCTCAGCCTGCACGTCACGCATCCGACGACGGTGCTGGAGGCGGCGACCATGCTCGAAGAGCTCGGGCGCGCCTGCGGAGCAGCCGCGAAGGGCGCCGCGCTGGCTGCGCGATGCCGCCAGTCTCTCGCCGCTGCCGCATCGGCTGCGAAGGAGAGGGTGGGCGAGGTACGAACGTTCTGCCCGATCTGGCGAAAGCCTTACATGACCTTTCGCCGCGCGACCTACATTGGCGACGTGCTTGCGCGTGCTGGATGCGCCAACGTGTTTGGCGACCGTACCGGCGCGGATTTCTTCGAAGTGACGATCGACGAGATCCTTGCCGCGCAACCGGACCTGGTGGTTCTGCCCGATGAGCCCTACGTCTTCGAGCCAAAGCACGCCGATGAGCTGCGGGCGGCCGGCGTGGCGGCGCGTTTCCTCCATGTGGACGGAAAGGACCTGGCATGGTACGGGCCGCGTATTCCCGCTGCGCTGGATCGGTTGTCGACAGCGGTGCGCGAGATGGGCTGATTTCCGCTTCTCCTATGCCATGGGAGTGATCGAGGACCCTTGAACTCGCAAGGTCCGCTGGACATCATGCGCTTCGATGCAAGGCGAGCCCGAACCCCCGCGCGTGACTGCCAAACGCTACTTCCAGATGACCGAGTGCGGGATCATCGCGCCCGATGATCGAGTGGAGCTTCTCGAGGGCCTGATCGTATCAATGGCGGCGCAGTCGGCGCCGCACGCTGCGGCGGTCCATCGGGTCCAGCTCGCCATGCAGGCAAAAATCGGCACGCAGGCCGCGATTCGTACGCAGATGACCTTCCTTGCCGGCGGAAAGAGCGTTCCCGAACCGGATATTGCCGTAGTCCCAGGCAAGGCGGAAGACTACTTCGACGAGCATCCGTCGTCGGCGTTCCTGATCGTCGAAGTGGCCTTCAGCTCCTTGATTCAGGACCGGCTGACGAAAGCGGCGATCTATGGCCGCGCAGGGATCCCTTGTTACTGGATCGTGAATCTGCGCGACCACTGCATCGAAGTGTTTCGCGATCCGGACCGCGAGCGGGCCGAATATCGAAGCGTGAGCCGCGCGGCTGGCGGCCAGGCCGTCGTCATCGATGCTTTTCCCGACGTTGCGTTCGAAGCCGCCGAGCTGCTGCCGCCAACTCCCATCCCGCACGAACATCAACTGAGGTAGGCCGCACAGAGTCTGCGCGGAGCTGTGGAGAACTCGGCGCCGCAATGCCGGGCGCTTGCGGGACTTGTCCACATCCTGATGCTATCGGCCGCAGTTCCTCGCGCTTTAGAACAGCTCTGCGGTTTCGGCGGCACCGATTCCGGCGCATGATCCGGCCGCCGATGGACGAACAACGAGCAGCCTTCACCCGCGTCCCCCCGCACAGCCAGGAAGCCGAGGAGTCCGTCCTCGGCGCGCTGCTGACGGATCACGAAGCCTTCGACCGCATCGCCGACCTCGTGGTCGCAACCGACTTCTACGTCGAGCGGCATGTGCGCATCTTCGCCGCGATCAGCTCGCTGCAGACCCAGGCGCGTCCGGCCGACGTCATCACGGTGACCGAAGCCCTGAAGCAATCCGGCGAGCTGCAGCGCGTCGGCGGCACGGCCTATCTGGTCGAGCTGGCCGAGAGGGTCGTGACCTCCGCCAACGTCGACCACTACGCGCGACTGGTACACGACAAGGCGATCCTGCGGCGCCTGATCCGGACCTCTACGGAGATCCTCTCGGGTGCCTACGAGTCGCGCGGCTCGACGCGGGATTTTCTCGACAAGGCAGAGACCGCCATCTTCGAGATCTCCTCCGACTTCTCCGGCACCGCGCTGCGCCGCCTCGATACGCTGATCAGTGCGACGGTCGAACGCATCGAGATGCTGTTCGAGCGCAAGTCGGACGTAACCGGCGTGGCGACCGGCTACTACGATCTCGACCGCATGACGGCAGGTCTGCAGCCTTCGGATCTGATCATCGTTGCCGGGAGGCCATCGATGGGAAAGACCAGCTTCGTTTTGAACATCGCCGAGTACGCCGCTGGCGAGTGCAACGTCGGCGTCGGGATCTTCTCAATGGAAATGGCCTCCGACCAGCTCGTGATGCGCATGCTGTGCTCGCAGGCCGAGATCGACAACTCACGCGTGCGCACCGGCAACCTGCGCGACCGCGACATCAAGAACATCGCGCTGACGGCCGGCAAGCTCGGCGGCGCGCCGATCTACATCGACGACACGCCGGCGCAGACCGTGCTCGAGATCCGTGCGAAGGCGCGCCGCCTCAAGCACGACGCGCAGGCGGGTCTCGGCCTGATCATCATCGACTACCTGCAGCTGATGCGCGGAGCGGGCGAGGACAGCCGCGAGCAGGAGATCTCGGCGATCTCGCGCTCGCTCAAGGCGCTGGCCAAGGAGCTCAAGATCCCGATCGTCGCGCTCTCGCAGCTCAACCGCCAGGTCGAGCTGCGCTCGGACAAGCGCCCGAGCATGGCCGACCTGCGCGAATCGGGAGCGCTCGAGCAGGATGCCGACGTGATCGTGTTCCTCTACCGCGACGAGCAGTACAACTCGGATACGGCCGAGCCGGGGGTGGCCGAAATCATCGTCTCCAAGCAGCGCAACGGCCCCACCGGCACCGTACGGCTGATGTTCGACAAGGCCTACGCGCGCTTCCGCAACTTCAGCTCGCGCGAGGACGCGCCGACGCCGGCCAACTTCGGCGGAGGCTTCGAGTAAGCCGCTGCCCGGTACGGTACCCGGTATCAGGCGAGGCCGCAGCGTGCGGCGGTCTGCATCCACTGCGAGACCAGGGCATGGGGATTGTTCGAGCGTTCGATCTCGCTGATCACCGCGACGCTGGCAGCCCCCGCGCGCCAGCAGTCGGGCGCGTTGGCGAGCGTGATGCCTCCGATCGCAACCACCGGAAGCGTGGTCGCGCGGCAGGCTTCGGCGAGCAGTCCGAGCCCGCGCGCCTCGCGCCCGCCCGCCTTGGTCGGGCTTTCGAAGACCGGACCGAAGCCGAGATAGTCGGCGCCGAGCGACGATGCGGCCGCGGCTTCGGCGACACTGTGAGTCGAGTATCCGACCACGTGGCGCGGTGCGCGGTCACTGCGAGCCGCCGCCAGCACCAGTCGCGCGGCGTGCACCGGCAGGTCCTCGCCACCGAGATGCACCCCGGCGGCTCCGGCGACAGCGGCGACGTCCGCGCGGTCATTGACGATCAGCGCGGCGCCGGAGCCCGACAGCGCCTCGACGATCAGCATCGCGAGCTGCGTCATCTCGCCGGCGCTGAGCGGCTTGGCGCGAAGCTGCATCAACGTGACGCCGGCGTCCGCCAGCTCCACGGCCAGCGCAAACGCACGCTCGGCCGCCTCCGTGCTGCCGTCGGCGACGTTGACGATCGGATAGAGGGCAGGCAGGCGCACGCGAGCTCGTCACGGCCGCGTGCGCGACAGTGAAATTCCGTAGTCTGTAATCTTCTTGCGCAGCGTGTTGCGGTTGATGCCGAGGATGTCGGCGGCCTTGAGCTGGTTGCCGCCGGTCGATTCGAGCACCGCCTCGAACAGCGGCTTCTCGATCATTGCGAGCACCCGCGCGTGCAGGTCGCGGGGCTCGGCCGAGCCGAACGACGCGAGCATCTCGCGGATCTTGGCGCCAAGGATGGCGGTCAGCGGCAGTGCCAGGTCGACCAGCGGCGCCGCCTGGCGGGCCCGCAGCGGCAGGTCGGCCGGGCCGAGCACGCGGTCCGGTGCCAGCGCCGACGCGCGCAGCAGCGCGTTCTCGAGCTCGCGCACGTTGCCCTTCCAGTGCTGCTCGACCAGCAGCGCCATCGCTTCGGGCGAAACACCCTTCACCTTGAAGCGCTCGCGCGCGTTGATGCGATCGAGGAAGTGCCGCACCAGCTCGGGGATGTCCTGGCGGCGCTCGCGCAGCGGCGGGAGATCGATCACGACCACCTTGAGGCGGAAGTAGAGGTCCTCGCGGAAGCGTCCGGCTTCGACCTCCGCTTCGAGGGCGCGGTTGGTCGCGGCCAGCACGCGGCACTCGGCCGGGAGTAACTCGTGCCCCCCGACGCGCGAGAACTCGCGCTCCTGCAGCACTCGCAGCAGCTTGGCCTGAAGAGCCGGCGGCATGTCGCTGATCTCGTCGAGGAACAGCGTGCCGCCCTTGGCCTGCTCGAACTTGCCGATGCGGCGCTCGGTAGCACCCGTGAACGCTCCCCGTTCGTGGCCGAACATCTCGCTTTCGAGGAGATCGGCCGGGATCGCCGAGCAGTTCACGGCAACGAAGGGGCCGTCGGCGCGCGTCGAGTAGGCGTGGATCGCGCGCGCCACCACTTCCTTGCCGGTGCCGCTCTCGCCCTGGATCAGCACGGTCGTCGGGCTGGCCGCCATGCGGCCGATGATCTTGTAGACCTCCTGCATGGCGGCCGACTGGCCGACGATCTCGGCTTTGGGTGGGGGCTCGGCGCTCGGACGCGGCTCCGGCATCGATCGAACCGCTGCGCGGCTGTCGAGGATGCGCCTGGTCAGCGCAACCAGGTGGTCGAGATCGAAAGGCTTGGTGACGTAGTCGTAGGCTCCGCGGCGCGTCGCTTCGATTGCGTTGGCGACCGAGGCCTTGCCGGTGATCACGACGACGTCGGTGGCGCCGCCGCGTTTGCGCACCGAATCGAGAATGTCGAATCCGCTGGCGCGACCGAGATTGATGTCGACGAACGCGACGTCGATGCCGCCCTGGTCGAGAATCTCCATGGCGCTCTCGGCGTCGCCTGCCGTCATCACGCGGCAGCCCGCTTCGCCGAGCGCATCGCCGATGACCCTTCGAACATCGGCTTCGTCATCGACGACCAGCGCGATACCCTTTCGCAGCGTGTTCACGAATGCTCTCCTTTGATCGGGTCCCGGGTTCGCGCCAGTGGCAGCGTGACGTGGAAAATCGCGCCGCCCCCCTGCACGTTGGCCGCACGGATGCGGCCGTCGTGCGCCATCGCGATTGCGCCGGCAATCGCCAGTCCCATGCCGTGACCGCCCGGCCGACGCGAGAACAGCGGCGAGAACAGGTGCTCGAGCGCGTCCTCGTCGAGGCCCGGACCGTTGTCCGAGATCGAGACCGTCAGGAAGGAGACGCGTGCCGAATCCCGGTCGACGTAGAACGAATGATCCATGCGCGTCGCGATGCGGATGCGCCCGAGCGAAGCAGGGCAGTGTGCGACGGCGTTTCTGAGGATGTTGAGGAACAGCTGCTCCAGCCGCGCGGGATCGCCGCTGACATCCGGCAGGCTGGGGTCGAACTCGGCTTCGAAGACGATGCCCCGCTGATCGGCCGCGCTCCTTTCGAGCAGCATCAGCTCGTCGAGGACACGGTGGACGTTGACGTGCTCCTTGCGCAGCAGCGGCGCTTCCAGCGCCATCAAGG
>Ga0247727_10018627_pt1 | contig 10888 bp, 8 predicted proteins | sample WisWelCaveWW1625_FD_202498 | JGI IMG/M metagenome (GOLD analysis project Ga0247727, IMG submission 202498) | Biofilm microbial communities from Wishing Well Cave, Virginia, United States - WW16-25 | ecosystem: Environmental > Aquatic > Deep subsurface > Groundwater > Cave microbial mat | place...
ATATACGGCGCGCCTGCATTTCGATTCATCGAACGGGCGTAGGTATCACGATAACTCCATGCGCCGCCGCGCAAGACTCGAAAGATGCCTGAATCCGGACCCTGCGGGTTGATCGAAGGCGGACTTGAATAGTAAGTTCGGGCATACCAATCGGCTGTCCATTCCCAAATATTACCTGCCATATCCAGCGCGCCGTACGGACTCGCGCCGTTTGGGTAACTGCCCACTTCAGTTGTGTCGCCGACATTCTTGTTGAAGTTTAATAGGTCGGCATTCGGCTCATTATTTCCCCAAGGATATATATTCGCAGTTGTACCGCGCGCCGCTTTTTCCCACTCCGCTTCCGTTGGCAACCGGCGACCAGCCCAGGAGCAGTACGCGTTCGCGCCATGCCATGTAACTTCAACGACAGGATGATTCTCGTAACCCTGATCGGCTTGCCAGGAATTGTCCCGAAAATGAATACGAACGCTGTCATCTTTGGCGTCCAACCACGTGACTCCACCCTCCAATCGATTTCCTGTTTCGTTCAGGAAATTCGCGAACGCGGCATTCGTGACTTCGGTCTGGTCCATCCAAAAAGCATTCAGATTCACTGAGTGAATAGGCTGTTCCTCATAGTACACATCGCCACCCATGATAAATCTCCCGGCTGGGACAAACACCATATTTATATGGTCGACCGGTGAAATCCGTATACTCCCCACTCCGAGAGTCGGTGTAGGCAAAGGAATGGGAGTCGAAGTCGGGGAAAGGGTCGGTTTGGAGACGGAACTTGGAGGCATATGATGTACAAGGTAATTTATTGTTAGCCCGCAGACCAATATTGCCAACAAACTACTAATCCCGCTCAAAAACCTTCTCCTGCTCTTTTGAAGATCTTCCGTCTCGAACGGATCAGGCGGTTCGCTCTCGGAAGCTAACTCCTTCCACCGTGTCGGCGTCCATTGGATACCTGCCTCAGATTCGTCAGAAACCTGCCTCTTAAGCGTCGAAATCCGACGTCTCTTGGCGCGCTGAATCAGGTCTTCCAACAAATTTTGAAAGACGATATCCCGCTGATTTTTCGGAAAATAATCAAACATCTTCGTGGATTGCAAATTTTCGGGAACTGCGCAATTATCCAAACGCAGAGAACTGATAACGGGACTTCTTCTTCGCCCCGAGCGAGACAGTTCAAGCCACTTGTCCAATTCCGGATCTAAACCGCCTTTTTTGGAAACGGATTTATGGGAAATCAAAAGGATTATGACATCGGATGACTTAATAGCCCTCTCAATTTCTGCCTGCCAATTCATGTCTAACTTCAACTTTACCTCACGAAACCATACATCCATCCAGCCTTCGTTGGTTAATTGGATATATAGCGCACGCGCAGCTTCTAAATCTTTGTAGGAATGGCAGAGAAAAACGTTTAAAAGTCGATCTCGATTTTCGGGCATGAGGTTCTCAGTTGACGGATTTCAAAATTATACGCCATCAATATTCATGCTATAATTTCACCATTATGAGATACGAGCGTTCCAACAACATTTTCCTATGCATCGGTGTGCGTGGATTCGATGCCGCAGGGGTTCCTCTTATCGCGTCTGTTGCCTGAACGAATTCTTGTCGTTTTATCACGCCGCAGTCGCCTGCGGCGTTTTTGTTTTAATTGTTACAATGGAGTTCAAATGATTTCAATCACCGTTTCAAACGCCACCCTCATCCTCGGCGCGCGCGCCATCTTCCGCGACCTCAACTGGGAAATCCACCATGACCAGAAGATCGGACTGATCGGTCCGAACGGCGCGGGGAAATCGTCGCTGTTCAAATTGATCACTGGCGAGCACTCGCCCGAAAAAGGCGGGACAGCCATCCGCGCCAAAGGCGTGACGGTAGGATATTTGCCACAGGAACCGGAGTTCGATCCAGAGCGAACAGCCTTCTCGCTCGCGCTGGAGGGAAACCCGCGCATCGCGGAGATCGAAGTAGAACTGCATCGCGTCGAATCAAAATTGGGCGATCCGGATGTGTACAACAATCCAAAAGCATTGGAACGCGCTTTGGACTCACAACATAAATTACTGGAAGAGTTTGAGTCGTTGGGCGGCGCGAACTACGAGTCGCGCGTGCGCGAAATTCTGCGCGGGCTGGGGTTGCCTGATTCAGATTTCGAGAAACCGATCCGCGCGTTGAGCGGCGGGCAGAAGAAACTGATCGGGCTGGCGCGATTGATACTCGCAAATCCATCCGTGCTATTGTTGGACGAGCCGGACAATCACCTCGACATGCCGGGGAAGGCGTATCTTGAAAAATTGATCATCGAGTACCCGGGCGCGGTCGTTATCATTTCGCATGATCGGTACATTCTCGACGCGGTTGCAACGCATATCGCCGAAATTGAAGACGGCAAGATCACAACCTTCATCGGCAATTATACTGAATACATTGTTGACAAAGAGGAACGACTCGCGCGGCAGGAGGAACTCTATCAGATTCAACAGCGCGAGATTGGTCGGCTGGAGATGGCGTTGAAGAGATATAAAACGTGGGTGATCTTCAATGACAAGTTCGCAAGCCGCGTCCATGCGATGGAGGCGCGCATTGCCAGGATTGATCGAATTGATAAACCCGTACTTGATCACCGCAAGATAGATTTGGAGTTGAACGGCTGGCGCGGGTCCAATCAGGTATTGGAATTTGAGGAGGTGAACAAATCCTTCCCTCACCCGCCCTCTCCTAAAGGGAGAGGGAGTCAGGTTCTCCAGAATATCAACTTCCTGATCCGGCATGGCGAGCGCGTGGGATTGATCGGCGCGAACGGCGCAGGGAAGTCTGTGTTATTGCGATTGATTCTCGGCAAAGAAGGACCCACGAACGGCGAGATCAAGATCGGACCGAGCGTAAAGGTCGGCTATTACGCGCAGGAACATGAGACCCTGGATTTCAACCAGACCGTGATTGATACCGTGCGCCTCACCGGCAACATGAGCGAAGGACGCGCCGTCTCTTTTTTGACGCGTTACCTGTTCACGTACCAACAGGGGACTCAGCGCGTCGGGTCGCTTTCGGGCGGCGAACGGAGTCGGCTTCAACTGGCGTTGCTTGTTTTGTCGGGCGCGAACTTTTTACTGCTCGATGAACCTACGAACAATCTCGACATCGCCTCCGCCGAAGTGTTGGAGAACGCGTTGAACGATTTCAATGGGACGGTGTTGGTCATTTCGCACGATAGATATTTTTTGGATCGCGCCGTCAACCGCATCTTTGAATTAAAAGACTCGCAAATCGCAGAATACATCGGCGGGTATAGCGATTACGCAGCCAAGGCTGGGATCAACTTGTTCGGAGTGAAGCAGGTCAAAGCGTAGAAAGGAACGTGTTAGACTTCGGAAGTCTCAGAGACTTCCGAAGTCTGAAAAAAGTCCAAAAAGTGTTCGATGGTATAATTCCCGCCGTTATGCTCCAGGAACCCACATCACAAAAATCGAAAGTATGTCCCACATGCGGGACGCGCTTGAGCGAAAGCGCCACGCGCTGTCTCGTGTGCGGAACGGAACTCACGGCAAAAGCCGCCACCAAATCAAAAAATATTGAAACCTCCGTGCAGGCGAGTCGCATGCCTGAGATCACGCTCAGCCTGCCCGCGGCGTTGGGCGCGCTCGTGATCGTTCTATTGATCGGCGCGGCGGGCGTTTATTTCAGTTTGCAAGCCGGCATCGGCGGAAAGTTGGAAGAGCCAACCCTCGCATTGACGCCGACAGACACTCCCACCATCACTCCCACAAGCACCGAAATTCCAACGTCCACACCGATCCCCACGGAAACGCCCCTGCCTCCTTTTGATTACACGATCCGCGCGGGCGAGACCTGCGGGGTGCTTGCCGCCACGTTCAAAGTGTCAGTGCAAAGCATCATTGTCGCGAATCAATTGTCTGCCGAGTGTTTTGTTTCAGTCGGACAGGTATTGAAGATTCCATATCCCACCTCAACGCCCAAGCCTCCGCCCACCGAAATCCCCAACGAAGCGACGCAGACCTCGCAAGCGTGCGAGAGAGTCTCATACATTGTTCAGGCAAACGATACGCTTTCCAGCATCGCCGCAAACTACAACGTCCCGCAGGATGCGATCAGGGCTGAAAACGGATTGGCGTCTGATAACGTTTTCCTGGGATCGACAATCAGGATTCCATTGTGCAAACGATTTGCAACGCCCGGACCGACTCCCACCGCGACGCTCCCGCCTCCCTATCCCGCCCCGAACCTGCTCCTGCCTGAGGATGGCGCCGCCTTCAACTTGGCAAACGACGTGGTCACATTGCAATGGTCAGGCATTGGCACACTGCGCGATAACGAAAGCTATCAAGTCACAGTCCAGGACCTGACCGCTCTGAATCTCGGAGAAACAAAACGCATTGTTGATGTTGTCACGGATACAAAGTATATTGTGCCAACCACCTACCGCCCCGGCGACAATCAGGCGCATGTATTTGTCTGGTTCGTCAGTGTGGTTCGGCAAAACGGCGTGGACGAACAGGGACAACCTCTTTACGTCTCTGCCGGAGCCGTCAGCGACCGGCGTGTCTTTTCGTGGGTTGGCGTGGCAGTCCAAGGTTCGCCAAGTCCGTAGTTAAAAGTTGAGAAAATGAGAATTTCATCCCCGCCCAAGTTTTGACGGGGATTTTTTATTCCAAAATCCTTGACAAAATCCAAAATCTAATTAAAATATACCAATTATTCAATTTTGTGAATAATTCAATAATACGGAGAATAACATGTCCCCTTTCATGCTTGAGCTCGAAAAAACCCAGACTGAGATTTCGCTGGTTATGGTTGAACCTGCGTTGAACGCTTTTGGCTCCATGCTGTTGATTTCCAAAGCGGAGGATGATCCCGGCATTCACGAATGGGTTACGAAGACCCGCGCGGCGATGTCTGCGGAGGAGCGGTCTCGGCATAAATTGGTGACGATTGGATTTCATTACTCCATCCTGCCGCGCGTGCCGGGGCAGACGTTTGAGGCGTATCTTGCCAGCCTCGAATCGGCGCCGCCTTCCACGCTTCGCGAAAGATTACTGGGAGCCTATTCAGAAATCTGCATCACGCCAGAATCGCAAAAGGATGCGGGCGGGCCCATTGACTGGGACGAGATCCTCACGTCGGCGTCCAATTACGTTGGTTTCCTCAAACACCGCTTCGGCGAAGAATTGACCGACGACGAAATGGAAGCGCGTGCCTACGAATACGTCATTGACCCGGCCGCCCTCAAACAATTGGTCGTCGAGCATATCCGCTGGTTTTGGAAGAACCATTTGCAAACGGAATGGACGCGCGTCCGCTCCATGCTGGAGGAATCCGCCAGGGCGTTCAACCAGATTGACGTCAGCGACATGACGCGGATGGACCTGATCCAATTCGTCACCGGCAAGGAAGTGTCGGAAACAAAATGGGGCAACGAACTCCTGAACGCAGATCAATTGATCTTCATCCCCAACGCCCATATCGGACCGTATATGCGAGGCGCAAGAGTCGGGGAAAATTTCTACGTCTACTTTGGGGCGCGCCTGCCCGAAGGCTCGGAGGTCCACATCCCTGAATTGGATCGAGCCGAGATCGTTGCGCGGCTTTCCGCATTGGCGGACGATACCCGCCTGAATATTTTACAGATGATCGCGGAGAACGGTCAGATGCGCGCGCAGGAAATCATGGAAGCCATCAACCTCAGCCAGCCGAGCGTCTCGCGTTACCTGACGCAACTCACAGCCACAGGCTACTTACAGGAAAGGAGAGAGAGCGGAGCAAAGGTCTACATTCTCAACAAGGATCGAATCGAAAAAACGCTCAAGGCGGTTCACGCCTTTTTACTTGGTCGCCCTTAGTCGTCATAGGAGAACAAAATGAACCATTATCAAGATGAAATGACAGCCCAATATAACCGGCAAAGAATCCACGATGAACTCGAACAAATGCGGCTGGAACAATTCGCCCTGAAATCGCGCGTCTATACGCCCGGCAGATTCGGGCGGGCGATGTTCAGCTTCGCCAACTGGATGATCGCGACCGGCAAACGCCTGCGCAAGCGCTATGAAATCCCAACTGCCCCTCACAAACAACCTCGCTCAAAAGGTTTCGCGCATTAGCGCGCCGGAGAAAAATGAACGCCCTGTTGCAAAAGACACGGAACACATTTAACGAATACCCGCGCGCCTTCTGGGTCTTCGCGACCACCGTGTTCATAGACCGGCTGGGCGGCGCGCTGTTGTATCCCTTTTACGCGCTATACCTCACGCAGAAATTCGATATCGGCATGACAGATGTTGGCAAATTGTTCGCGTTGTTCTCAATCTCAGGGTTTGTCGGGAGCGCGCTCGGCGGCGCAATGACCGACAGGATGGGTCGCCGCGCCGTCCTAATCTTCAGCCTGATCGCGTCGTCGTTGAGCGCGTTGCTGTTGGGGTTCGCGAATACCGTCGCCATGTTTGCGCTCCTGTCCGTCACCGTCGGCATCCTTGCCTCGGTTGGTCAACCGGCGCACAACGCCATCGTTGCAGACCTCCTCCCCTCTGAAAAGCGCGCTGAAGGCTATGGCCTCATCCGCGTCATTTTCAATCTCTCCGTGGTGATCGGACCCGTGATCGGCGGATTCCTCGCCGCGCGCAACTTTCTGTTGATCTTCATCGCGGACGCGATCATCAGCCTCATCTCTGCCGCGATCATATATCTCGCCCTGCCGGAAACCAAACCCCAAGCGTATCCCAACGCCAAACCCGAAACAGTCGCCCAGAGTTTCGGCGGATATGGAAAAGTTTTCCGCGATGCCGCCTTCATGGCGTTCATGTTCGTCACGACTCTGCAAGTGATCGTCTACGTAAATATGAACACGTCGCTCGGCGTATTTCTGCGGGATGAACACAACATTCCCACATCCGGTTACGGCTGGATTCTGAGCCTCAACGCCGCCATGGTGGTACTCTTCCAGTTCTGGCTCACGCGCCGCATGGAAGGACAAAAACCAATGTACATGATGGCGCTCGGCACCGCGCTGTACGCAGCCGGCTTCGCGATGTACGGCTTCACCTCAACCTACTTCTTGTTCCTCGCCGCGATGGTTGTGATCACGATCGGAGAAATGATCGTCAGCCCTATCGCGCAATCCCTCATCGCGGACTTCGCGCCGGAAGATATGCGCGGACGTTACAACGCGGTCTTTGGAATTACGTGGGGACTCGCTTTTGCCGCCGGTCCCTACTTTGCAGGTCTCATTCTCGATAACTACGATCCCAACTGGTTATGGTACGCCTGCGGCATACTCGGTCTCATCTCGGCGCTTGGCTACTACCTCCTGGATAAGACACATCGCGCCGCGACGACCCTTCGGACGGAACCAGCCGCGACCGATTAACAACATAGATTTTTTCTCCTCCTCACAATGGGACAGGTCTAACGCATGGGCCTGTCCCATCATTTTTTCCCCGCCTCCCTGCCACCCGACAATTGATTCGGCCTCGACAAGCCTTTTCCCACCCTGTACAATAACTTCATCAAATAGTGTATGGAATCAAACAACCGCATCGCCTCCATTGACCTCCTGCGCGGAATCGTGATGCTCCTCATGGCGCTGGATCATGTCCGCATGTATTTTGGGTATGGCGCGTGGTATGCGGAGCCGACCAATCTGGCAACCACCACTCCCCTGCTCTTTTTCACGCGTTGGATCACGCACTTCTGCGCGCCCGTTTTTGTTTTTCTGGCTGGCACATCGGCGTTCATGGTTGGGATGAAAAAGCAAAATATCAAAGAGCTGGCGCGGTATTTGTTCACGCGCGGCGTGTGGCTCATCTGTGTCGAACTGGTAATCGTCAATTTCGCGTGGACATTCGACATCACGTATAGTTTCATCATCCTTCAAGTGATTTGGGCGATTGGGATTAGCATGATGGTTTTGTCCGCTTTGATATTCCTGCCGACCAGCGCGATTCTGATCTTCGGGCTGATCCTCGTCTTTGGGCACAACCTGCTGGATGGAATCCAATTACAGGGCAGGGGAATATCCGACTTGCTATGGTATACGCTTCACCAGCGCAATACTGTGAGCATGGGAAGTCGGCTCGTTAACTTCGTTTACCCCTCGCTTCCCTGGATTGGGTTGATGGCGCTGGGCTATGTGTGCGGAACGCTTTATAAAAAGGAATTTCCCACCGAGCAAAGACAACGCTGGCTTTTGGGAATGGGCGTCGGCGCAGTATTGCTTTTCCTTTTCCTGCGCGGATTCAATCTATATGGCGAACCAAACAACTGGGAAGCGCAAGCCTCCTCCATTTTCACTGTGTTGTCTTTTCTCAACACGACGAAATATCCTCCCTCGTTACAGTTCCTGTTGATGACCATGGGTCCCGCGTTGATGTTTCTTTCTGTGAGCGAGTCCATGCGGCATCGAATCACAACGCCGGTTTTGGTTTTCGGCAAAGTCCCGCTCTTTTTCTACATCGTACATCTTTACCTTATCCACGCGCTTGCCATGCTGTGGTTGGTTTATTCGGGGCGTGAATGGAGGGAGTACGTACTATCAGCCGCCGCGTTACAATCGGGGACACTGATCAACTTCGGGCTTGGGCTGGAAGCGGTGTACGTCATCTGGCTCGGCATAGTCGCGTTGTTATATCCGCTTTGCAGAATGTATCAAAAGTATAAGGAAAGCAATCCATCCAGATGGCGGCTGGGTTATGTGTAGCAGAAAGGAGTGTGACCATGGATGTTCGCGCATACAACCGCGACGCCTGGAACAAGGAAGTGAAAGACGGCAACCGTTGGACACAGCCCGTAAGTTCTGAAGTCATCGCAAAGGCAAGGCAGGGAGAATTCAGCGTCGAGTTGACTGAAAATATTCCCGTCCCCCAGCGCTGGTTTCCCCTTCTAAAAGGCGCGGACGTGTTATGCCTCGCGTCCGGCGGCGGGCAACAGGGACCCGTACTCGCGGCGGTTGGCGCGCGCGTCACCGTCTTCGACAACTCCCCCGCTCAACTGAAACAGGATCAACTCGCGGCGGAGAGAGAGGCGTTGAGTCTCAAAACGGCGGAGGGCGACGCGGCGGATCTATCCATGTTCGCGGATGAATCTTTTGATCTGATCTTCAACCCCGTGTCAACTGTGTTCATGCCGGATGTGCGCGCGGTCTGGAAGGAATGTTATCGCGTCCTTCGTCACGGCGGGATATTGATGACCGGCTTCATGAATCCCGTTCATTATCTTTTCGATTGGGCTAAAGCCGAGGCAGGCATCCTGGAGGCTGTGTACTCGATTCCATATTCCGATCTGACGAGCATCCCCAAAGAAGATTTGGACGAACTCGTGGAAAAAGGATTACCCATTGAGTTTGGTCACAGCCTCACCGATCTGATCGGCGGGCAGTGCGGCGCCGGGTTTGCCATTACGGATATGTATGAAGATTACATGCTCGACTCGCTATTGCACAATTATCATCCCAACTACATCGCAACGCGCGCCGTGAAAGTATAATCATGGCTGATTGACTAACCAATTCATAGAAAAGGCTAAACATGACAAACACTCTCATCCGCAACGGCACGCTGATTGACGGCACAGGCAATGCGCCGATTCCCAATGCCGGGGCGCTGATTAAGGAAAATCGAATTCATGCGGTTGGGCAGGCGGAGAACATGAGCCTCCCCAATGAACCAATCGTCGAGATTGACGCGGGCGGCGGACATATCCTGCCGGGGTTTATTGACACGCACGTTCACTTGATGCTCGAGGGCGTGAACATTGTCCGCGAGATGACCACTCCCTTTTCGATGCGCTTCTTCAATGCAACGCGCTACATGAAGAACACGCTTAACGCAGGCATCACCAGCGTACGTGACGCGGGCGGCGCGGACGCCGGGGTCAAACAGGCGGTGGAAAGCGGCGTGGTGTTGGGCCCGCGTATGCAGATCAGCATCAACGTATTAACCATCACCGGCGGGCATGGCGATGGATGGATGCGTTCGGGAAATGAATTCAATTTATTCCCCGCATACCCGGGCTTCCCCGAGTCACGCGTGGATGGAGTGGACGACTGCCGCCGCAAGGTGCGCGAGGTTCTGCGGGCAGGCGCGGACATTATCAAAATCTGCGCGACCGGCGGCGTACTGAGTCCAACGGATCATCCTGAGTTCACACAGTTCTCACCGGAAGAGTTGGATGTGATCGTGCGTGAGGCGGCATATCGCCGCGGGGTCAAAGTGATGGCGCACGCGCAGGGACTGGAGGGAATCAAAAACGCGGTGCGCGCTGGAGTTCATTCCATCGAACACGGCATCTTCCTTGATAACGAAGCGCTTGACTTGATGCTTCAGCATGGCACATTCCTTGTGCCGACATTGCTCGCGCCGCTGGCAGTTCTTGAAGCAGGCGAAAAAGGCGGAATGCCCGAATATGGCGTCCGCAAATCGCGCGAGGTCGTGGAAATCCACAGCGAGAGCATTACGCGCGCGCATAAAGCCGGAGTCAAAATCGCGATGGGCACGGACGCGGGCGTGATGCCGCACGGCACCAACCTGCGCGAATTGGGGCTGATGGTCAATATCGGCATGACGCCCATGCAATCAATCGTCGCGACAACAAAGATTGCCGCTGAATGTTTGGGCTGGCAGGATCAAGTGGGGACAATTGAAACAGGCAAACTGGCGGATATCCTCATCGTGAAAACAAACCCGTTGCAGGATGTTCGCTCGCTGGAAGACAACAACAATATTGTGTTTGTGATGAAGGATGGGAAAGCCGTCAAAGATCAAAGAAACGCGAACCAATAACCTTATTGGATCGCGACAAAGCAACAGGGCTGTCTGCTGACAGCCCTGTTGAAATTCTCAGCCTGGCGCCGATTACATATCACCGGCTTTTTCGG
>Ga0247727_10018628_pt1 | contig 10888 bp, 13 predicted proteins | sample WisWelCaveWW1625_FD_202498 | JGI IMG/M metagenome (GOLD analysis project Ga0247727, IMG submission 202498) | Biofilm microbial communities from Wishing Well Cave, Virginia, United States - WW16-25 | ecosystem: Environmental > Aquatic > Deep subsurface > Groundwater > Cave microbial mat | place...
CATGCTCGGCGCGAACGGCATCGTGGGCGCGGGGATTCCGCTCGCCACCGGCGCGGCGCTCACGGCGAAGCTCAAGCGCACGGGCGGCGTGGCGGTCGCCTTCTTCGGCGACGGCGCGAGCAACCAGGGCGCCTTCCACGAGTCGCTCAACATGGCGGCGAACTGGAAGCTGCCGGCAGTCTACGTGGTCGAGAACAATGGCTGGGGCGAGTTCACGCCCACCGAGTTCGTGATCCCGGTGAAGGACATCGCGGTGCGCGCCGGCTCCTACGCGATGGCCTCGGCGATCGCCGACGGCATGGACTTCTTCGACGTCACCGAGAAGGCCGGCGAGGCGATCGCGCGCGCACGAGCGGGCGAGGGTCCGACGCTGCTCGAGTGCAAGACCTACCGCTTCATGGGCCACTTCGTGGGGGATCCGCTCAAGTACCGCTCCAAAGCGGAGGCCGAGCGCTGGATCCAGACGAAGGATCCGCTCGAGGGCTTCGAGCGGCGCACGACCGAAGCCGGTCTGCTCTCGTCCGGCGACCTGCGCGCAATCGACAAGGCGGTGGAGGACGAGCTGGCTGCGGCGGTGACGGCCGCCGAGAACGCGCCGCTGCCCGATCTCTCCGAGCTGACCCGCGACGTCTACGTGGGAGGAGTGGCGTGATGGCGAAGCCGCGCATCCTCAGCTTCGGCCAGGCCGTGAACGAGGCGCTCCGCATCGCGATGGAGACGGATCCCGACGTCATCCTGCTGGGCGAAGACGTCGCGGGCGGTGGCGCGCGCGCGGGCGACGACGTGGACGAGATGGGCGGCGTGCTCGGCACCACGCGCGGCCTGGTGAAGGCGTTCCCCGATCGCGTGCTCGACACGCCGATCAGCGAGATGGGCCTGATCGGTACGGCCGTCGGCGCCGCGGCCACGGGCCTGCGCCCGGTGGCCGAGCTGATGTTCATCGACTTTCTCGGCACCTGCCTCGACCCGCTGCTCAACCAGGCCGCGAAGCTTCGCTACATGTTCGGCGGCAAGGCGCGCGTGCCGCTCACCGTCCGCACCGTGACCGGCGCCGGCATGCAGGCGGCCGCGCAGCACTCGCAGTCGCTCTACTGGATCACCGCCGGCATCCCCGGGCTCAAGACGGTGATCCCGGCGACGGCGCATGACGCCAAGGGCCTCTTGCTCGCGGCGATCCGCGACGACGACCCGGTGATCTTCTGCGAACCGAAGAGCCTGCTCTTCGCGCCCGGCGACGTGCCGGAGGGCGACTACGAGGTGCCGATCGGAAAAGCGCGCCTCGTTTGCTCCGGCACCGACGTCTCGCTGATCGGCATGGGCGCGACCGTGCGCATGTGCGAGCAGGCTGCCGATCAGCTCGCGAAGGAGGGCATCTCGGCCGAGGTGCTCGACCTGCGCTCGCTCGCGCCGCTCGACGAGGAGGCGATCCTCGCCACGCTCGAGAAGACGGGCAGCGTCGTGGTAGTGGACGAGGCCACCCCGCGCTGCGGCATCGCCAGCGACGTGGCGGCCCTGTGCGTAGATCGCGGCTTCGACTTCCTGAACGCGCCCGTTCGCCGCGTAACCGCGCCGCATGCACCCGTCCCGTTCAGCAAGACCCTCGAGGACGCCTACATGCCCTCCGCCGCCAAGATCATCGCCGCCGTGCGCGAGCTTCGATGAAGCGGCAAGCGGGGACGTTCGTCAAGTTGTCAAGTTGCTGGCCGCTGACCCACCTGAACGAGTTGACAACTTGACGAACGTCCCCGTCCGCATGCCGAAGCTCGGCATGACGATGGAGGAGGGCACGGTCGTCGAGTGGCGCGTCGCGCTCGGCGGGCGGGTCGAGAAGGGACAGATCGTCCTCGTGATCGAGTCCGAGAAGAACGAGGCCGAGATCGAAGCGACGGCGAGCGGTTTTCTGCGTCACGTCTACGTGACGCCCGGAGGCGTCGCGCCCTGCGGCGCACTGCTGGCGGCGCTCACGGAGACGGCCGACGAGCCCTTCGATGCAGCCGCGCTCGCCGCCGCCGAGGCGCCGGTTCGGCCGAGGGCCGCGCTGTCTGTGTCCGTCGCGCCGGCGCCGCCCGTCGCTCGCGCACGGCTTTCCGAACGCAAGGCCATCGCGCCGGCCGCACGCTCTCTCGCGAAGAAGCTCGGCCTCGATGCCGAGGTCGTGCCCGGCCGCGGCCCCGGCGGGCGCGTCACGAGGGAGGACGTCGAGGCCTTCGCCGCCGCACGGGAGCGGCTCATGCCCGTGGCGCCCGGCGTCGCGCTCGAGGTACTGCGTGAAGGGCAGGGCAGGTCGGTTCTGTTGCTTCCCGGCTTCGGCACGGACGTGTCGTCGTTCGCGCTGCTCACGCCACGCCTGGTCGAGAGCTTCCGCGTCCTCGCCGTGAACCCGCGTGGCGTCGGTGCCTCCGACGGGCCGCCCGGCGACGTGCCCACGCTCGCGGCGGACGCCTGCGCCGTGATCGCTGCGTCCGGCGGCGGCCCGGCCCATCTGGTCGGCGCGAGCCTGGGCGCCGCCGCGGCGCTCGAGCTCGCGCTCACCCGGCCCGACCTCGTGCAGAGTCTCACGCTGATCACCCCGTTCGTACGCGCGACACCACGTCTCCTCGCCGTCGTCACTGCCTGGTGTCGCGTCGCGGCCGAGACCGGCCCGGCAACACTCGCCCGCTTCCTCGCGCCACTTCTTTTTTCCGACGCGCTGCTCGCCGACGATGTGCTGCGCGAGCGTACGCTGCGCGGCCTCGCCGCCGCCTGCGCGCGCGTGCCTGTGGCGACGCTCGAGCGCATGGCCGCCGGCCTCGCCACGTGGTCGGGCACGCGGGTGAAGGACCTCGCGCGTGTAGCGGCGCCGACATTGGTGCTCGCCGCCGGCGCCGATCTCCTCACCCCGGACGGCGAGGTGATCGCGCGGGGCATCCCGGGTGCGAGCTGCACGGTCGTTCCGGGCGCCGGCCACGCGCTCGCGAGCGAGGCGGCACAAGGGCTCCAGGGCGCGCTCCGAGGACACTTGCGCGCATGATGCGCGCCGTCCTGTCGAGCATCACGTTCGTGCTCTTGCTCGCCGCGTGCCTGCTCCTGCCGGCGCGGCGGCTCGACTGGCCGATGGCGTGGGCGCTGCTCGTCTTCTACTCCGCCTACTCAGCGCTCGGCCTCCTCGTGTTGAGCCCGGATCTGATCGCCGAGCGCAGCCGCCTGCCGAGGGAAGCCGAGGCCGCGGACCTCGCGCTGGCGGGCCTGGCGTTCGTCTTCCTGTACCCGGTCAGTCTGCTCGTGTGCGGGCTCGACGCACGCGCCGGCGGAACGCCCGTGACGGCGCTCGCTGAGGCGCTGGCCTTCCTCGTCTTCTCCGCGGGCTACGCCTTCGCGCTCTGGGCCGCACACGTGAACCCGTTCTTCTCGGCCGCGGTCCGCATCCAGAGCGAGCGAGGGCACCACGTGATCGGCCGAGGACCCTACGCGTGGCTGCGCCATCCCGGCTACGCCGGGCCGATTGTGAGCCACCTCGCGCTCCCGCTGGCCCTCGGCTCGCCGCGCGCGCTGCTGCCGGCAGCGCTGGGCGCCGTCCTGCTCACACTGCGCGCCCTGCACGAGGAGCGCCGCCTGCTTCGCGAGTTGCCCGGCTACGCCGACTACGCGGCGCGCGTGCGCTACCGGCTCGTGCCGGGTGTCTGGTAGCAAGCAGCGCCGCTTCGGTGCTGCGCGCAGCGAGCGGAGCGAGCGTAGGAAGAAGTGCGCTCAGCCCGCGTAGCACTCGCGCACGCCGAGCTCGCGGCCGGCCTCGACCTCGCGGAACTTGGCGTGGAAGGCGCGATCCACGGCCACCAGCGCCGGGCGCGATTTCTTCGGCTGCCGATAACGCCGCAGGTGCGAGGGGCCGCCGTGGTAGACCGCGTAGGTAGCGCGTGCCAGGGCGTCGGGTCCTCCTGCGTCTTCCTCGCCGCGCGCGATGGCGTAGTCGCGCAGGTAGTGCAGCAGGATCTCGCCGCCCGCGCGCGCGTTGTAGCCGATGCTCCAGGTGAGCCCGTCCACGGCGTAGAAGCCGCGCCAGACGTGCGGGTTCACCTGCATCAGGCCGAGCGCGCCGACGCTCGAGCGCAGGGGCGCCAGCTCGCCCTTGCGGCGCACGTATTGGCGCCAGCACGACTCCTGCCACGCGGTCGCGAGCACGAGGCGCTCGAACAGCTCGCGCCGCTCGGCGCCGAGCTTGCCGTGCGCGAACACCTGCGCGGACGACTCGCGCAGCAGCGCGGCGACCTCGGGCAGGTAGGTGTCGAGATCCGCGATGCGCGGGGCAAAGCCGTCGAGCGCGGACGAATAGGGGCCTGGCTTCGGCAGCGGCTCCGGCGCGGCAAAGGCGGCCGGGAGGAGCCAATCGAGCCAGCGCGAGGCCGCACTCGGCTCGGGCTCGGCCGCCGGCTCCGGCTCGCTCGGCGGCGGCAGCGCGGGCAGCTCCGCGTCGAAGTCGAAGGTCTCGCGCAGCGCCGGATCGACGTCCGGGCGGTAGAGCAGCGGATCCTCGGTCGCTTCGGGTACGAGTGTCCGCGCGAGCCGGCGCAGCCCGTCGCGCGAGATCTCGAAGCCGAACGCCGGCCCGACGGCGTCGAGTGCCGCGAGTGCGTCGCCCGACGCGACGAAGGCGAGGTAGCGCAAGCCCGGATCGGCTCCGACGAGTGAAGACAGCGCGGGCTGGAGCTGTGCCCAGCTCGAGACGAACAGGCCGCGCACACGGTCTTCGCCGTCGCGCTCGGGCTCGGTGAGCGCGGCCAGGATCTCGTGGCGGCCGTCGATCAGCACCGCGAGGAGCGTCGCGCGCAGCGCCGGGTCGAGCGCGTCGCGACCGGCGGCCTTGATGACGAAGGTGAGGAAGGCGTCCCACTCGTGGAGCGTCGCCTCGAACGCGGCGATCTCGTCCGGCCCGAGCGGCGGCTCAGGGACCCCTCCGGTGCCGGCGGACGTTGCCGCAGCCTCGACGTCGAAGCGGAGCCGCAGCACCAGGCCACGATCTTCGACGCGCGCATCGGCGAGGGCAAGGGAGTCGACCAGGCGGCGCAGCGCGGGCGCTTCGCGCCGGCTCGCGAACAGCGGCAGCGCGTGGCGCAGCTCGTCCACGAGCGGCGCGAGATCCACGCGCAGCGCTTCGAGGCGCGGGTGCACCTCGGGCTTCACCCAGTCCCAGAGCGCCGGCACGGCGAGCAGGCTGCTCTCGTCCTCGAGCCAGGAGTTCAGCACCCGGAACTCGACCGCCGGGGTGCCGCGGGCGACGCGCGCCTCCTCGTCCGCCTCGATCGTTCCTTCCCACTCGAAGGGCCGGTAGCAGGTTCCGAACAGCGTGAAGCCCGCCTGCGCGCGGCCGCGCACCGTCACGACCAGCCGCCCGCCGAGCGGCCGCAGGCTGGGCTGGCTGAGCACGATCTCGTTGCACGGGTCGGCGCCGGCCACGATGCGCGCGCTCGTCTCCGGCTCCGTGAAGACCTGCTCGATCAAGAGTCGCGCGAGGAAGGCCGTCGGGATCACGAGCGGGACCTCGACGCGCTTCGTTTCAGCGAAGGCAGCGCCAGCGAGCGCAATGGTCGCTGCGCAGGCGGCTTTGCTGAGGCGGGCGTGCATCGGACTGCGAAAGGTAACGCTCGACGCGGCTCGGCTCCTCAGCCCCCCGCCTTCCAGCGCAGCCGGTAGCAGGCGCGCCGTTCCGGCTGGTTCACCTCGATGAGCTGCGCGCTGCCGTCGCAGCCGCACAGTGTGAAGAGCGAGGTCATGCCGACCGCGAGGGAGCGCAGCCACAGCCGGTGAGCCGCCAGCGGCGCCGGCAGCTCGTGCACACGGATGCTCAGCTCCGCCTCGCTGCTGCGCTCGGCCGTGAAGCGACCACAGCCGCGGAACACGAGCCCCATGGCCTCGGGGATCCAGCGCCCGAGCGAGCCTGGGTCGGTGCCGAGCAGGCGCAGCGCTCCACCGATGAAGCCCTTCCACAGCGGGGCGCCGAACTGGGCATGGACGCAATCGGCGAGCAGCTGCAGGCCGCGCTCCTCACCGAGCGAGCCCACCACTACCTCGACCGTTCGCACGTTCAGCGCAATCGGCAGCCACGACATCCGCGATGCCACCGCTACCGCGCGGGCCAGCTCGGGATCCGCGGCGGCGAGCGGCGCAAGCTGCCCCCTCGCCTCGAGCGCGGCGAACAGGTTCTTCATGTAGCTGGCCCGGACGGCGGGCGCGGCGGCGGGCATGGCGGCTCCCCGCTCTGGATCGGTGAACGCGCGGCGCGCCTGAAGTAGCGTGGGCGCCGGCAGGGGAGGGGGATGAGCTTGCGGATCGTTGGGGCAGGTCTCGGGCGCACGGGCACGATGTCGCTGAAGCTCGCGCTCGAGCGCCTGCTCGGCGCGCCCTGTTACCACATGGTCGAGGTCTTCCAGCATCCGGAGCACGTGGCCGTGTGGCACGCGGCGGCGCGCGGCGAGCCGGTGGACTGGCACGCGCTCTTCGCCGGCTACGCCGCGGCGGTGGACTGGCCGGTCGGCTCCTTCTGGCCCGAAGTCTCGGCCGCGTTTCCGGGCGCGCTGATCCTGCTCTCGACGCGCAGCGCGGATTCGTGGTGGCAGAGTGCGTCGCAGACGATCTTCCCCGTCAGCGCGAAGGCCGCCGGCACGCCCTGGCACGCGATGTGGATGGAGCTCGCGGAGAGCCGCTTTACGACGCGGCTCGACGACCGCGCCGCGGCGATCGCCGCCTACGAGCGCCACAACGCCGACGTACGTGCGCGCGCGCCGAAGCAGCGCCTGCTCGAGTGGAGCGCAAAGGACAGCTGGGGCCCGCTCTGCCGAGCACTCGGCGTGCCCGTGCCCGACGAGGCCTTCCCGCACGCGAACTCGACCGAGGAGTTTCTGGGCCAACACGGCCGGGGCGGGAGTTGAGATGGCGTCACAGCACTCGCTGCTGCTGTGCCGGGCGAGAGCCCGATTCTGTGCCGTACCCGATGCGGTTGAGATGGCGTCACAGCACCCGCTGCTGCTGTGCCTGGTCGCGCTGGGACTCGCGGCCTGCGCGTCGCCCGGCGAACCCGCCCAGCTGACCGGCAGCGTGACCTATCGCGAGCGCATCGCGCTGCCGCCGGACCCGCTCGTGCGCGTGACGCTGCTCGACGTCTCGCTGCTCGATGCGGCCGAACGCGTGATCGCCGAGCAGGAGATCCACCCCACGGCGCAGGTGCCGATCCCATTCGCGCTCCCCCTCGACCGCGCCGCGATCGACCCGGGGCGCCGCTATGGAGTGCGCGCGACCATCGCGGATGCCACCGGTCGTGTGCTCTGGGCCACGGCGGCCTCGCAACCCGTGCTCACGCAGGGCGCGCCGGACATCGCCACGGTCATCGTGCAGCGCCCGCGCGAGACTCGCGCGCCGGCCGGCCCGCGTGTCTTCGCCTACGCCTGCGATGGCTTCGTGTTCCGCGTCGAGGTCTCGCGGGAGCGCGCGCTGCTGTTCCTTCCCGGGCGGAGCGTGACCCTCGCTGCAGTGCCGGCGGCCTCTGGCGCGAAGTACGCGGACGGGAGCACGACCTTCTGGAGCAAGGGCGAGGAGGCCTCGCTCACACTCGACGGCGTCGAGTACGCGCAATGCCGAGTGCGGCCGCGACCGCTGCCGTGAAGCGCTCGCGCGCGGAGTCGGCGCTCGCGCTGGTGTGCGCCGCGACGGTCGTGTTCCTGGCCGCGCGCGACCTGCTGCTGCCCGAGGTCCGCGACGTCGAGGTCTGGCTCGGCTTCGAGCTGCACGGAAGCAAGGCGCTGCTCAGCGCGCCCCTCCACTGGGCGATCTTCGGAGCGGCTGCCTGGGCCTTCTGGCACGCGAAGCCGTGGATCTGGCCGGCCGCTGCCGCCTACGTTTTCTACGTCGCCGTCAGCCACCTCATCTGGAGCGAGACCAGCCCGAACGGCAGCGGCTGGCCAATGGGGCTGCTCCAGGCCGCGGGCATCTCGGGGATCGGCGTGTGGATGCTGCGGATGCGGCAGCGAGCCGTTCGCAGGGACGGCTCGTGAGAATCTGGATCGACACCGACGTCGGCAGCGACGTCGACGACGCGCTCGCGATCGCGTACGCGCTGCGTCATCCGGAGCTCGAGCTCGTCGGCGTCTCGACGGTCTTCGGCGACGTCGCGCTGCGCAGCCGGATCGCTGAAACGCTGCTGGCCCTGGCGGGAGCACACGGCATTCCGGTGCTCAGCGGCCTCGGTGCGCCTCTCACGCCCGGGCGCCAGGGGCGGATGTTCGGCCACGAGGGCCTCGGGATGCTCGACGACGCCACGCCTCGGCTGGCGACCACGTCGAACCCCGACGCGGAGCGCTGCATCGGGAGCCTGGCGCGCGCCCTCGAGGCCGCCGCTCCGGATGCACTGGTCGCAATCGGCCCGCTGACGAATCTCGGGGCGCTCGCCCACGCCGGCCATGCGTTGCCGCCGCTCACCATCATGGGTGGGAAAATCGAGGACGTACTGCTGCCCGGCATGCTCCCGCAGATCCCGGAGTGGAACTGGTGGTGCGACCCGCGCTCCGTCGCGTGGGTGCTGGGAGCGCCTCACACGCTGCCGCCTCGCATCGTACCGGCCGAGGTGACGTACCGGACCCTCCTCACCGACGACGACCGTGCGCGGCTGGCGGAGGGCGACTCCCTCGCGCGCCAGCTCGCGCAGCTGTGCGAGCAGTGGCTCCGCGCGCAACGCGAACGACTCGGCTCGAAGGCGCCGCGCGTGATGCTGCACGACCCGCTGGCCGTGGCGACGCTCGTCGAACCCCGGCTCGCGCCCTTCGCGCCGGCCCGCATCCGCATCGACGAAGACGGCGCGACGCGCCGCGAGACGAACGGCGCCGCGGTGGAAGTTGCGACGGAGGTCGACAACGGAGCCCTGCGCCGCGAGCTACTGCGCGCCTGGCTCGGCTGATCGCGGGGCGCAGCACGGGCTCCTCGCTACGCGTCGCGAGGCGCCTCACGGTACACGACGATGAAGCGTTCCATGACAAGTGGGGCCCTCTCGTGAGGTTCGCGACCAATTCGCCGAGACTCGGAAACGATGTACTGCCAGTACATCGGTCGCCACGTCGCAAGGGATCGGTCCGCCTCTCCGCCTTCGTGCGCGTAGAGCTCCGGGACTTCGTCGAAGGGAATGATCGACACGTCTGTGGTCCGGATGATGCAGACGGGTTTGCCGTTTCCGTCGTTCACGATCCAGTGGTCTCCGCTCTGCGGAATCGACTTGCCGTCCGCTTCGTAGGACCATAGGACCGAGCCTGTCGCGGTCTTGGTGCCCTCGAGCACGAGGTCAGCAATCTCTGATGCGCCTCCTGGTGTAAAGCCGAAGGAGAATGCCTCCACGTAGCGCGTCGGCAGATCCTCGCCGCGTGGGAGCGAGGTCAGGTACTGCTGCTAATATTGGTCGGCTCGGCTTGTCATGCGCGGCCACCAGCGCCTGACCTGACGACAGTACGACTCATAGTCCTTGCCGAAGGTGCGGCGAAGGGTGGGCTCCTCGTACAGCAGGACGAAGCCATGAGTCGCGAGGAGGAAGACAGCCGCGTAGCCCAGAAGCGTAGGCGACTGGTAGAAGAGCGAGGCGCCGCCGAGTGCCAGACCGGCGCCGATGTACATCGGGTTCCGTACCACGGCGTACGGGCCTCGGACTACGAGACGACGGGGCGGGTCGAAGGGGGCGGGAGTGCCCCTGCCGACGACTGCGAAGCTCGCGATGCACCACACAGCGAGGGCGCCGCCGCCGATGGCGATGACCATGCCCGTCACCTGAGCGGCTCCGATCGCCTCGGGAGGCGCGATTCCCGATGGAGACAGCAACTGAGATGGCACGAAGACGAGCACCAGGCCGATGAAGAGAGCGGCGTAGGTGACCGCACGGACGAGGACGAACATGGCGATTGCCTACTTCTTCTGCGCCGCCAGCATCATCGCGACGATCGGGCTCGGCTCGGCGGGCTGCCAGCTCTTGTAGGCGACGCCGCGTGGCTCGGGCCAGGCGAGGTCGAGATCGACGCGGGTGCCTGGCGCCGCGGCGCCCGCTAGCACGGTGAGCGCCGTCTCGAGCACGCGGCGCTGCGTGGCCCTGTCGCCGGGGCGACCGAAGGCGTGACCGAAGGGGAACTCGACGCCGACGACGCGCGGCGCGAGCAGGTGCTCGGCGCCGTCGGGCATCGGCGTCACGACGACGGTCGGGAGCCCCCGGCTCTCCAGCTCACGTGCCAGCACGGGCACGTTCTTGCAGCAGTCGGGTCAAGCCGGCGCGAGCACGACGCCGTCGGCGCCTTCGTCGCGCAGCGCTGCGGCGATCTCGGGCGCCGTCTCTTTGCGCCACACCTCGAGGCCGGCCTGCTGGAAGCCCATCACCGAGATGTGTCGGCTGACCGACGATCCGACCACGCCGTCACGCACCAGCTCCGCGAGCACCGTCGTGGGCAGCGCGATGTCGTGGTCTGCCAGCACGTCGGCAGCGTTCAGGTGCAGGTGCATCATGCCGAGCTCGGCGGTCGTGACGTCGCAGGGGATCGCGCGCCAGGAAGGATCCCCCCAGGTCGGCTCGCGCTTCTCGCGCTCACCGTCGAAGGACGCCTGCGTCGCCGAGACGAACAGGCCCGCCGACGTCAGCAGCGCGACCTTCGCCTCGGCCAACCGCTTCTCGAAGGGCGCGAAGACCGGCGCTGCGTGGTCGGGCAGCCGCGGCGGCTTCTCGAACAGAGGCCGGAACGAGCGGGGCAGGAAGGCGAAGCTGTCGACGCGCATGGCGGCCAGCCTACCACGGGCGGCGTCCGCGAGGCGCGACCCGATCTAGGAGCCTGACCCAAGATGGGCGGTTGAGCACGGGCGTCGAGGCGCGCCGCCGACAAGGCGTCGCGACCGAGCCGTA
>Ga0247727_10018629_pt1 | contig 10888 bp, 12 predicted proteins | sample WisWelCaveWW1625_FD_202498 | JGI IMG/M metagenome (GOLD analysis project Ga0247727, IMG submission 202498) | Biofilm microbial communities from Wishing Well Cave, Virginia, United States - WW16-25 | ecosystem: Environmental > Aquatic > Deep subsurface > Groundwater > Cave microbial mat | place...
AAAGAGTACGTCCTTTTACTTAAGGAAATCGTCACCGGCGGATTGATCCGTGACGAAAATAAATATAAAAAAGAGGCCGTGTTAAAAGTTCAGGCCGGCCAGCGCAGCGCTTATAACACTTTGTGTTCCAGAAGAACAACAACGGAATACGGGATGGATATTCTGTCCATTCTCGTCTCGATGGCGCTTTTCATGGCGATTCCCATCAAGATCGGGATGGTGCTTTTAGGAAAGGTTTATGAGTTTTAATAGGAAATTCAAAATGAAAAATATTGAATTCGATAGAAATAACAGAGTAATTTTTTTCTTGAGGGGGGCATCATCTCGGTCATTTTTGTGTTTGTTGATATGTTTTGCATTAATATTATTGTTAATTTATTCAAATGTATTCTCTGAAGAGGTTACTCGAAAAACAGTCGTGAATGATGATTACTCAATTACCGAAATTTTTTATAGGGAAAACCAGGAGATAGCTAGACAAGAAAAAAATGGACCCGGCGGAGACATCATTAAGGAAAATGGACAGATTCCAGATGGAGCCGTTAAGGAATATGATGATAGCGGTGAATTAGCAGAAGTGATTTACAAAAATAACAGGCCTGATGGAGTAGCTAGGGGGTATTACAAAAGTGGCTCAATCGCCAGCGAACTAAACTACAAAGAGGGAAAAGTAATAGGCGTTCAAAAGTATTACTATGAAAATGGAAAGTTAAAATCAGAATTGAATCAGGACAATAGAAATTCCTCAGGCGTCCCAGAAGAACATTATAAGTACTATTATGGGAATGGTACGCTTAAGGAAGAAATTTATTGGGAAAATGATAAATTAAAGGTTTTAAGACAATATTCTGACACCGGTAAATTAAAACTTGAAAAAATTTATTATAATAAGCGACCTTATAAGGAAAAACAGTATGATGAGACGGGGAGGATGATTACTGAGAGAACTTGTGGTCAATCGTTGGATGAGGCCTATTGGGCTAAGAAATTTTTGCAGATTTTATCAGCAGTAATTGAGATGTATGCCAGGGAGCACGGTGGACTATATCCTACGGCTATAAGCGATTTAACAAAGTATTTCCCTGGGGAGTATAATACGTGTGGGAAAACACTTTATGGTTATGCGTATAATTGCACGTTTTCTTCTGCAGGGTATACCTTAACCGCGACACTCATCACGACTGAAGCCTTCCGTTCAACAATTTTTACCGTGATCCCAAGAGAGCAACTTTTTGAGGAAAGGTCAGGCGAAAAGGTCAGAATAACTCTTCCGAAAGATGAGTGCTCGTTTTTCTATAGTGTTAGTGATTGATATTTGTGCTTTTATGCGATTACTTTTAGCAAAATCTCGGTGTGGTAGGACATCATTAATACGGAGAATTGTAGTTGTCCTCAGTTTACAGAAGAAAGGTGGGGGAAAGATGAACAAAAGGATTTTATTATTTTTTGTCCTGGTGTTTTTCGGCTGCAGCAGTACTCCGACGGAGCAGTTCAAGAGCTTGGTCTCCGACCCGCATTATGCCCAGTACCAACAAAAGCTCGATGATCTAGAACACCAGCAGCTCAGCGGCGCCATCGGCTATTCGGAATATCTGGAGCGCAAGAAACAGATAGATGAAGATTATACAAAAGAAGTCCAAGAGCGTGAGAATATCATCATTCCCGAACAGCAGCCATGAGATTATACGGCAAAAATCCGGTCATTGAACGGCTCAAATCAAATCCGAAGAGTATTACGAAAATTTATGTGCAGGATGGACAGCCGGACAGCGCTTATATCCGACGCAAAGCCAAGCAGTGGGGGATTCCGTTTCTTCTCGTTCCCCGTTCCCAGATGCTTAAGATGGGGCAGAGTTTAAACACGCAGGGTATTTTAGTTGAAGTGGAGGATTTTGCTTACACACCCTACGAAGATATTTTGGAAGCCGCTAGAAAGAAAAACGGATCATTGCTTTTTCTTGATGAGATACAAGATCCGCAAAATTTGGGCGCTATCATCCGCAGTTTGGCGTGTCTGGGCGGATTTTCCGTGGTCCTTCCGATGCGTGAATCTGTTGAGGTGACGGAAGCGGTCCTGCGGGTGGCCTCGGGGGGAGATAATTTGGTGAAGGTGGCCCGGGTCACGAATTTAGCCCAGGCCATTGATCAGGCGAAAGATCAGGGTTTCTGGATTGCCGGAGCGGTGACGGAACAAGGGCAGGATCTCACTGAGGTTTCTCTGCCGTTTCCTTTATCATTAGTCCTGGGTTCGGAACAGAAAGGAATAAGGGAAGGGATTCGTAAACGCCTGGATTTACAGTTGACGATTCCGATGCCCCAGGCCAAGTTATCGTTTAATGTCGCGCAGGCCGCGACAATATTCTGCTATGAAATTATCAAACAGAAAAAACAAAAGAAAAATTCAGCCCATACTTGACGGCCACGCGCTTAATTTTTTTGCTGAAGCCGGCCTTCTCAAAAGAGTCAAGCGCAGCGGCTGGTGGGTGGCTGGCATCAAGGACCCGGAAAGTGTCGCTGACCATTGTTTTCGCTGCGCGGTCATCGGTTATTATTTGGCGCATTTAGAGAAGGTGGATGTTTATCAGGTTTTAGTGATGACACTTTTTAATGATATCCATGAAGCCAGAATCAACGATCTTCATAAAATGGGACATTATTATATTGATTTCAAAAATGCTGAACAGAACGTTTTCAAAGATCAGGTGGTTTATTTGGACAAACAGGTTAAAAACGAACTAAAAAATATGCGCGGTGTTTATGATTGTCAGATCTCCCGGGAAAGCCTTGTGGCCAGGGATGCCGATATTCTGGAATGCCTGCTTCAGGCCAAGGAATATTACGAGGCTGGACACACAGGCGTTAAAGAATTTTTCAATCGGGCGCCGGATTATCTGAAGACAAAAAGCGCCCGGGCTTTATGGCGATCGATCAAGAAATGGAAAAGCGATGCTTGGTGGAAAAAAATCGTCAAATTTGAACGGTAAACCTGACAAATCCACCCCCGAGGTGAACAGGTTGTCTTCGACCAGAACACCTCGGGGGTGGATCGTTGCTTTTCTTTTGTGTGTTAATTTTTCTTTCTCAGGATGTGCCGCTTTGATGGGGACGTACAATCCAGCCACGGGACGTAAAGAATTTGTCATGATCTCCACTGACATGGAAGTCTCCATGGGCCAGAACATTCATCAGCAGATTGTCCGGGAATTTGGTTTGTCGAAAGACACGGTGAAAATTGCCCGGCTCCAGCGCGTGGGCAAAAAACTGGCGGCCATTTCTGACCGGCAGGATTATGACTATAAGTTTTACCTCATTGATAAAAAAGAGTTAAACGCCTTTACCGTTCCCGGTGGCGGCATTTATTTTTTTGTGGGGCTCTATGACAAGCTCAAAACCGACGATGAGATTGCCGGGGTCTTGGCGCATGAAATTGGCCATTGTTCGGCGAAGCATACGGTCAAGAAATTTCAGGCGGCGATGGGATATAATCTGATTCAAGCGCTGGTATTAAGTCAAATGGGAGAGTCTTCCCGGCAGCTCTCGGCCCAAGCCTCGGATATGGCCATGAACCTTGTTTTCTCGGCGTACAGTCGGGGTGATGAATATCAGGCGGATGTGTTGGGAGTGAAATATATGTACTTGGCAGGGTATGATCTTAATGGTATGATGAAAACGTTTCAAATTTTGAAGAAGGAATCGAAAGGGCCGGATGTCCCTTTGTTAATGAGGTCGCATCCGTATTTGGATGACCGCATTAAAGCGGTGGAGATTGAAATTCAAAAGGCTCCCGAGAAATATGGGAGACGATAGGATTCTTCCATGGAACGCATAGGTATTGCCGCCAGTAAGGTTGCCAAAGGAAATCTACTGATTTACAATTTTTTTGTTATTCTGTTAGCCACGCTTTTGTCTTTGCTTATCTTTTTTATCGCCGGCTGCGTAATCGTGATTACTCTCGTTTTGTTCGCTTATTTGACCAGCGGCGGGAACCCTCCTGACCTTGAAGACGGCTGGATGTCCATCATGCTGGTTTGCATGATTTGTCTGGCCGTGATTATTTTTTTGTTAGACATATGCGCAATTTTTAAAAATATTAAGTTTAAAAGGAATTGAAATCTCCCGTGCTTTTTTTGCAGTGTAGGAAAGTACAAAGAAAACTTTTCTTTGTTGCTTGGAATGTTTTCTAGTAGTCTGGAAAGTGGTAACTTTCCAAGACTGTAAAACTTTCCTAACTACTAAAAATTTCTTTCCTACCAGCAAAGAAGATATGACGACCGAAAGGAGGAATTTTCTTGTCGATCAAGAACGTATGACCGCCAGTACGAATATCCAGTCGAAAGACTTAATCGAAAATTTACGGATTGGAATTTACCGCATCACTCCTGGTCTTAAGAGTCAGTTTCTCTTCGTTAATCCCGCCTTTGCCGATATCCTCGGGTTTAGCTTAAAAGAAGTCTACAAAAAAAAGACGTCCGACTTCTTTGTGACCTCCCGTCAATGGCGAATTTTACGGGATAAAATTTGCCGTCAGAGTTATGTCAAGAATGAAGATGTTATTTTAAGGAAAAAAGACAAAAGTCCGATTTGGTGTTCTTTGACCATATCGGCGGTTAAGGACAATCGTGGCCTAATCAAGTGGTTGGATGGTCTCTTGGAAGACATTTCCACCCACAAACAGGTCGAACGGGAGCTCTTGGAATCCAAAGAATTGTTCCGCTTGGTTTTCGATAACTCGGCTGTGGCCATCACGGTAACCGATAAAGATGAAAAGATTATCGCCTGGAATCCGTTCGCCGAGGGATTGTTAGAGATGGACAAGGAAGATTTATTCAACAAACCCGTCAAAGAATTGTATCCGCCGCAGGAATGGCGGCGCATCCGTTCGTTCCGTATCCGCCGCAAGGGTTTTTTGACCAACATCGAGACCAAGATTATTAAGAAAGACGGTTCGCTTTTAGAGGTCAGCATGTCTATTTCTGTTTTAAAGGACATTCAGGGAAATGTCACCGGCGCCATCGGCATATTGCGCGATATTACCCGCGAAAAAATCGCCGAACGCAAGCTCAAAGAGTCTGAAAACAAGACCCGTGTCCTGCTTGACAATTCGCCGGTGGCGATCACCTTAACCAATAAAAACGAGCAGATTGTTTCTTGGAATAAATTCACGGAGGCCCTTTCGGGGATGAATCGCGGTGACCTTTATTTGAAAGACGTTAGCACGCTTTATCCTCCGGAAGAATGGCAGAAGATTCGCGCCGAAAATATCCGCAAGCTCGGTTTGAAACACCATCTTGAGACAAAGATCATCCGTAAGGACGGTCATATGATGGATATTGATCTCTCCATCAACATCCTCAAGGACAGTCAGAATAATATTATCGGTTCTGTGGGAATCATGCAGGACATCACCGAATTACGAAAGGCCCGCCAAATACTTTTGAATGCGAAGCTGGCCGCCGAAGAGGCCAACAGTGCCAAAAGCCAGTTTTTGGCCAATATGTCCCATGAGGTCCGCACTCCGATGAATGCCATTGTCGGTATGATTGACATGACTTTAGATACTTCCTTAAATGAGGAACAGCGGGATAACCTTAATACAGCCAAAGAGGCGGCGGAAAACCTCTTGAATCTCATTAATGATATTCTTGATCTTTCGAAAGTCGAGGCCGGTAAAATTACTTTGGAAGAGATTGATGTCAATGTCGGGAATGTGATTAAAAGTATATGCAAAGGGTTGTCGGTTTTAGCCCGCAACAAAAATTTGGAATTGCTTTGGGATATCGATGATAAGGTTCCTTATCTGGTGAAAGGTGATCCCGTGCGGCTGCGGCAAATCATTATAAATTTGGTGAACAACGCGATTAAATTTACTTCCCAGGGCAAAGTCGAAGTCAGGGTCAAGACGGTCTCCCAAAGGGGTGACAATTGCGAGTTGCTATTTTCCATCACGGACACAGGGATAGGCATTTCAAAAGAAAAACAGGTCACGGTCTTTGAAGTGTTCACCCAGGCCGATGAATCGATTACCCGCCGCTACGGCGGGACAGGATTAGGACTGGCCATTTCCAAGCGGTTGGTGGAAATGATGGGTGGCCGTATTTGGGTGGAAAGTGAAGTTAATAAGGGCAGCACGTTTTCTTTTACGGCCAATTTAAAAATTAAACAGAAAGATGTTCCGGTCTTGACGCCGATTGAAATCGATGGGCGCAAAAGACCAGCCCCGATTGTTTTGGATACCGCCGAGAAAGAACCGGTCGCGTCCGCGGAAGTCACAGTCCCGCCCGCCGGCCCGCCGTTAAGGATTTTATTGGCGGAAGATAACCTCGTCAATCAAAAGATTGCCGTGAAAATCATTGAGAAAAAGGGCTGGCTGATTAAGACGGTGGATGACGGTCAGCAGGCCGTTGAGATTCTCGATAAAGAAACTTTTGATGTGATTTTAATGGATGTTCAGATGCCGGTGATGGACGGGTTTAAGGCGACCCAGGCCATACGCGTTCAGGAACAGCAGAATGGAAAACATACTCCCATCATTGCCATGACCGCGCATGCCATGGAAGGCGATGAAAAACGATGCCTGGATTCCGGGATGGATGGTTATGTCTCCAAACCGATTGACCGGAACAGACTTTTCGAAATCATTGACAACCTCGTTAAGAAAGGGACTTTAAATGCCAGATGACTGTGTTGATTTAAGAGAAGTCTTGGAAAGGGTTCAGCACGACCGGGAGCTGCTTTTGGAGTTGTTTGAAATTTTTTTAGATGACTGTCCCAAGAAGATCGCGCTGCTTAAAACTGCTGTCCAGAAGGCTAATGTCCAGCAGATAAAAGATATCGCCCATTCTCTCAAAGGGGCGTCGGGTAATATCGCGGCGAAGAAAATCAACGCGACCTTCATCATCATTGAGCAGCTGGCCAAGGAAAATAAAATGGAGGACGTAAAGAATTTAATCCCTCAGCTCGACGTCCAGTTAACGGAACTCAGAAACTATTCAAAGAAGTTAGAGAATGATTTTAAGACTTGATATTTTCCTCCCTGAAGTCATTCCCTATCCATGAGCCTGCGGAAAAATATCCTGAGGATTTTTGTTGTCAGCTTCGTTGCAGTTATCATGATCGTAGTTGGCGTCACTTGCGCGCTCAATTCAAAATGGTTTTTCAACATCGTTGTGTTTAAAATGGTCAGTCCTTCGCTGAAAGGGATTCAGGTCAGAAGGTTTGAGACCTTATCCCAGAATTTTAATTTTCCCCATCAACTCATTTTTGAAGGCGTGCGGGTGGACTTAGAGAATAAAAACGATAGTTATGCGGTTGACTGTCACTATCTGCATGGGGAAAATCAGTCTATCATAACTTTCCCCCCAAGGCTTATCCGCCTTCATGCCGAAGGCTGTAACGTTCATGCCAATGATTGGAGTGTTGAAGGAATGGATCTGAGTTTATGGATTCATCTCAAGGCAAAAGGGCTCGAGCAAATAACCGGCGAAGTAAAAATTTCTCAAGTCCGTTGGGGGCCTTATGAGCTTAACAATGCCGGAACCAAAGTGACATTTCAGGATAATACCGTGACGCTGAAAGAAATGTTTGCTTATCTTTACGGCGGCGGGATACAGGGGACAATTTCGCTGGATAATCAATCGGGTTTTCCTTATATGGTGGACATTGCTTTAACGGATGTGGATTTAAAGAGGTTAGGAGCTATCCAAAATAATTTTTTGGCTCAGGTGCAAGGAAGAGCTGACGGCCATTGTTCTATTAAAGGGAAACTTGATGAGATTGAGTCTTTGGAAGGAAATTTGGGTATCGTTGACGGGGGACAGATGAAGGCGGCCTGGTTATCTTTTATTCCTTCTCAATTGCCGCCGAATAGTGTTCAGCGAAAAGATCTTGAGCAGTTAATCAAGGCCGACGGTGATTTTCCTTTTGAAAAATTTTTGGTGAATTCCAAGAGTATCACCGATGAAAAAATGACCACCGAAGTCAAAATCGAGAGCAAAAGGTTTAATTTAAATCTGGATTATACCATTGATACCAATATCGAGGGTGGACTGGGGAATCTTTTATCGTATTGGAAGATTTTTTCGAGATAACTAGTACACCTGCGAGGTGTCGCGACACCTCGCAGGTGTAAGACGGTTTAAAATGGAGGTATTATGGGGGACAAACAGTTTAAGGGTTTGGTTGTTTTTGCGATGATAGGTTTACTATATGGATGTACCGTCAAAGCCGTTGGTGACCCTAATCGGCCGATCACCATACAGGCGCATATCACTATCGACGTCAAAGGGCTCAAGGACACCGCCAGTAATATCGAAGATTATGTCAGCGGTGAGAAACCAAAAGAAAATTTACAGAGCAAATAGGAGGGAGTCAGACATGAGGAAGATGATTTACATAATTTTTGTGTTTCTTTCAGCGGTGATTTTACTTTATTTTCCAGTGATGAGTTTTGCCGGGCAATACGATCTTAAAGAGATGACGCCCGAAGTGCAGGCGGCGTTGGATAACCGGCGGGACCGCTTTGAAGAGTTTCGTCGGTTTAAGAATCAGGAGATTATCGGCGAAAACAACCGCGGTTATGTGGAAGTTTTGGTCAATGATAAAGGAGCCGAGAGTTTAGCGGACGCCGAGAATCGTGACCGCCGGGTTATTTATACCACGGTTGAGAAGCAGAATAATCTCACCAATGCCCTGGAGACTATCGAAAAAGTTTTTGCCCAGGTTCAGCGCGAGAAGGCGCAGTCCGGAGATAAAATTCAGACTGAAGACGGTCAATGGGTGACCAAATAGAACGTTATCTTAGACAGCTTAGCTTGCTCCAAATCTTCCTGTGCCTATTCGTTATGGGTTTTTTAGCCTATGGCCAGACGGTTTTCTATCCCTTTGTCCATGACGACGTTGTTTTTATCCAAAAGAATCCGAACATCCATGACCTCAATAATCTTCCGGCTATTTTTTTGAAGTCGGATATCCCCCGCCCGGATTTTACTATTGTCAACACCTACTACCGGCCGCTTTTGGAGGTTATCTACCGTCTGGAATATCGTTTCTTCGGTGCGCATTCTCAAGGATACCATCTCGTCAATGTGCTGCTGCATATCACCAATGGCTTTCTTCTTTATTTTCTTTTGTTCCTGCTGAAATATCCGAAGGTCGTCGCCTTCGCGGTGTCCGCGTTTTTTCTTATTCATCCGGTTCAAACTGAATCGGTGGCCTATATTTCCGGGATTTCGGATTTGACCTATGTCTTTTTTTGTTTGCTGAGTTTTATCCTGTATGTTCAATCGGCCCAGCCTCATCGGGTGAGAACAAATCTTGTCCTGTACGTTGGGTCATTATTTTTTTTCTGGATAGGGCTGTTGACCAAAGAACAATCGGTGGTCTTGCCGCTTTTGATTATCCTTTATGAGTGCTGTTGGAAATCTTTGCCGGGCGTTACTGACTTTTCTAAAAGTAATGGTAGTCAGTACTGGCCTCCGCTCCCCCAGAATAATCAAGGAAATATTGCAATTACTTATACGGAGGCCTGTAGCATCCGGCTTTTACGTTTTAGCGGGGTGCTGATTACTATTGGAGGTTATTTTGCCGTCCGGACATTTGTTTTGCCGCAGGCCGTGCCGCCGATTCTTGAAAATCCTCAGGAGTTTGCCTTAAGGCTTTGGGCTCTTCCCAAGATTTTTTTGATGTATCTACGAATCGTCGTTTTACCGGTAGACCTTCATTTTTATCGCACGACGGATATTTTAGAGAAATCATGGCTGCCGGGGATAGGTCTTGTTCTTACGCTTTTGGCGGCGTGGCGAGTTCTCCAAACCGTTAAAGGGGAAGAGCGCCGCCGGCTCTTTTTTGGGATAGGGTGGTTTTTTATGGCCCTTTTGCCGACGGTTAACATCGTGCCGATTTTTGAGGAGTATTCTTTCATCTGGACGGTCGACCATTTTTTGTATTTGCCTGTCGCCGGGCTTTTGCTTTTTATCATAGGGACCGTCTATGGTCACTTGAAGAAAAAACAGCGGCCGAGAAATTTTTCTGTTGCCATCGGGATGTTCGTGCTGATAGGCCTGATTTTATTTTTGACGACGATACGGTACAACGGATATTGGAGAAATGAAGTTGTCCTTTTTAAAAGGGCCGTTGAGTTTGAAGGCCGTCTGAGCCGGGTTCACCGGCTCCTGGCACAGGCATATTATTTTCAAGGGGAATTTGCTAAGGCAAGCGAACATTACACGATAGCTTTAAACATCGTGGAGCAATACCTCAGGATGGTAAAAGACCCAAAGGCAAAAATTTTTTACGCGGGTTTTGTCAAGGGACTTCATTTTGATATTGCGCATTGTTACGAGGCCCGGCAGGATATTCCTGCGGCCATTGTCCATTATCGAGAAGCCTTGACTGTCGACCCCCGTGATAGTGTATTGTATAATAGCCTCGGTACGCAGTATCTTCGGATGGGCGATTGGAAGATGGCGGAAACCCAGTTTCAGAAAGCTTTGGAATTTGCCCCAAACAATCTTATGGCGATGAGCAATTTGGCTGTTTGTTATATCCAGCAGGGGAATCGTCCGGAGGCCGAACGGTTATTAAAAAGGGTTTTAGAAATCGACAGTCGTTTTATTTCCGCACGGCAAAATTTAGAGAAACTTACAGACTGGGTCAGATGAGTATTAGTTTTTTAGAAGTGGAGTGACCCATGTTCCACCTACGAGGTGTAATTTAATTGCATAGGAATTTCCTTTTTGGTCCCAGAGTTGGGATGGATGGCAAGGGAAGAGATAGTATAATAACAAAGTGGTCAGCCGGGAGGTATTCAAGCAGATATTTCTGGATCATTGGGATGGGTTTCGGGAAGAGAACCCGGGGTATGGGGACTATCAAGATAGCGTGATCAAGA
>Ga0247727_10018630_pt1 | contig 10888 bp, 10 predicted proteins | sample WisWelCaveWW1625_FD_202498 | JGI IMG/M metagenome (GOLD analysis project Ga0247727, IMG submission 202498) | Biofilm microbial communities from Wishing Well Cave, Virginia, United States - WW16-25 | ecosystem: Environmental > Aquatic > Deep subsurface > Groundwater > Cave microbial mat | place...
TGCGCGGAGTTCGTCCCATCGGGCAGCGTGGCCTTCAACAGTGCGAAAAGTCGCACGGGCGTATTCGTCCCGTTGGCGATGCCGAAGACGGAGGAATTCAAAGCGGAAAGCTGGAGTTCCTGCGGGCCGTTCGCGTGGTGCCGGGCGATTCGGACTGTCCCGTTCGTGAGATGGACGAGCCGGATGTCGAGTTTCGGCGTCGGCGAACTGCGAGCGGGCTTTGGCTGCGCTGGTGCGGGCTTCAACGCGGCGAGAATCGGGTCGAGGTTCGACTTGCCGTCCGCTGATCGCGAAAGCACGAGCACCGGAGAGCCGAGGTGAACTTCCTCGATGAAGATTCGGCCGCGCAAGATGTCGGTGAGGCTGTATCTCGCACGGACTTCGGCGACCTGAAGCAGTGGCTCCGAGCCGGTCGTCTGAACTCTGAGCCCCGTGAGAAGTATGCGCGTGAAGGGGCGGATGGAGGCGTCCTCGACAGTCACGGTCGCGCCGATGGCCTTGCCCGCGCGGGGAAGGACGACGCCCTTGAAAAACGCCGCGCTCGTGAGAACGAACCACGCGACGACGAGAACCAATACGGCGCCGCCAAGCGCGATCGCCCAGCGCCGCAGCCGGCGGGCAAGCCTGCTCGCGCCTGCACGCGGCTGCCGCTCGGGACCGGGGTTGTCGGGGCTGTTGCTCATCAGGCGGGCAGCATGGAACATCGGATGCGGCTTGCGAGCAAGAGCCCAGTCGTGCGACGGCGCTGCGCGATCGTCCTTGCACGGGCGCTTTCAAATTCGTTGAAGCCCCACCGGCCGCTCCCTATCCTCACGTCCCATGCAAGCGCCCGATGCCTTCCAGCCACCGACGCGGCTCCTTATGGGCCCCGGCCCGAGCAACTGCGCGCCGTCCGTCCTGCGCGCCATGTCCGCGCCGCTCGTCGGCCATCTCGACCCCGTCTTCGTCAAGATGATGGACGAGATCAAGGCGATGCTGCGCGCGGTGATGCTCACGTCCAACGACATGACTTTTCCCGTGAGCGGAACCGGCAGCGCGGGGATGGAATTTTGCTTCGTGAACCTCGTCGAACCCGGCGACGAAGTTCTCATCGGCGTCAACGGCGTCTTCGGCACACGCATGTGTGATGTCGCCGCCCGCTGCGGCGCGAAGGTGACGAAGGTCGAGGCCGAGTGGGGCCGCATCATCGAACCCGCGCAGATCGCGGCGGCGCTGAAGCAGATGTCCAAGCCAAAGCTAGTCGCCATCGTCCACGCCGAGACCAGCACCGGCGCGCTCACGCCCGTCGAGGAAATCTCGAAGCTCGCGCACGACGCGGGCGCGCTGTTCCTGCTCGACACCGTGACGTCGCTCGGCGGCTGCCCGGTGCGCGTGGACGAGTGGAAGGTGGACGCGCTTTACAGCGGCACGCAGAAATGTCTGAGCTGCCCGCCGGGTCTGTCGCCCGTGTCCTTCAGTCCGCGCGCGATGGAGGCGGCGACGAAACGCAAGACCAAGGTGCAGAGCTGGTATCTCGATGTGAACCTTCTCGCGAGCTACTGGGGGCAGGAGCGCGCGTATCACCACACTGCGCCCATCTCGATGAACTACGCACTGCACGAGGCGTTGCGACTCGTGCTCGTCGAAGGACTCGAAAACCGCTGGCGCCGGCACGAGCAAAACCACTTTCAACTCAAGCGCGGCCTCGCCGTGCTGGGGCTCGACATTGCCTCGCAGACCGGACACCAGCTCTGGCAACTCAACGCCGTGCGCGTTCCCGCTGGCGTGGACGAGGTCGTCGTGCGCAAGCGGCTGCTCAACGAGTTCAACATCGAAGTGGGCGCCGGGCTTGGCCCGCTCAAGGGAAAAATCTGGCGCGTCGGCTTGATGGGTGAGACGAGTTCGCCGGAAAATGTCCGCACGTGCCTCGACGCGTTTGGGAAGATCCTCGCGGCGTGAGCTGCGGCTACTTCGCAAACTCCACCACGCGCGTCTCGCGGATCACGGTGACGCGAATCTGTCCGGGATACTGGAGCTCGTCTTCGATCTTGCGCGTGAGGTTGCGAGCGAGCGCGGCGGCCTGCAGGTCGTTCACTGTGTCGGGTTGCACGATCACGCGCAGTTCCCGGCCCGCCTGCACTGCGAAGCACTTCTCAACGCCCGCGAACGACAGGCCGATCTTCTCCAGGTTTTCCAATCGCTTGAGATACGTCGTCATCGTCTCCGAGCGCGCACCGGGACGCGAGGCGCTGATCGCGTCGGCCGCGCTGACGAGGATGCCCCACAGGCACGTGTGCGGAACCTCGTCGTGATGCGAGGCGACGCCGTTCACCACGTCGTCGTTCTCACCATGACGCCGCACGAAGTCCGCGCCGACGATCGCGTGCGCGCCTTCGACCTCGTGGCTCATCGCCTTGCCGATGTCGTGCAGCAGGCCCGCGCGCTTGCCATCCGTGGCGTCGAGCCCGAGTTCCGCCGCCATCAGGCCGACGAGATGCGCGACTTCGACGGAGTGATCGAGAATGTTCTGCGCGTAGCTCTGGCGGAAGCGCAGCCGGCCGAGGACCTTCACGATCTCCGGGTGCATCGGCGGCAGCGCAGCGCGGAAGACGGCGTTTTCGCCGGCCTTCACGATGGTTTCGTCCATCTCGGCGTTGACCCTCGTGACGACTTCCTCGATGCGCGTCGGGTGGATGCGTCCGTCGAGGATGAGCCTTGCCATCGCCTCGCGCGCGACTTCGCGGCGGACGGGATCGAAGCTGGAGAGGACGACGGCGTTCGGCGTGTCGTCAATGAGCACCGTGACTCCTGTCGCGGCTTCGAAGGCGCGGATGTTGCGGCCTTCGCGTCCGATGATGCGGCCTTTGATCTCGTCGCCTTCGAGCGCGATGGTCGCCGTCGTCGCCTCGAAGGTGCTGTCCGCGGCGTAACGCTGGATGGCGATGGTGATGATGCGCGTGGCCTCGGCTTCGGCGCGCGACTTGGCATCCTCGACAATGTGGCGCGTGAGGTCGTTGGCGTCCTGCAACGCGTCGAGTTCGACCTCCTTCATGAATTGCGCGCGCGCCTCGGCTGCGCTGAGGTGGGCGATGCGCTGGAGTTGTTCCTTGCGCTGGAGGGAAAGCTGCTCGGCTTCGATGCGCGCGGATTCGAGACCGGCTTCCTTCTTCTTGAACGCCTCCGCCTGCTGTTCGACGGCCTGCGCACGCTGGGCAAGCGTGGTGGTTTCCTGGCCCAAGTTCGACTCGCGTTGGGAAATGCGCTGCTCGTCCGAGGAAACTTTCGCGAGCCGTTCGGTGAAGCTCGCCTCGGCCTGCCGCCGGAAGCGGAGCATCTCCTCCTCACCGTCGAGGCGGGCTTTGCGGACGAGCGAGTCGGCCTCGCTGCGGGCCTTTTCGAGGAGGGCCTGCTCCTGCAACTGGAGCGCGGCGCGGCGGTGGCTTTCCTTCCACCGGAAGAAGGCGTAGCCGAGGGCCAGCCCGCCGGCGAGCGCAGCGCCGTGTTCCCAGCCGAGTTGAGCCAGCAATGTCATGTTCAAGCCCCGCGCCTGTCTGCCACTTCGTGCCACCGCGTCGGCGTCAGCACAAAATCCACCCTCGCATCGTGCGGTTCCACCGGCACAGCCTCGACGATCTGGCAGTCGAAGGCCACGCCCACGCGCACGCCCGAGGCCGTGGCGAGCAACCGGTCGAACACGCCTTTGCCCCGGCCCAGCCTGCGGCCTCGAAGGTCGAAGGCTAGCCCAGGAACGAGGATCAAGTCCAGTTGGTTCAACGGAACCGGTGGACACTCCGCGCGCGGCTCGCGGATGCCGTGCGGGCCGGGTTCGAGGTCGCGGCCGAGGTAACGGACGAGTCGAGGTGAGTAGTGGATGCCATCGCTCTCGTGGCGGAGCAGGGCGAGTTTCTTTCCGGCAGCGAGCACGAGCGGGGTGAGGGGCCGGACGTCCAACTCCGCGCCTAGCGAAGCGTATGTGAGGATCGTGCGGGCTGAATTCCAGATAGACTGCTGTTGGAACAGGCGCACCGCACTCACCGATGCCTCTGCGCGGTCAAGAGGTGAAAGGGTTCCCAACACGGTGCGGAGCCGTGAACGCAACGCGGACTTTTCCTCGACGGCATTCACTGTTGAGGCGAGTTCTGCGCTAGTTTCTCCGCGCTCTTCGACATCGGCTGAGCCGCCAGTGCGCGCCAGCGCTCGACGCGTTCCTTGATCTTCTTCACAGCCATCCCATAGGAAATGTGCTCCAAACCCTTGATTTCATTGACGATCTTGAAGTCTGCTGGAGGAAAAGACCCCTCGCTCCGTCCCACAGGATCGGAAATCGTTAAAAAGCCCATGTTTTCAGCGTTTTTCACAAGATTCCTATGGGATGGCTGTGGATCTTCTTCTCCACACCCTGGTCGGTTGGTTCGTAGAAGCGCCGCAGTTCGCCGAGGTAATCCTGCGGCGCGAAGTGCTCCGGATTGTCGTGCGAGTAGTCGTAGCCCTGCCCGTGGCCGAGGCGTTTCGCGCCCTTGTAGCTCGCGTCGCGAAGGTGCGCGGGAACGGCGAGCGTGCGGCCGGAACGGACGTCCTCCAGCGCGGCGTCAATGGCTTTCACGACGGAGTTGCTCTTGTTCGCCGTGGCGATGTAGAGCGTGGCCTCGGCGATGGGGATGCGCGCCTCGGGCCAGCCGACAAATTCCGCCGCGTGATGCGCCGCGCTCGCGAGCACCAGCGCCATCGGGTCCGCGAGGCCGACATCTTCCGCCGCGTGAATCAGGATGCGTCGCGTGATGAACCGCGGGTCTTCGCCGGCGTGGATCATCTTCGCGAGCCAGTAGAGCGCGGCGTCGGGATCGCTCCCGCGCATGGACTTGATGAACGCGCTGATCGTGTCGTAGTGCGCGTCGCCGTCGCCGTCGTAGACGATGGCTTTTTTCTGGATGCACTGCTCGGCGACGGAGAGCGTGACGTGGATGAAGCCATCGCTCTGCGCCGGCGTGGTGAGCGCGGCGATTTCGATCGAGTTGAGCGCCTTGCGCGCGTCGCCGTCGGAGACTCGCGCGAGGTGACGAAGCGCGTCGTCGTCCGCGCGAATCTTCACGAGGCCGAGGCCGCGCTCAGTGTCCGCAAGCGCGCGACGGAGCAGTGCGAGCAGGTCTTCCTCGGTGAGCGCCTGCAATTCGAAAATCTGCGAGCGCGAGACGAGCGGCGAGTTGACGAAGAAGAACGGGTTGTGCGTGGTCGCGCCGATGAGCCGCACGACGCCGTTCTCGACATCCGGCAGCAGCACGTCCTGCTGCGCCTTGTTAAAGCGGTGGATCTCGTCAATGAAGAGGATGGTGGACTGGCCGGTGTTTTCGAGGCGGTTCCCCGCACCGGCGAGCACGCGCCTCATGTCGGCCACGTTTGACTCGACGCCACTGAGCCGCTCGAACTTGGACTTCGTCTGCCGTGCGATGATCTGCGCGAGCGAAGTCTTCCCCGTGCCCGGCGGGCCGTAGAAAATCAGCGACTGGATGCGGTCCGCCTCGATGGCGCGGCGCAGGAGCTGACCTGGAGCGAGGATGTGCGACTGGCCGGCGAACTCGTCGAGTGTGCGCGGTCGCATTCGCGCGGCGAGCGGGACCTGGCCGGAAGACTGTTCCGGTGCGTGCGCTGAACGTTCTCGCGCGACCGCACTTGGGGAAGAGGCGAACAGGTCTTCGTCCAGCACGGGTGGAACGTAGCAGCGCAACCGGGGGGTCAAAACAAAAAAGCTCGCCGATGGGCGAGCAGACCGGGTGGAACCGGGATGCCTGGAAAAAATAACCCCACCGTAATGCCGTGGTTGAACAGTTCCTTTGAACTGCTGTTTGAAACAGATGGGACCGGCTGGCGGCTTACGACTTCCAGTGAAGGCCTGTCGGCCACCACGCGCCTATGCCCCTCTTCTTTATCTATTACGGTTCAAGGACTTTGTTTCATCACACGAGCATGGCAGGGTTAAAACCATGTCGAATCCATTGCAAGGAACGCCGCGGAACCGCCGGTCGTGCTCCCGCGCTTTCTGCGACGAGCATCCCGTCAGCGTGCGCGAGCCGCGAGTTAAAAAGTTACAGCGCGCAGAAATAATCTCTTGCCTCGGCAAGGACACGGCGGTAGCTTGCGCGCTCTTTTTGGGAACCAACACGAGCCTATGAGACGCCCGCGAGGAAACAAGACCCGCAAGTCGGTCGCCAAGCGCTTCAAGATCACCGGGACCGGCAAGGTCATGCGGATGCGCGCGGGCAAACGGCACCTGCTCCAGCACAAGAGCTCCAGGCGCCGCCGCCGACTGGGCAAGTCTGTCCAGGTCAGCGCCTCCGACAAGCACCGCATCATCCAGAACCTGCCGTTCAGCCACTGAGGCCCTGGCGGCTTTTCCACCCACCACACACCGACGACCCATGCGAGTAACCAACGCCGTTGCCTCCCGGAAGCGCCGCAAGCGCATCATTGATGCCGCGAAAGGATTCCGGCTGAAGCGCAGCAAGCTCTACCGCTACGCCTCCGACGCCCTCGACCACGGCCGGCAATACGCCTATCGCGACCGCCGCACGAAGAAGCGCACCTTCCGTTACCTCTGGCAGGTCCGCATCAACGCCGCGACCCGCGCCGCCGGCATGACTTACAGCCGGTTCATCGAAGGCCTCAAGGCCGCAAAAGTGGAACTGGACCGCAAAGCCCTGGCCCACCTCGCTGCGACGGACGGCGTGGCCTTCGGCGAGATTCTCAAGATCTCCCAAGCCGCTCTCGAAACAAAGCGCGCCGCCGCCGCAGCAGCAGCAGCGGCCGCCGTGAAGGTCTGAGCGAGGCGCTTCACGCCTCACACGACGGGCGACCCATTCCGGTCGCCCGTTTTCTTTCGAGGCACGCCTGCGCGTCGCGATCAACAGACCGATGCTCGCGCTGAAAGCTCCCGCGCATTTCTTGTTGTGCCTCCTTCGACTCTTTGTGGCTAATCTCCCTGCGTCCTATGTCCTTGCTGAACGACATCGAACCGCTCAAGGCAGCCGCGCTCGCGGAGTTTGCGACCGCCGGTGACCTCGCCGCGCTCGACCACGCCAAGGGCGCGTGGATCGGCCCGCAAGGCAGGTTCACCGCGCTGATGAAGCAACTCGGCTCGCTGCCGAAGGAGGAGAAACCGGCCGTCGGCAAGACCATCAACGCCGCCAAGGTCGAACTCGAAGCCGCCCTCGCCGCACGCCGCGCTGAACTCGAACTCAAGGCCGCGCTGCCGAAGGAACCGACGGACTTCACCGCGCCCGGCCGCCGCCGCACCGTCGGCAAACTGCATCCGCTCACGCAGGTCTCCGAGGAGATCGTTCGCAGCTTCCGCAAGATCGGCTTCGCCGTGGCCGACGGACCTGAACTGGAGGACGAGTATCACTGCTTCGACGCTCTCAACACGCCCGCCGACCACCCCGCCCGCGACACGCAGGACACGTTCTACGTCAGTGATGACGCCAACGCGAAACCCGAAACCCGAAACTCGAAACGATTGCTCCGCACCCACACGTCGTCCGTTCAGATTCGCGTGATGAAGTCGCAGCCGCCGCCGGTGCGCATCATCGTGCCGGGGCGCGTTTACCGCCGCGACAACGCTGACACCACGCACAATCCGACCTTTCAGCAGGTCGAGGGGCTCTACGTGGATCGAGGCGTTACCGCCGGCGACCTCAAGGGCACCGTCGAGTTCGTCTTCAAGGAACTCATGGGCGCGGACACGAAGATTCGCTTCCGCCCGCACTACTTCAGCTACACCGAGCCGAGCTTCGAGATTGATTTTAGCAATCCGCTCGTCAGGAAACTGGGCAAAGAGTGGCTGGAGATCGCCGGCTGCGGCATGGTGCATCCTCAAGTCTTCGAGAACGTCGGCTACGACCCCGAGGTCTGGACCGGCTGGGCCTTCGGCTTTGGCATCGAGCGCATCGCCATGCTCCGCTACGGCATCACCGACATCCGCCTCTTCTACGAGAATGACGTGCGGTTCTTGAAACAGTTCTGAAGGCTGAACTCCGCTTGTGGAGTAGGGCAAATGAACTTATAAAGCGTTTGAGTCGCCGCAGGAATGAAACGTCGCCAGAAACAACTCGGCCAATTTTTCACGCCATCCGCAGTGGCGCGGACGCTGATGAACTGGCTGGCTCCCAAGCCAACCGACCGGGTTCTCGACCCGTCTTGTGGCGATGGCCAGTTCCTTGCGTTGCACCGGCGCTCTGTCGGAGTCGAGGTGGATCCGGCCACCGCCGCCCTTGCCCGCCAGCATGCACCGGGCGCGCTGATCCATTCCGGCGACTTCTTTGCCTGGGCAGCAAGAACAACCGAGCGATTCGAGGCGGCGGTCGGCAACCCGCCGTTTATCCGTTACCAGCACTTCACCGGCGGGGTTCGGGAGCAGGCACTGAAGGCCGCAGCGCGGCTGGGCGCCGGTTTCAACGGGTTGTCCTCGTCGTGGGCTCCTTTCCTCGTGGCCACCGCCAGCCTGCTGCGCCCCGGCGGAGCGATGGCGTTCGTGGTTCCAGCAGAGATTGGTCATGCGACCTATTCAGCCGCCTTGCTGGAATGCTTGTGCCGGAATTTCAACAACATTGGTGTCCTGGCGATTCGGGACAAGCTGTTCCCGGAGCTTTCCGAGGACGCTTGGCTGCTGCACTGCACAGGTTTTGGCGGACGGACGGAGCACATCGGACTAAGCTCAATCGAGCGGTTTGCGGAGCACCATGGGCAGCCGCAGTTCGAGCGCTGTATTCCGTTATCGGATTGGCGGGCGGCAGGACGACGGCTTCGCAAGTTCTTGCTGTCCCCGCGAGCGCTGTCGCTCTACGAAGAGTTGTCCAACCGGAACAACGTCCGCAGGCTCTCCGAAGTGGCCCACGCCGGCATCGGTTACGTGACAGGTGCCAACGACTTTTTCCACCTGCGCCCCAGCGAAGCAAAGCTCTGGGAGATTCCTCACCGGTGTCTGAAAGTTGCCGTGCGTCGGGCCGAGCAACTCCCAGCGGAAGACGTGAACGATGGTGCGGTCGAGGAGTGGCTACGAGCGGATGAACCTGTCCTGCTGATGGACTTGAGCCGAGAGGATGACTTGCCCGAACCGGTGAACCGCTACCTCGCCACCGCCGACGCCCAGCGGGCGAAGGCCACCTACAAGTGCAAACACCGAGAGCCGTGGTATGTCGTCCCTGATGTTCGCGTTCCTGATGCGTTCCTGTCCTATATGAGCGGCGAACGCACCACGCTGGTTGCAAACTCGGCCGCGTGTGTCTGCACCAACTCAGTCCATGCGGTGCGCTTGAAGGGCGGCACGACCGTCAGCCAGCTTCAGAAGGCATGGAAGCATCCGCTCACCCAGTTGAGTTGCGAACTCGAGGGACATCCGCTCGGCGGTGGGATGCTCAAGCTGGAGCCTGGCGAAGCCGCACGCACCCGGCTGCCCTTGGGGAAGATTCTGCTCTCCGCAGCCGAAACCGACGAATTGACCGAAGCCACCCGAACCATGCGCCGCTGGCGACACTATGCCTGAGCCTGCCCTTCCGCCGTTCCTGAACTTGTCCGCTGCACTCCGCGAGTTCGTCACAGTCGCTGGCACCCAGTCACAGCAGCATATCCGGCCCATCCACCGATGCGTCGCAATTCGGCTCGTGCTGGAAGGCGGATTTCGCCTCGGAGAAATCACTCCCCGCCCGCCGCTGCGGGTCGAAGTCAAGGGAGGGCGGAACTACTTGCACTTCGACCCGAGTTCAGAGAACTCCGCCGAGATGACGGTGCTGGGCGGGTTGGAATCGAAGGATGTGGATGTGGTCGTCGCCAAGGAGGGAGTTGGCCCAGTCGTCGCCGTCTCCGTGAAGGGCACCGGGAACGCCTTTCGCAACCTGACCAACCGAATGGAGGAGGCCATCGGTGATTCCACGAATCTACACATCATGTATCCCGGCTTGGTCTATGGTTTTCTCCATTTCATGCGGGCGAATCGGGAAGGAACCACGGACCTGGCCCAGAATGATATTGCGGTCTGCAAGTCCGGCGAAATCGTTCCCTCAATTCGTCGTTACCATGACGTGCTGCTCGGTTTGGCCGGGAGGCGCCTGGTTCGAGATGAAATCACTCGTTACGAAGCCGTCGCCATCGGCCTGGTCGAACCGATGCAACCCGAGGCCGGCAAATTGCGCGCGGATTTTCCGCCATCCGACAGTCCACTCAACCCCACGCGGTTCTTCGACACGCTTTATTCGACCTACGACCTGAGATTTCCGTATGTCGCGGCATCGTTGGCCACTTTGCGCCGATTGGAGTGGGAGGCTGACTCGCCAGCATTGAAGGCGCTGCTGACACCCGCCGGACTGAATGCAGTTCTCGGATACGCTCCGCGCGTCGCCTGAAAGTCGCCGTTTTTTCCTCCATGAAAGTCACCCTTAACTGGCTCAAGCAATACGTGGATTTCAACTGGTCGCCCGAGGAGCTCGCTGAGCGGCTCACCATGCTCGGCCTCGAAGTCGAGGGCGTGCAGAAGCTCGGTGGCGAGTTCGAGGGCGTCGTCGTCGGGCAGGTGCTCGCCAAGGACAAGGTCGCCGGCTCGGACAAGCTCTCCGTCAACCGCGTCGCCGACGGCCAGGGCGAGCGCACCATCATCTGCGGCGCGCAGAACCACCAGCCGGGCGACAAGGTCGCGCTCATTCTGCCGGGCGCGTCCCTGCCGCTGAAACCCGGCGAGAAGGAGCCGTTCGTCATCAAGGAGCGCAAGGTCTTCGGCGTCGTGAGCCAGGGGATGATGTGCTCGAACAAGGAACTCGGCCTCGGCGAGGACGGCGACGGCATCATCATCCTGCCCGCGGACGCGAAGGTCGGCCAGTCGTTCGCCGAGCATCTCGGCCGCGCGGGCAGCGACGTGGTGTATGACCTC
>Ga0247727_10018631_pt1 | contig 10887 bp, 9 predicted proteins | sample WisWelCaveWW1625_FD_202498 | JGI IMG/M metagenome (GOLD analysis project Ga0247727, IMG submission 202498) | Biofilm microbial communities from Wishing Well Cave, Virginia, United States - WW16-25 | ecosystem: Environmental > Aquatic > Deep subsurface > Groundwater > Cave microbial mat | place...
CCAAAAAAGATAAAGCGCCAAAGAGCCAATGACAAAGAACGAAGCACAAAGGACAAGCAAACATGGAATTAAATTTTTGGGAAACGGTGCGCAGCAGCCCGTCGTTCATTATTATCTTCATCTGTTCGCTCGTATCAACGGCGTTCATCGTCGAGCGTTTTCTTTTCTTTCGCCACGCGAAGTTTGACACCGACGGTTTTATGGCTTCGCTCTATCAGGCGTTGCGCGAATCGGGTTTGCGGCAGGCCGTGGAAATGTGCAAAAACTATAGCGCGCCGGTCGTCACCGTGGTGCGCAGCGGTTTGCAAAATGCGAAGCTCGGCGATCGCGGCTTGACCGAGCTGATGGAAGCCACGGCGATGAAAGAAAAATTGAAGCTCGAAAAGTATTTGAACATTCTCGGGACCATGGGCAACATCGCGCCGTTCATCGGATTGCTCGGCACCGTGGTCGGCATCATTCGCGCGTTTCATGATCTCTCCGTCTCCGGTTCCGGCGGGCCTTCGGTCGTTGCCGCGGGCATTGCCGAAGCCTTGATCACCACCGCGGCCGGTTTGGTCGTCGCAATTCCCTCGGTGGTGGCTTACAATTACTTTCAACGCCGCATCGGCACGATCATGGTTGAAATCGAAGCGGCGATGAAAATGGTTCACGTGTATCTGCTGTTGCCCAAGCCGAACGAGCAAAATGAAGAACGACATTTTCGTTCACACGGCCAGCCCCGGCCAAGCGCTCGCCGTGCAGCCAACGGCGCAGTCTTCAGCAATGTCGCTCAAATCGAACAGCCGGAATTTGGCTACTGAGCGGCTGCCGGTGTTTATGTTTTGTCGCTGCTCGTTCTGGAGTGTCATCTTCGCTTGTTTACCTACGTGGCTAGTTGACCTAGCCGACTAAAAGCGCTTCGCAGACTTCAAAAAGCAAAAAACAGAGTTGAGGCATGAAGCCATCTCCAACCTCGGAGAGCGATACGAACACGCATGCAGTATTCACGACCACCGCGGCCGCGGCTGCCGGACAAAAGGCTACGGCCTTTCGTCCGGTGCGACGTTTTGATCTTTTCGAATTAGCGCTCGTCGAACTTCCGCGCGTAAATGCCTGGCCGCGCTTTCGCGCCTCATTCGGTGTCACGATTCTCGTGCACGCCTTGCTGATTCTCGCCGTGCTTTATATGCCGCGCTCTGAAGAAAGCGTGGTCGAAGAAATCACCGAGATCACCTTTGAGGACGCAAGCGAGAGGGTTGCGCCACGCGAAGCGCAACAGCCGCCACGCGCGAATCCGGGGCAGAAAGAGCAAAAAAAAATTGTGGCAGAAAAGAAGCTGCAAGTGGAAGTCGGACGCGGCGGCCCGAAGAGCGAGGAACGCGGCTCGCAAAAAAATCTCGCCACTAAAATGCGCGAGACCAATCCCAATGCGGGCGGCTCGAGTTTATCGGACAACAAAGAGATTGACATTCCCGGCGTGATCGGCGCGCTCAATCCGAATCGACCTGCGGCGCGCGGCGCGGGCAGCAGGTCGCGCGCGGGTGCGTTTGCCGGCGGCGGCTCGCAAATTAAAGTCGAAGGCGGCACGATGCGCGACTATGAAGCCGCGGATCAAGTCGGCGACTTTGCTTCCAATGCCGTTGCTGCGGTGAGCGTATTTCGCAATCGTCCCGGTCCGCCGGGCAACGGCTTGGGCAAAAGCAAATACGGAGTCGGTGTTGATCTTGGCAAAGGCACGGGCGCGGGCATCAGTGATGGTGATGGACAAGGCGGCCTCTATGGCGAGAAAGGCGGCGGGCCGGGTTTGGGCGGCGGCGGTTATGGCCGTCGTCCCGGTCGCGGCGCGGGCAATGGCATCGGCGATGGCATTGGCAACGGCACGGAGATCGGCATTGCCGCGGGCCTCGGCGGCGACGGCGGCGCAATGAGCATGCACGATCTCATCGCGTGGATGAAAGCACATCCCGGCGCGATTCCCAAGCTGGTGCAATATGACATGGAGCACAAGCCCGGCGATCTTGCTTCCGCGGTTTCATTTATCATGAACGGCAAAAAGCACGAGCTTTTTCTTTCTTGCAATGAAGCCGACATGCTGTTGCGCATCTGCTTGATCGAGGGCAACAAGTTCACGATGCTCAAAGACAACGGCATCAAAGCAGCGAGCAACTTTCTCGCCATGGGCGACGTTGTGCGCGCGGGCGCTGCGATTCAATCGCTCATCACTTCGCGCCAGGCCCCGGGCGAAACCGCGCAGCAATTTTACGCCATCTTTTGGCAATGGTGGGAAGAGGTGAAGCAGTGAGCAGTGTCCAGTGATCAGTGGTCAGTGATCGGTGTTTGGAGATTGATCCTGCTAGCTCGTGTTGATTCGAAGAGAAGCGGCCTCCTCTGTCATCGCGCAGGGAACCTTTTAAGCTCTGGGTATTGTGCTCATGCGAAACAAGAGTATCACGAAAACACGTTCGTCGTTACGCCTTCAGGCGTTTGCCGTCCATAAACTAATCATGCCTAAAGGCATCACTACAAACGTTCATTTTTATTTTCTCTCCTTGAAGAACAAAAAGTACATCATGCAACACAGATTGGTTTGGATTTTTATCGCGCTCGCGGCTCTTACGCTCAACGCATGCGGCGGCGCAAAAAAGAGCACGCGCGCGAGCACGCGCAGCCTTCCGCCCGGCTTGGATAGCAGCACGGTTGCGCGCGCACACAAATTTGGCGAGCAAAATTTCGTTTCAACCAAGCGCGAAAAAGATGCGGCAAAGAGCGCCGTGGTTGGCAAAGAGCGCCTGCAAAAAGTCGATGAGTTTTGGGCCTTGCTGGAAAAGCCGGAGAACGGCGCCGCGACGCTTTCTTCCGCACAAAAGGCGGAGTTTGAGCGCGCAGCCAGCGCCGGCGCGCAAAGTTTTAATAAGCTGAAAGCTGCCACGCGCAACGGAGAAGAAACGAAAGAAGCGCTGGCCGCGAAGGCGTATTGCCTCGAAGCCCAATTTTTTTTGGAAGAAGCCATTCGCCTCAACCCGTTCGACAAAAACGTGCGCATGATGCTCGCCACGACCTATTACCATTTGCAACACCTCTTCGGCTTGGAAAAAAATTACGCCAAAGCCATCGAGATTTTGGAGCGTTTAGTCCGCTTGGATAAAGGCGAGCACGCCGTGTATCGTCTGCTCGCGGAAAATTATTTGGAGCTGAAAGAGTATCAGCAGGCGCTCGCCAACTATCGCCGCGCGGAAGAAGTCATGCGCAAGCTCGCGTTCATGGCGCCGCCGGACACGGCCATGCTCTTCTATTATAATTTCGGCCAGGGCGATGCGCTCGCGCGTTCGCACGAGGCCTCGAGCGCGCTTAAAGCTTTCGAAGAAGCCCGGCCGTTCGCGAAGAGCGAGCGCGACCAACAGGATTTGGAAAATTATCTCAAGTGGATCAATTGGGACGGCGGCAATACGCGCGCGTCGGAGCAATGGGACAAAATTTTGGACTTGGAAGCGGAGAAGCAGTATGCGCCCGTGGCCTCGGCTTGTCAAAAATTATTGCCCACGGTGAAGACGCCGAAAGCGCGTTTGGCGGTCTCGCACAAGCTCGCGCTCATGGAGTTTGAGTATTTGAACAAGCAAAGCCTCGCGGTCGAGCGCATGCAGCAAGTCTTCGAAGCCTTGCCTGCGGCGGAAAAAGAAGCGCAGCGCGAGGAAGAAACGAAAGCCTATTTGAACGCTTACGGCGCGATGCTCTATCGCTTGGGCGTGGAAGCGCGCAAACAGGATCAAAAGAAAGTGAGCCTCGCCTATTTCACCAAAGCCGCTTCGTTCAAATGGGATAACGTGGCGCGCGTCGGCCTGGAGCTGTTGCCGCTGCTGTGGAATGCGCCGCAAGAGGCGATCAAATACGGCAAGCTCGCGCTCGCTTCGAGCAGCGTGCTCACGCCCAGCGAGAGCTGCCAGCTCATGTCCATGATGATCAAAACCTATAAGAGCGCGGGCCAGTTCGAAGACGCGCGTTTGCTATTTGAAGACTGGAAAAAGTGCCAAGGAGAGAAACGTGCGGAGAATTAGAAGTGCTTTGTCCGTTGTGCTTTGTTCTTTGTCCGCCGGCGCATTCGCGCAAGTGCCGGGTCAAAGCGTTGAGATCGATCAGGAATTGGTGCGCTATGCGATCGTGCGCGAGCCCAAGTTGGTGAAATTTTTAGTGGAGGATTTTCTCATCACGGAGTCGAACGTCGAGCGTTTGACGATTTACGATCTGGTGGGTGACGGCTTCGGCGAGGGCGATCAAGCGCGCACATATCCCGGCGGGAAAATTTATATGATCTCGCCCGGCAAGAAGGCCCAGACGATCATGAACAACTGGCGCTTCGGCGACAATATCAAATTCACCGCGAACGCCACGGACGCGCCCGAGCTGTTCGAGAGCACGCCGGATTCCGTGCGCGCGCTCGGCGGCATCTTCGCCGGCCTGCTGCGCGGCATGCGGCGCAATTATAAAGGCATGCCGATGAAGATCACGCTCGAACAAAACGAGGGCGTGACCGCGATTGAAATGTGGGGCTACGACAAACGGCTGTTGGAATATACGCCGCCGCCGATCGAGAATAGAGAAGTCCTCAAGCCGGTTTATAATTTGATCTATTTGGAAAAGACGATTGCGGACACGGTGTATTACGGGCCGAAGCAGTCGATGAAATCGGATCGTTGAAGTTGAGGCGCGTGATTTCAACTCCATATGAATCCGCCCCTTTGGCTGTCATTCTGAAAGAATCCTTTTAAGCGCGTGAGATAAGGCCCAAATGGATTATAATCCCAGCGCTAAAAAAGATTCCTTCTGAATGACACTCTTGGTTTGATGCGCGCAGCGATTATTGCTGCTTCAAATGCTCTTCCAACATCCGCACGAGTTTTGGGCGATTGCGCTCAAGGGCGGCTTTATCGTCATCATTCTCGGCGTGGAAGCGTTGAATCCAATAAATTTCCTCCAAGCTCTCCGGCCAAACGATGATATAGTTTTCCTCCGTTTTGAAAATTTTTCCGTTGGTTTCGATCAACTCTATGTCGTCTTGCCTTTCCAGCACAAGGATGCGCTCGCCATTGGCAATGACGTCTTCGATTTTGCCGTCCTCCGGCACCGCCTCGGCGCGAACGTTGATCTTACCATTTTCAATATAAACGTGGCGCTTTTTGATAATCATGCCATCGTCAACTTCGTCTTCCGAACCCTCGTCTTTTTCACCTTTCAATAATTCCTCGAAGTCTTGTGTCAGCTTCTTTTCATCTTCGGCGGCGCTCGAAATGTTGTGATAGAGGATAGTGACTTGCGCTTGCTCGAATTCCCCGGTCTTAGAATTTTTCCCGGAGAAGCGCACGCGCGTCTCGATTTTTTCCGGAAACAAGCAGCCGCTCATGCCCAAAAGCAGCAGCGCAGCGAGAAGATACTTCGTGTGTTTCATTTGATCTCCAATGGCTCATCTGAGCCGGGTTTGTGTTCGGTTAATCCTTCTCGTTCACAATCTCTGCCAGCGTCACCTCGGCGCCGTCCGGCAGCTTTGCAAGCTCACGCAAGAGTACGTTCGCATCATATCCGCGAACAAGTTTCCTCGGCGCCGGAATATAGCCTCGCGCGGTAATCACGCCCATAATTTTTGCGGAGGGAGAATCGTCGCGCAGTTTTGAGCCACGGCCAGTCACGGCACTCAAAAGCCGCTGCAAACCCGCACGCATCCTCAAATCACGCTCGCCTTTTTTTAGCAACTCCACTAGGGCAGTTTTGAGCAATTCCGTGGGCACCGGCTCGTGCAACAGCAGCGCGCGCGTTTCTTTTTCCAACAGGCCGTAATAAAGTTTATCCCAAGCGCGTGCTTGCAAGAGCGGCGCAAGCTTGCGAGCCGGCGGGCCTTCTCGTTCGAGCGGCACATACCACAGCCCGAGCACAAACATGAGGGCAACCATTGCCGCCGTGGCCCAAGCATAACGCCAGCGCGGACGAAAGAGGTGCGAGATGAAATCGAAAGCCCGCGGCCGTCTACGCTGCCGCGGCGCAATCTGATCCATAATCGCCTGCGTGAATCCGCGCAGCGCATGCTCCGGTATCGTCGGGCTAGGCAAATCGTGCATGCGCTCGGCAAGCTGGCGATAGGCCTCGACTTCCGCACGGCAGCTTGGGCAAAGCGCCAGATGAGCAGCTACACGCTCCCTTTGCTTTGCCGGTAATTCGCCGTTGGCATAAAGCGCAAGCTGCGTTTTAAATTTCTCACACCTCGGCATGGCTTCTTCTCATGATGACGATTGCTCGGTTGCCAGCAGCCATTGCTGCATTTTCTCCTTGACCTTCTTTCGCGCCAAGTGCAAATTGACGAGCACGGTATTTTGCGAGCACGATAACAGCTCCGCGGTTTCGGCGACCGTGTGGCCTTCAACCTCGCGCAAGAGCAGCGCGGCTTTCTGCTTGGAAGGCAGCGCATTGAGGCACTGCCACAGTCTCGTCTGCGTTTCTTTCGCCTCGAGTTGCTGCTGCGGATTTGAAGACGCCGGAATAAAAAACTCTTCTTCAAATTCGAGCGCCGGCCCGTGTTTGCCTTTGCGCCGTAAATGGTCGATGCACAGATTGACGAGAATGCGCCGCAAATAAAAGTGCGCGGGCCGTTCGGTTTGCAAACGCTGCCGGTGTTGCCACAATTTGATGAACGCGATTTGCGCCAAATCTTTCGCCTCTTCCAGATTGCCGACGAGGCGCAAGGCCGTGCCGAGCAACGGCCGCTGTTGCTGCTCGAGCAACTCGGCAAAAGCGCGCTCGGTCAAAACCGGCGTCGGTGCTTTGAACTGAAAGAATGAGTTTAAACTTGGCATCTCGTTTAGCGTTCTCTCCTCGGCGCGATTGGCATTTTATAATACGAAGTTTCGAGGAAAATATTAAATGCCGGCGTGGGTTTTTTCCTTTATGTTCTGCCACGGCTGGGCCGTGGCATGCATTTGAATCAAGCCACGGTCAAACCGTGGCTGAACGTCGTTGTCTTCAACTTCGGAGTGTGTATGAAAAATTGCTTTACGTTTTTGATCGTTGCTTTTGTGCTCATGCCAAGCTTGTTGCACGCGCAAGCGCCCGGCACCGACATTTATCTCATGGATTATAAAATGAAAGACGGGCGACTGCAATTCGGCACGATGCGCAATCTCACCAACCGCGCCGGCTATGATAATCAACCGTTCTTCTTGTCGCGCGGCGAAGGCCTGCTCTTCACCGTGATCGGCGCGGATGGACAAGCGGACATTTACAAGTGCAACTTCGCCGACTACACGCTTACGCAACTCACGCGCACGCCGGAGAGCGAGTATTCTCCGACCCTCATGCCCGACGGCAAACACTTTTCCGCGGTGCGCGTGGAAAAAGATTCGTCGCAGCGTTTGTGGAAATTTCCGTTTGCCGGCGGCGCGCCGAATTTGGTTTTGGAAAAGGTAAAGCCCGTGGGCTATCATGCGTGGATCGACGCCAACACGCTCGCGCTTTTCATTTTAGGAAAGCCGAACACGTTGCAAGTTGCCGACGTGCGCACCGGACAAACGAAGACCGTGGGCGGAAACCTCGGGCGCGCGCTGCACAAAATTCCGCGCCGCGAAGCCTTTAGCTTTGTTCATAAAGTGAATGAAGAGCAATGGATCATCAAATCGTTTGATCCCAAGTTGAGCGAGACGAAAGTGTTGATCAAAACTTTGGAGGGCAGCGAAGATTGCGCGTGGACGCCGGAGGGCATTCTTTTGTCGGGCAGCGGCTCGAAGTTTTATCAATGGGATCCCAAGGGCAAGAAAGAGTGGCTGGAGCTTGCCAATTTCGCCAAGCTAGATTTGAAGAATCTCACGCGCATTGCGGTCAGCCCCAAAGGCGATCGCATCGCCGTGGTGGTGAATGATCAAAGCACACAATAGACCGAGCAGACAAAAGCAAAAGCGATGGCAGAAAAATGTAAGACAGAAAGATGGTTTTGGGCCTTTATGTCGAGGGAATTGCACGGGTGAGGGAGCGCAGGTCGTAAAAATTTTTCTGTCTTTCATTTTGCTGCCTTCAAAATGATTTTTTCATTACCATGTCAAGAAGGGCGAGCCGTGTCCGAACACCTTCCCGTTTATCAAAACGACCGCGTCGTGATTGCGCGCGACGAGCATGGCGTGCCGCACGTCAAAGCGCAGCACGAGGCCGATCTGTATTGGGGCCTCGGCTATTGCCATGCGCTCGACCGGAGCTTGCAGCTTTTGCTCATGCGCATTTTGGGCAAAGGCCAGGGCTGCGAATATCTTGATGACAGCAAAGAGATGCTCGCCATCGACACGTTCTTTCGCCGCATGAATTGGCACGGCGGCGTTGAGAGCGAAGCGAGTAAACTCTCCGCGGAAGCGCGGGCGTTGTGCGCGGCCTATTGCGAGGGCCTCAATCATTATCTTTCAAACAAAACGCCGTGGGAATTTAAGCTGCTCGGCTATCATCCCGAGCCGTGGCAACTCGGCGACCTCATTTTGCTCTCGCGCATGGTCGGTTATCTCACGCTCGCGCAATCGCAGGCCGAGCTTGAGCGTTTATTTGTTGAAATGGTGCAAGCCGGAGTTGCGCGCGCGCGCTTGGAAGAACTTTTCCCCGGCATACTCGACGGCTGCGATGAAGATTTAATCAAGCAAGTGAAGCTGCAAGAGCGCATCGTGCCCGCGAGCGTGAAATGGAACAACATGCTCCCGCGTTTGCTGGCTTCGAACAATTGGGTCGTGTCCGGCGCGCGCACGGCCTCGGGCCAAGCGATGCTCGCGAACGATCCGCACCTCGAAACGAATCGTTTACCGAATGTGTGGTATGAAATCGTGCTGCAATGCGGCGAGCGTTACGCAATGGGCGCGACTATGCCCGGCTTGCCCACGGTGCTCATCGGCAGAACGAACGACGTGGCTTGGGGCGCGACTTATACTTTCATGGACGCGGTTGATTCATGGATCGAGCACTGCAAAGAGGGCAAGTATCGCTTTGATGATAAAACGTGGCGGCCGTTTCAAACGCGCGCGGAAATCATTCGGCGGAAAAAGCAGGAGCCGGTTGAAATCGTTTTTTATGAGAACGAACACGGCGTGCTTGAAGGCAATCCGCACGAAGAGGGATTTTATCTCACCACGCGTTGGGCGCCGGCGCAGTTTGGCGCGAAGTCTATCGAGCAAGCTTTCAAGATGTGGCATGCGCGCACGGTGGAAGAGGGGATGAATTATCTCGGCCAAGTCGAGGCTGCGTTCAATTGGGTGCTTGCGGATCGTCACGGCAACATCGGCTATCAAATGTCGGGCTTGCTCCCGCGTCGTCGCGTCGGTGTTTCCGGCTTTGTGCCTTTGCCCGGCTGGAAGCGCGAGAATGATTGGGATGGCTTTGTTGCGCACCAAGATTTGCCGCGTTGTCTGAATCCCGAGGCGGGATATTTTGTCACCGCGAATAACGATCTCAATGCGTGGGGTAATGCGAAGCCGATCAACAACGCGATGGGCTCGTATCGCGCGGATCGCATCGCGCAGTTGCTTGAGCAATATGAAAAGCTCACGCGTGAAGAGGTGCAACGCATGCACTATGATGTGTATTCGTTGCAAGCCGAGGCGTTCATGAAAATTCTGCGGCCGCTATTGCCTGACACGCCGCAAGGCCACGTCTTGCGCGAATGGGATTTACGCTACGATCCGGAATCGCAAGGCGCGTTTTTGTTTGAACAAGTTTATCGCGCCCTCTCGCACAAACTTTTCGGCGAGCAGGGCATCGGGGAGAAGGTGACGAATTTTCTCGCCCAAGAGACTGGCGTGTTCATCGACTTCTATAGCAACTTTGATCGCGTGCTGTTAACGGAAGAGTCGCTCTGGTTTCGCGGCGAGAAGCGTGAGGAGTTGTATCGCCGCATCGTTGCCGAGGCGCTGCAAGTCAAGCCGCGCGCGTGGGGCAAAGTGCAGCAATTGCCGCTCACGCATATTCTCTTCGGTAATCGCATGCCCAAGATGCTCGGCTTTGATCGCGGTCCGATTACGCTCGCCGGCGGCCGCGCGACCGTGCAGCAAGGCCAAATCTATCGCAGCGCGGGAAGGATGACCAGCTTCACGCCTTCGTTTCGCATGATCACGGATTTCGCGAGCGACGAGCTGCACACCAACCTCGCGGGCGGTCCTTCGGATCGCCGCTTCTCGCCGTGGTATTGTTCGGATTTGGAGAATTGGTTGGAGGGGAAATACAAAACGCTGAAGCCGTAGTTGCAGCACAAAAGCGGAACGCAGATTTCCAGGAAAAGGCGAAGATCAAAGAAAGATTCTAAAGCAGCGTTCAAGCGGTGTTCTTTATTTCCGAGTTTCCTCTCCCGGCCGATATTCCCTCTCCACATGCGCGCGGATTTCTTTTTCATCCATCCACACGGACTTCAGCTTGCGTTGCACAAAGAGCGGCGCTTGATCGGCATAGTGCTTTGAGCTTTTATCCGCCGTGGCGCTGCCATAAACGTGGATGCTCTGCGAGCTGACTTTTCCCGCCTTGTCCCAATTCACCAACAACACATACGAGTCGCCGATGTGGCCGAGCAATCGGCCATTGCCGTCGGGTTTGCCATAGACCGCGTGCAAAATATCCGGCCCTCCGCCGAGACCGAGATCGACTTCGCCGCGGCGCAAACGATTTACTTTTTGCCATTCAACTTCCAGCGCGCCGTGATGCTGCACGAGCACACGTGCGGCGCGTTGCAAGCTGTCGATGAGTGTTGCGGTGGGAATCGCTTCGAGATAGTCATCCACAAACGTGCGAAAGGCGAGCACAGGCAATGCGGCGTGCGTGTTCTCGGGGTTGGTGCGCAAATTCCACGCGCGCAAAATTTCCCACGCGGCGAGCAAAAGCGAATCGCGCGGCGGCGCTTCGGCCAAAACTTGC
>Ga0247727_10018632_pt1 | contig 10887 bp, 12 predicted proteins | sample WisWelCaveWW1625_FD_202498 | JGI IMG/M metagenome (GOLD analysis project Ga0247727, IMG submission 202498) | Biofilm microbial communities from Wishing Well Cave, Virginia, United States - WW16-25 | ecosystem: Environmental > Aquatic > Deep subsurface > Groundwater > Cave microbial mat | place...
AAAAATATTTTTATAAAAAACCAAACATTTTTAAATACGAAAACTTAAAATACTAGAGGACACACGTTCACGCCAGAGGACAAGCGTTCACTCGCTGGCGCCAGCGACTTTTTACGAATTACACATTTATGTCAATGAATTCACGGCGCTTGATAAAAATAGGAATTCCGGGCTGCGCCTGCACTTCATCCGGCGTTAATCCATATAACACTACAATAATCGGTATTCTTTTACCCCCAAGCCGCACCAATCTCCGACCAGACAAATGGCCGAGTTAGTGACCATGGAGTAAGAATTACTAACAGTTCATTGGCGCTATCCAATGCGTTGAGAATGTGTTCTTCAAAATCTTCGCCTACAGAAATATGAGCTTCATCTAAAAATGTGTGAGCGCCGCACACTTCAATTTGTTCCGCGATTCGCTTTGCAGTCCAAGCATCAGTGGCAGAATGGCTAATAAAGACAAGCCACTTCTCGGTCAAATTATCTCCAGACTGATTCTGCGCCGCTGTTTGATTCATTTAACTCCGTGTTTAATCTTTCAAGATATAATCCCAATCTCTTTCGCCATTTCATACGTATCAAACTTCGAATCTTGCCAGAACCATTCAGGTTTCACCCAAAAGCCGGATAAAACGCGAGAATAAATTTTGCCATCTTTCGGAACAATCGAATGATAACGCCGTTCTTCGCCGAGATAATAAACTGTGGCGCGTTGCTGCTGTTGATCGATAATCCAATATTCGCGAACGCCGGCAGCCTCGTATTCGATATACTTCTCGTGCCAATCGCGAATCGTGCTTTCGGGCGAAACGAATTCGACGATCAAATCCGGAGCGCCATCGATGTAGGTCGTATGAACAATGTCTATTCTGGAACTTTCCACAAAAACAATATCCGGTACGCGGCGCAATCCTATCCGTAAACGCACTTGCATACAGCCGGTGGTCGAAATCCATCCCAGGCTGTTTTTTTTCACAAATAAATCAATTAAACTTCCAAGCGTGGTTTCGCCGGAATTGTGTTCAGCAGAAGCAGGAGTCATAGTTATAATTTCCCCGTCGACGTATTCCGCCTTCGTATCTTCATCGCACCAGGCTTCAAACTCTTCTTCGGTGGCGAAACGAAGGGGCGGCGCCGCGATAATTTCATCTGTTAAAATGACACTCATATTTATACGTTTACATTTTCTCAATGGCGCATTTCATCAGTCGCGTCAATTTCGGCTCAGCTTCGCCGGCGATTTTCAAAATTTTGGCGATGTCCACCGGCTCGAGCGCGTCGGGCAAACATGAATCGGTGATAACCGAAATGCCGAGCACGCGCATATTCGAATGCACCGCGACGATGACTTCGGGCACCGTGCTCATGCCCACAACATCCGCGCCGATAATGCGCAGAAAACGATACTCAGCGCGCGTTTCCAAATTCGGGCCGCTGAGCGCGACGTAAACGCCTTTTTGCACGCGCATTTTTTCTTCCAGCGCCACTTGCTCGGCGAGCGCGATCAATTTTATTGTATAAGGCTCAGACATATCAGGAAAACGCAGGCCAAGTGTGTCGTCATTCGGCCCGATCAAAGGATTGTCGCCGAGCAGATTGATGTGGTCGGTGATGATCATTAAATCACCGGGCGCAAAGAGCGGATTGAGCCCGCCGCAGGCATTCGAAACCACGAGCGTGTGACAACCGAGGGCTTTCATGACGCGCACCGGAAAGGTGATCTGCTTCATGCTGTAGCCTTCGTAAAAATGAAAGCGGCCCTGCATCGCCATCACGCGCTTGCCGCCCAAACGTCCGAAGATCAAACGACCGGCATGGCTTTCAACCGTGGAAACGGGGAAGTGAGGAATTTCGGTGTAGGGAATAACGATTTCTTTCTCGATCTCATCCGCCAAACCGCCGAGGCCGGTGCCGAGAATGACGCCGATCTCCGGCTCCAAACGATTTTTCTGGCGAAGCACATCCGTCGCTTCCTGAATCTGCTGGCGCAGCTCGCTCATGCGTGGAATTTTCCCTTTCCTGATTGATGGGGCAACATTCACAGCCAACTGCCCGCGGATTAAACGGCGATCCTTACGGCTTTTTTTCCGCCTGTTTCTTGCGAATTTCTTCCATCAATTTTTCGCGCTCGGTATCCTGCTTTTTGCGCTCGTCTTCGAGCTTTTTCTTTTCTTCGGCAAGCTGCTCCTGCTTTTTTTGCTCATTCAGAATGTCGCTGCCGGCCGATTCTTTGCGCGAATCTTTGACGGCTTCAACCGCCACGTTGTAATCGCGAACGCGGCCATTGTGAGCAAACAAAACCGTGCCGAGCAACGTGCCGGCGCCCGTGACCGCCCACAACTTGGTATGATCGCTGTTGGCATCGCGATCAATCAGCGCGCCCGCAAAGAAACTCGCGCCGAAACTCAAGGCGCCGCCGCCCACGGTAAACAGCCAAAAATTTTTGCTCGTGCGTTTTTGGTCGACTTCCTCTTTCGTGACCGGCTTGCCGACTTCGTCGAGCATGGGCAAACGCGACGCGCAACCTGTGATGAAAAAAACGCCAACACAAAAACCGATGAAGAATGATTTCGCCATGATGCAGCCCTTCGTTGTTGAAATCTCCTTCGGCAGCTTATCAGCAGTCAAAGGAATCCTAAATGCTCAGGCACATTCGGCCGGGCAATCCACCCGCTCGACGTGCGTCCTATTTAAAATAAAATTTGCTTACGTAATAAAGTGGTCGGAAATTTTTGGCTCTTTTTTTCCGTCAATTAAATTGCCGGTGTTTTCTTTAATCGCCTCGCGGTTGACAGCCGGCGCCGCATTCGTTCGAGCCGCGCCAACCGGAGCCGGGATATCCACGCGCTTCACATTGGCGTTGCGCAGCGGCGCGGCATTATTGTTTGCATTGCGGCCGGCTTCCTGAACGCCGGGACGCGCCGGCGCCGTTTGTTTGGGTGGTTGTTCTTTCACAGGAGGAGCATTATCCCGATGATCGTTTCCGCCGAAACCCAAATCATCCAGCTCTAAAACGCCGATCAACTCGAGCTGGCTTTCCAAAAGATGGCGCAAGCGCCGGGCAAAGGAATCTTTTTGCGCTCGCACCACCAACAATTCATTTTTAAGCTCGGACAGCCGCTTTCTGGAACTGTCGATAATTTTCTCCGCTTGCAGCTCGGCTTCACGCAAGGTCAGCTCCGCTTCGCGCTTCGAATTATCGCGGGAAAGCTGCATCGCTTCCTGCGCGTTCATCAGCGTTTGCTTGAGCGTGCGCTCCACTTCCTGATAATCGTGAAGCTGGGTGCGCAACTTGATCGCTTCATCTTCGAGACGATTTTTTTCGCGGTGCAGGGCTTCAAACTCTTCGGCGACCATTTCGAGAAAGGCATGAATCTCGTCAGGATCATAGCCGCGCATAACGCGCTTGAATTCCTGCTTTTTAATATCAAGCGGTGTAAGTCGCAAAACCGTCCTCCGTTGAAATATAGCGCCAGTCTCGGGTTTTTGCCGACGCCGTCACTGAATTGATAGTTCTCGCCACTTTCCCGAATTTTTCAATTACCCTCGCGCGCCGAAAATCGCGCGGCCCACACGAACCATTGTTGAGCCTTCTTCGATGGCCACCTCGAAATCATCCGTCATTCCCATCGAAAGATGCTGCAGGTTGACGCCGGGCAGATTTGCCGCCGCAATCTCCGCACGTAAATCGCGCAACTGCCGAAAGCAGCCGCGAATAATGTTTTGGTTATCCGTCAGCGCGCCTATCGTCATCAATCCGGTGAGCTGTAAATTCGGCAACGCGGCGAGTTGCGCGGCGAGTTGTAAAGCTTGATTGGGAGACACACCGAATTTTGATGGTTCGCCGGAGGTGTTGACTTCGATAAAAACTTCCATTCTTTGTTGCATCGCAGCAACGTGGCGCTGCAAAGCTTCGGCGAGACGCAAACTATCGACGGATTGAATAATTTGAAAAAGCTCCAGCGCTTTTTTAACTTTGTTCGTTTGCAAATGTCCGATCAAGTGCCATTGCGGTGCCGGCGTGTCGCTGCCAAATTCACGCAAAAAGGCCGGAGAGATTTTTGTGGCGGCTTCCTGCACGCGGTTCTCGCCAAAATTCCGAATGCCGGCAACGTAGGCAAGCTTGATCGTTTCGATTGGAACCGTTTTGGTTACGGCAACCAAGATCACTTCATTCGGATTGCGGCCAACCCGTTCACAAGCAGCGGCGATTTTTTGGCGAACCGCTTCGATTCGCGTTCGTATGTCCGCTTCACGTGGAATCATGGCGAATGGTATCCGTCGATTTTGTCCCAATCAAAAAATATACGCGGATAGCATTTAAAATGCAATGAAAATTTATGTTTGCGGCAAGACAAATTTGTCGCAATTTCTGCGGGCGGAAAATTTGCTCCGTTTGTTTACGAGTTAGTCCAATTTTCTCGCCAACACCAGTGTCGTTCGCGCTTCCACCAAAACTCCACCGGTAGCTTGAATAGCCTGCAAATAGAGAATATAAATTCCTATCGGCACGGGCTGGTTGGCGTCGTTGCGCCCGTTCCAAACGACTTGATGAAAAGCGCCAACCGGCGCATTATTCAACAGATGATGCACGAGCCGGCCACGCAGATCATAAATTTTCACATGCACGTTCGCCGTCGTGGCCGGAACTTGAAATTGAATGATCGTCACATCATCATGGCCGTCATCGTCCGGCGAGAAAGGTTGCGGTGAAGCCGAGATGGTCGCTTGTGACGGCACGATTTCGGTAAAAATGCTGTTGCGTTTGCCGGGCGTGCTTCCTTCCATCGCAACACAACCGCTCCAATTGCTGCTATCGCTGCTTGCCAAATTCGGATTGATTCGCTCCAACGAAATGCCGGTATCGCCGCCCCAGTTTTGCGAAAAAGATAAACTGTCCTGCATGCGTCCGTGAAAATCAGCCAACACTAACGTTTCGCGATCATTGTTGAGCGTCAACCAATTTTCCGGCACGATAACGTGCGTGCTCGGATCAGCGCCGGCGATATCGCGATCGGCAGCGAATAAAGCCACTTCTCCGGGCTTTAAAATTACTGTTGAATCCGGCAGCACGCTGGGAAAATCGGCCTCCGCATCGCGCCAGCGCCACGCTGAGAGATCAACCGGCTGATTGCTGCGATTGTAAAATTCCGCCCATTCCACTTCTCCAGAACGAGGCGCATAATAAATTTCGTTGATCACGATGCTGCGCGAGTTATAACCTACCGGCAAACGCGCTGAAATGCGGTTGTTGCTCGAAACCGCATCAAGCGGCGCAGAAACCACGACGAGCACGCGCTGCTTCCCCGAAGGAGGTGACCAAACTTGCTGCACTGAAATTGAATCTTCCGGCGAAATGGCCTGTGTGACCATAACACCGCCAATCTCTTCATCGCTTTGTATTTCAATATCCGCGTTGCGATCATGCGCAAAAGTCAAGGTGAAACGTTCGACAACACGGCGGCCGCTGTTGTTTATTTTTACAATGATATGAACATCGTCACCGGCGCGTGGATCAGGCGGGTCGAATTGCAAGCTGGTCGTCGCCAAATCGATTTCGCGCGGGCTTACGCTGTTGAAAGCCGCCGGCGTGCCGCCGCTAGGGTCTTGGCTCGGCCGCCAATTTTCCGTGATATTCTCGCGCTCGTACCAAATTTTTTCGGCGGAAATTCCGGAAGCGCCCCAATTACTCTGATAAGCAGCCGAATCAATAACGGCGCCGCTGAAATCGCGCAGCAGTAAAATATCGCCGGAATTGTTGAGGGTCGGAAAATTATCCAGAACGACAACGAGGGAATCGGCAAGACGAAAGGTGCCCGCAACCGCAGGACTTGCCGCCAGCACGATATAACTCAGCGGTGCTATCGAAACTTTACTTTCGATGACGGCGCGTGGGCTGCTTTCATCTTGCAGCGTCCAATCCGCCAGCGACAACGCAGTGAGTTGGGGGTTGAAAATTTCTACCCATTCCAATGGCGAGTCATACATGATTTCATTGAAACGCGCGGCTTCGCGCAAAAATCCCACATCGACGCTCGCGCGCAGCGAATCATTCATGTGTTTTTGATCATTCGGAAAAATCAGTTTGGCTAAAATTTCATGCCGTCCGGCAAGCGCTGGCTTCCATTCGATATTGAGATCAATCGAATCGGCGGCTTGCAAAGCGAGAGGTAATTCAACCGAACCCAAATGAAAAGGCAAATTCAAATTTGCGCTCGTGTTGACAATCAAAAATTCAATTGTAGTGGTGAACCGGTCAATAATCCGACGGCCATCGTTGCGCACGGTCGCGATGAGACGAACATTGTCGCCGGCGCGCGGTTTTGGCGGATCGAATTGCAGGCGAATGGTCGCGAGATCGATTTCACGCGGGCTGACGCTGTTCAATGCTGCCGGCGTGCCGCCGCGAGGGTCTTGGCTTGGCCGCCAATTCTCCGTGACATTTTCTCGTTCAAACCACATTTTTTCAGCCGAACGGCCCGACGCACCCCAATTCGTTTCATATGCCGCCGAATCAATCACCGCGCCGCTAAAATCACGCAACAGTAAAATATCTCCGGAATTGTTGAGGGTTGGAAAATTACTGAGAACGACGACGAGGGAATCGGGAATATTGAATGCTGCGGCAACATTCGCATTCCCCGTTAACACAAGATAACTCATCGATTGTATCGTCACTTTATTTTTGATGGCGGCGCGTGCGCCGCTTTCATCTTGCAATATCCAATCCGTGAGCGACACTGGAATGAGTTGCGAATTGAAAATTTCAATCCATTCCAACGGCGAGTCATACATAATTTCATTAATGCGCACGATTTCGCGGGAATAGCCGGCGGCAATATTTGTGAGTAACGAGTCGTTGCTGCGATTCTCGTCATCGGTTAAAATCAATTTGGCTAAAACTTCGTGTCGTCCGCCGATTGCTTGTTTCCATTCGACGCCGAGACGCATTGAATCGGCAAAACTCAACGGAAACGGCAATTCAACCGAACCCAATCGAAAGGGCGAAGTCAAATTCGCATTGGAACTGATAATCAGAAATTCTATCGAAGCCGCGTTAATGTTTTGCAAGCCATTATTTCGCAACGCAACGTTGAGTTTCGCCGTTTGCCCTGCGCGCAAAGGCAGAGGAGAAACAGAAAAACTTTGCATCACTAATTCGCCATCGATTCGATTGGGCGTAACGGAATTGCGGTATCCGGGTGTACCTTCGAGGCTGCGGCTATTCGCCCAATTGCCGGGCGAATCATCCGTGTTCAGAAAAATTTTCTCATCGGAGATGCCGTCGGCATTGCCAAGCGAATAAGTATAGCGCGCTATCGTGTTGTTGGCGGCATCGAGGAGAACAATCGTCTCCGCCGTGCTATTTGACAGGCCGCCGCTGCCAAAGGTATTGTCGTTAATGGTGAGAATGAGAGCCTGGGCAGGAATAAGCGAATCGTAAACCGCCGGGCTTTGAAAGTAGCCGGGGTCGAGCACGACGGCAAATTGGCCGGGAGCGAGTTTATAAAGCGAATCCGGCGAGACCAGCACATCAGTTTCGACTTGATCGCCGATTTTCCAATTCACCAACGAAACTGAATCCGTGGCGCTGGCATTGAAAATCTCGATGAATTCGTAACTATTCTCGTTGCCGCGCGGATTGAACATGATTTCGGAGAGTATGACCTGTGCCGAGACCGTTCGGCAGGCCAACAGAATCAGAAGTGCGGTGAGGTGTTTCATTGCCCCTCAAAAATGAAAGATCATTTTCCGGATTTTTGTTTGGCTTGCTCTTTTGTCTTTTGCAGCATATTGACAACCGTATCAAGCGATTTGGCCTTCAACGAACGACGAAAGATCACTTCCAGCTTTTGCGGCTGGTCAATGGAATTGACCAAACGGGTGAGTTTACCATTGACCACGCCAAAACGCGTGTTTAACACCTCTTGAATATTCTTTTGTAAAACCGAGGCTTGGCTTTCGGTGCGGACTTTTTTGATTCGTTCACCAATAAAAGGCACATCATCCCAAATAACTTCCATGGTTTGTTCCTCCTGTTTAAAAATTTCTCTAACAAGCTCACGAGTAAAATGGCGTTTTGCCAACAACAGCGAAAAGCCCATCAACTCATCACGGAACTTTGGATCGTTTTCGAGACTGATGAGCTCGCGCTGTTTGCGCAAGAGCGCCAAATTCGGTTTGGGCGAAATATCCTGCAAGAATGGCACGAATGGCAAAAACTGTCTTTTTCCTGCGAGAATATCATCGCGAAATTCCCACAATTTTACGACCGTGAATTCAAATTTATTCGTGCGCTGATTGAACAGCTCGACTTCATATCGGCCCAAAGTGCGCAAATCTCGCGGTGGCCGCAACAGAAACAACACCGAGGAGACTTCCAGATTATGCGTCGCAGTCAATGCGCCGGCATAGACAAACATTCGTTTCGATTCGATATCGTGCGGCGATATCGACTTTGAAACTCATAATTGATTAAATGCTCACTGCCGGCGTCGGCAATATGGATAACTTTGTCGACGCGCCGCGTTTTGATAATGAGCTCGGTATCGTATTTTGACGAGATGACTTTGAAGTCGCTTCGCGGAAACGCCATTTGCAAAAATGGTTTCGGGCGTTTTTCCGCCATGGCTTTCAACATCTGATCCAGTAAAGGTTGCGCCATGCCCAAATCTTTTCCGATTTTAATTTACAAGTTCTCGTCGTAAGAAGCAAGCTGAAAGAGACGATCAAGCGATCAAGACTCAATGGTCGGTTTGTCTTCATCGGCGGTTCGCAGCCATTGCTCGAAAGCGCGGATTTGCTCAACAAAACTGCTATGAATTTGCGGAAGCTGATCGATCAATTCTTTTACAAGCTGCCAGCGCAATTGAAAACCATATTGGTGGCGGAAAACATGGCGAAAGCGCATGTACTCATCCAGTTTTTCACCCAGGCCGGCATCAATAACCGGCGTGCGAGCATCCGGAATTGGTGAAAGCATGCGTTGCAACAATTGCAGATGCCAATCGTAACCGCGCGGCACGCCGCCATCAACCTCACTGGCAATGCGCTCAAAAATTTTTTCAATGCCGTTATAAAAATCATGCAAAATGCTGCCGCAAGCGCGAATTACGGCTTTCGAAGGCTTGCCGGAAAAATTTTGAAGAATCTCAACAGCTTCGTTGGCAACTGCCTCCAAATTCCTCAACTCACGCTCGATATCGGCAAACAATCCATTGAATTCTCTATGAAGCATAAAGTACCAACCCTTCACGACGCACGCGCTCCGCAAGCTCCGGAAACGCCGCTTCCAACGGCACCAAATTTAACTCGCGGCCTGAGGGCAGAAGACGCCACAACTCGGTTAGCGCGCGAATGTACTTTTCATCCGGCAAGCCTTCAACGGCAAGATCGATATCCGAATCGGCATGAAAACGCTCCGGCCATGCAACTGAGCCAAACAGATAAACTTTGCGCACGGCATATTTTTTCGCCAGCCAATCGGCGCACTTCTGCGCCGTTTCCACCAATTGCTGATGCAAACGCGGCAACGCTTCGCGCTCGGCTCGCCGGCGTTGGCGCCAGGCTGCGGTATAAGTTTTGTATTCTTCCGGAGAAATCATTTTTAAATAGGATGAAATTCTTTGACAAAATATAAACAATTGCCGGCACGGTGTCAAGCAATAACTTATAACTTTTCCTTGCATCTCAGCTTGTATTTGCTTAATTTTTAAATTCAAATTTTGAGATACATCGGGCGCCGCCGTTTGGCGGACAAGGAACACCTGTGAAACCAGAAAAGAATTTTTCGCATTACAAAGATCAAGTCAACCGGTATATTGATTCGATTCTATCGCCGGCTGCCGAAAATAAACCGCAAAGTTTGTACGCGCCGATTCGTTACGCGATGGACGGCAACGGCAAACGGCTGCGGCCGGTTTTGCTGCTGCTCACATGCGAGGCGTTGAAGGGCTCGCTTGAAGCTGCTCTACCGGCCGCGACCGCCGTGGAGTTGATGCACAATTTCACGCTGGTTCACGATGACATGATGGATAACGACGACACGCGGCGTGGACGTCCGACGGTGCATCGAAAATGGGATAATGATGTTGCGTTGCTGGCGGGTGATGGATTGCTGGCGTTAGCCTATCGCAGCTTGCTGCGCACGCGCTCCACAAATCTCCCGCGCTTGACGCAGGTTTTGACCGATGGCATTATTGAACTTTGCGAAGGACAGGCGCTCGACCGCGATTTCGAGCAGCGTGACGAGGTGACGATGGCGGATTACCTCGCGATGATTATGAAAAAGACGGCGCGTCTGTTGTCCGTCTGCACGGAAATGGGCGCGCTCATCGCGACGGCCGGTGAAACGCAGGTAAAACTTTTCCGGCAATTGGGCGAGCATCTCGGATTGGCTTTTCAGATTCAGGATGACTTGCTCGACATCACGATATCGCAGGACATTCTCGGCAAGGATTTCGGCAGCGATGTCAAACGCCGCAAGAAAACTTTCTTATACATTTATGTGATGACACAGGCGGCACGGCAACATCGTGAAAGCTTGAAAAAAATTTTTAAAAAAACCGCCGTCGGACACGACGATATTTTATCCGCGCAGCAGATTTTCAATACTGCCGGCGCTTTGGCCGCTGCCGAGAAGGCGGCATGCGATCATTTGCAGAAGGCACACCATTGCCTGACGCAGCTCGAACCGGCGGTGGCCACGAAAGCTTTGCGTGAGTTTGTCGACATGATTTTGAAGCGGAAAGCCTGATGGTTGAAAAAAAAGTCACCGTGCTCAATAAGATGGGCTTGCACGCGCGCCCGTCGTCAAAATTTGTGCAGAAAGCCGCGGGTTTCAAGTCCGACGTTCACCTCCGGCGCGACAATCAGGTGATCAAC
>Ga0247727_10018633_pt1 | contig 10886 bp, 6 predicted proteins | sample WisWelCaveWW1625_FD_202498 | JGI IMG/M metagenome (GOLD analysis project Ga0247727, IMG submission 202498) | Biofilm microbial communities from Wishing Well Cave, Virginia, United States - WW16-25 | ecosystem: Environmental > Aquatic > Deep subsurface > Groundwater > Cave microbial mat | place...
CAGACGCAGACCCTCCTCACCTACGAGCAGCTTGCGGACCTTCCCGAGCAGGAAGGAGTTTTCCGGGAGCTCGATGAAGGGGTGGTGATCGAAATGGGCTATCCAAGCCCCGAGCACAGTGTGCTTCAACTGAATGCGGCCAGGTTGCTGGCCGACTACCGAGATCAGACTGGCGCGGACCTGCTGATCCTGCTCAACGCCGAGTTCCAGTTGGCCCCGGACACAGCCCGAGCGCCGGACGTCTCCGTTGTGGGCCGCGCAGCATTCAAGGCGATGGAGCGCGTCAAGGGAGGATCCCGCCGCGGGGCGCCGGACCTGGCCATCGAGATCGTTTCCGAGCACGACACTGCCAGCGGGATCAACCGCAAGGTCAAGCAATGCCTGCAGGCCGGGTCGACCGCCGTGTGGCTGCTGCACCAGGAACCGCCACACATCATCGTTCACCGGCGATCCGCCGAGATTCATGCGTATGGCCTGGGGCAGAGTTTTCAGGAACCGGAAGTACTGCCCGGGCTGGTCATCGCGGTCGACAAACTCTTCGTCGGCGTGCCGCTGTAAGTCTTCAGCGGGTCAGCGTGACCAGGGTAGCCCCCCACCCTCCCGCCTCGGCCGGGGCGTCGGAGAACGCCTGAACAAACGGAGTCCGCGACAGCACCGAGCGCACGATTTCCCGCTGCACCCCGATCCCCTTGCCGTGGATGATGCGCAGGGCGCCGAATCCCAAGCGATGGGCCTCCTCCAGATAGGCCTCCAGCACCGCGCGCGTCTCCCGCGGCGGCACGGTGTGCAGATCGAAGACGTCGGTGATGGGGATGCGGACCGGCTCGTCGTCGAGCTCAGGCATGTCCTGGTCGGCTTCAACACCCCACGTAGCGGGCGTACAGGCTGCGGGCGACGCCGATATCGGTCGTGCCCTTGATGATGGCGCGGCCGTCGGGGAACACCGTCATCTCGAAGGGGGAGCAAAAGAAGCGCAAGGCGTAAGGATTGGCCCGCACTTCGCCCAGCCGGCCCAGCGTTTCCCGCAGCGGTCCTAGATCGAGGGGCCGGGCGCGCTCGTGGATCTGCACGGAATTGCGGCCGCACAGGGTGATGCGCGGTCTTCCCTCTCCCTCTAAGTGCGAAAACTGTCTTCGCCCGCAGGCGGCGCACTGGGGGTCGGACCGGCTCGTCCCGATCGAGCGGAACGTGTTTTTCCAGATATCCACCGACACCAGGCGGGGCTCGACCGCCTCCAGCCGCCCGGCTAGGATCTTGAGCGCCTCGCCGACCTGCCAGGCGCCGACCAGAGCGGCGACGGCATTGAGGATCCCGGCCGTGTCACAGGTGGGTTGAGCGCCCGATGGCGGCTGCGGCCAGATGCAGGCCAGGCAAGCCGAGCGGCCGGGCAGGATGGGCATGGTTACGCCGTGGCTGCCCACCGCGGCCCCGTAGATCCAGGGAACCCCTCGCTTCACCGCCACGTCGTTGATGAGGTAGCGGGTCTCGAAGTTGTCGGTGCCGTCCAGGATGACGCCGGCCGGGAGCAGCAGCTCCTCGGCGTTGCCGGGAGTCAGGTCGGCCACTACGGCGTGGGTTCGCACGGAGGCGTTCGAGGCGGCCAGCTTGCGGACGGCGGCCACGGCCTTCGGCAATCCCTCGGCCGCATCGGCCTCGTCGAATAGCCACTGGCGTTGGAGGTTGCTCGGCTCAACGTAATCGCGGTCGACGACCACGATTTCGCCGACGCCGGCGCGCGCCAGGGCGGCAGCCTGAAAGCTGCCCAACGCGCCGCAGCCGACGATGACGACGCGGGCGCGCAATAGCATCTCCTGGCCAGTCTCGCCCAGGGGCGGAAACAGGATTTGGCGGGAGTATTTCTCTCGCTCGACCGGACTCATGGGGGCTCCCTACCCAGTATAATTGGACTATCCGTGTCCCGCTCGGTTGCCTTGGCGGCGGCTCTCTGGTTGGCGTGGACTGGCGCTCGGGCCGATTCCTTCCAGGGCTTGCCGGTGGCGGAGATTGTGTTTTCTCCGCCCGCGCAACCCGTGCCTCCGGCCCGGCTAGTCGAGTTGATCCCCCTGCGCGCGGGCCAGCCGCTCGATCCCGAGGCCGTCCGGCAGAGCATCCAGCGGATGTTTCAGACCGGCCGTTACGCCGACATCGAGGTGGATGCGGTCCGCTCCGGCGACGGGGTTCGGGTTACCATCATCACCAAGGCCAACTGGTTCATCGGACCCGTCAAGTTCCTGAACGTCCCGGAGCCGCCCTCGATCAGCCGGTTGCGGAACGCGGTCAAGCTGGACCTGGGCGAGACCTACTCGGAACAGAAAATCGCGGCGGCCAAGGAGGCCTTGCGGCAGCTTCTGGCCGATAACGGCTTCTACCGCGCCGCGATTGAAGTAGGGACCCAGGCTCACTCCGACACACAGCAGATCGACGTCACCTTCCTCGTCGACCCGGGCGCGCGGGCCCGCTTCGGCCGGATCACCCTGACGGGGACGCCGGACCTCACCCCGGACCAGACGCGCCGGATCGCCAAGTGGCCCCCCAGCGCTCGCTTTACTCAGCCGGCCGTGCAGCGCGGCCTGGAGCGCCTCCGCCGCCACTACCAGCACAAGAGCCACCTGCGGGCCGAGATCCGGCTCGCCGAGCAGCGGCACGCGCCGCCCTCCAACCGGGTGGATCTGGCGCTGGTAATCCACCCCGGCCCGCGGGTGGAGGTGGCGATTTCCGGCGCCAAGCTTTCGCGAAAGCAGCTTCGGCGTTATCTTCCCATCTACGAGGAAGGAACCGTGGACCGCGACCTGCTCGTCGAAGGCGCGCGCAACCTTCGCGACTATTTTCAAACCCACGGTTACTTCGACGCCAAAGTGGACTACGCCCAGCACGCCGAGGAAAACAGCCAGATCTTGGTGGAATTCCAGGCTACCCTGGGCCCGCGGCACCGCTTTGTCAAGCTGGAAATCACGGGCAACCGCTTCTTCGATGTGGCCACCCTCCGCGAGCGGATGTATCTCCAGACCGGCAGCCTCCAGGCCGGTCGGGGCCGTTTCAGCCAGAGCCTGCTGCGAAGCGATATGCTGACCCTGCAGGAGCTCTATCGCTCCAACGGCTTCCTCTCCGCCGAGATCACCTGGCGGGTGGATGACGACTTCGCGGGCAAGACGGGCGATATGGCCTTGTTTCTTTCCATCCACGAAGGGTCGCCGACGCTGATTTCGAGCCTCCAGGTCAGCGGCAACCAAGCGGTCCCCACCGAGGAGTTCGCCGCGCGGTTGAGCTCGATCGCCGGCCAGTCCTTCAGCGAAGCCAACGTGGCCGCGGATCGCGACCAGATTCTGGGGTTGTACTTCAGCCGGGGATTCCCGGATGCAGTCATGGAGTGGCGGTTCGAACCGGCCGGGGAGCCGAATCAGGTCCGGCTGGAGTATCAGATCCAGGAGGGCGAGCAGCAGTTTGTTCGCCAGGTGATTGTCGACGGCTATCAAACCACTCGCCAGGCGGTCGGTCACCGCCAGATTAAGGTATACGGCTCGGAGCCGCTTTCCCAGGCCGCGATGCTGGACAGCCAGCGCCGCCTCTACGATCTGGGGATCTTTTCCAAGGTCGAAATGGCGGTCCAGAATCCGGAAGGAGTTGAGGCGCACCGGAACCTGCTGTTCCAGGTGGAGGAGGCGCGCCGTTGGACACTGGGGGTCGGCGGCGGCGCCGAAATCGCCCGTTTTGGCGGCAGCCAAGCCAGCCTGGAGAATCCGGCCGGGGAGACGGCCTTCGCCCCACGCGTGTCGCTCGAGATCAGCCGGCTGAACATGTTCGGCACCGCCGCCACGCTCAGCTTCCGCTCCCGCCTTTCCACCCTGCAACGGAGGGGCCTAGTTACCTACCAGGCGCCGCAGTGGCGCGGGCGAGAACGGCTTACCCTGACCTTCAGCGCGCTCTACGACACCTCGCGGAACGTCCGCACGTTCACCGCCACTCGGCTGGAAGGCGCGCTGCAGCTCCAGCACCAGATCAGCAAGCCCTCCACGCTGTTCTATCGGTACTCCTACCGGCGGGTGGATGTCGAGTCGGGGACCCTGAAGATCGACCCGAACCAGATCCCCTTGGTAGCCCAACCGGTGCGGGTCGGCCTGCTGTCGGCAAGCTGGGCACAGGACCGCCGGGACGACCCGCTAGACGCCAGGCGCGGTGTCTATAGCTCGCTGGATCTGGGCTTGGCCAGCAGCAAGTTCACCGGCTCGGAGCCCAACTTCTCGCGGCTGCTGGCGCAGAACTCGACCTATCACCCCCTGAGCAAAAAAGTCGTGCTGGCGCGCACCACCCAGCTTGGGGGCCTGGTGACCTTCGGCCCCTTGCGGCGCGTCGACGTGCCGCTGCCCGGGGGCGGCGGCGAGCCCCGCTTTACTCGCCAGGTCCCCTTGCCGGAGCGGCTGTTTTCCGGGGGCAGCAATTCGCACCGCGGCTTCCCCGTCAACCAGGCCGGGCCGCGCGACCTGCAGACCGGCTTCCCGCTGGGAGGCAGCGGCCTGTTGTTGAACAGTGTCGAGCTGCGGTTTCCGGTTCGCGGTGACAACATCGGCGGAGTGCTATTCCACGACGCCGGCAACCTCTACGCCAAACCGAAGATCAGTTTTCGGCTTCGGCAGCGTGACCTCGAAGACTTCGACTACATGGTGCACGCGGTGGGGGCGGGCGTCCGCTACCGCACCCCCATCGGACCGATCCGGCTGGACCTCGCTTACAGCGCCAACGGCCCCACGTTCCGCGGTCTCCGGGGCACGCGGGATGAGCTGTTGAGCGGCACGGCGCGGCCCACCATCCAGCGGATTTCGCGGCTTCAGTTCCACTTTTCGCTGGGGCAGACGTTTTGAGCGCGATGAGGAAAAGCGGGCGATTCCCGGCGCGGTCGTTGATTCTGGGCTGCGCGCTGGCCGTCTCGGGAGCCGGGGAGATCATCGATCGCGTCGCCGCGGTAGTGGGCCGCCGGGTGATCACGCTCAGCGACGCGCGGCGGGAAGCGCGCCTGGAAGCGTACTGCAACGGCCTGCCGCCTGCGTCTGTGGCCGGCGCGAACAACGGCCACCGCCCGGTTCTGGAGCGGCTGATCCAGCAAGCGTTGATCCGGCAGGAGATGGACCAGACCAGTTTCCCTTCCGTCGATGACGCCCAGGCCGGGGAGTGGGTGCTGAAACTAAAGCCAGGCGGTGACCCGGCCGCCTACGGGCTCAGCCGGCGCGACCTGCTGGACTACGCCCGCCGCCAGCTCGATGTCTTGCGCTTTGTCGATCTGCGCTTCAAGACCGGGCTGCAGATCCAATCGCAACAGGTGGAGAGCTACTACGAAAAAACCCTCGTGCCCGAGCTGAAGCGCCGAGGAATTTCCCCGCCGCCGCCGCTCGACCAGACCCGCGCCCAGATCGAGCGAATCCTGGTCGAGGAGCGCGCCAACGAGCTGCTGGACGCCTGGCTGGGGGAGCAGCGCGCGCGGATTCCCGTGCGCATCCAGGAGGCGGAGAAATCATGAAGCGCTTGCTCCGTCTCGCCCTGGGCGCCGCGGCCCTGGCCGTGCTGGCCGCGCTGGGCGGACTGCTGGTCCTGCGCAGCGACTGGTTCCTCGAACAGCTTCGCCGCCGCGCCGAGACCGAGTTGGAGAAGCTGACCGGCGGACGCGTGGAGATAGCGCGCCTGCGCTTCGATGCCTGGCGGCGGCACGGCCGGCTGGAGGGGATCACGGTGCATGGCGAGGAGGATCCTGGACAGCCGCCGCTGTTTCGCGCCGAGGCGGTCGAAGTCGACCTGAGGGTCGAGTCGTTTTTCCGGCGGCGCCTGGACCTGGTCCGGCTGCGCCTGCTGGGGCCGGAGATTCACCTGAGCGTCCAGACGAATGGGGTGACCAATCTTCCCCGGTTGCGCGGGAAGGCGCGGCGCCGCTGGGGACAGGAGCTGGTCGATCTGGCGGTGGATCATTTCGAGTGGCAGCGGGGAGCTTTCTTTCTCAACGACCAGCGCTACGCGCTCGATCTGGCCATCCTGGATCTGCGGGCGCAGGCCGGATTCCGGGAGGGAAGCTACTCCGGCCGGCTCACGGCGGGACGAACCGCGGTCCCTTCCCTGCCGCGTCTGCCGGCCATCGAGTCCCTCGACGCGCGCTTCGAGTTGTTCCCGGATCGTCTGGAGTTAGGCGAGGCACGGCTGAGGACGCCGCGCTCGGAAGCAACCATCCGCGGCAGGCTAGCCCCTCTGGCTCAGCCGCGGCTGGAGGTTCAATACAGCGCGTCGCTCGAGGCGCGAGAGCTCGCTGCCGCGCTGCCGTGGGGAGAGCTTCGCGACGGGGAGATCCAACTCCAAGGCCGTGGGCGGTACGATTCGGGGCCCGGCGAGTGGGGCGTCGAAGGCGAAATTCGGGCCGCGCGGCTGGCTGTTTCCTATCCGGAGTTTCGGCTCCGCGAGGCGTCGCTCGATGGGCAATACCAGTGGGACCGTCGCGGCCTGCGGCTGACGCAGGGCCGCGCCAAGCTGCTGGGCGGTGAGTGGCGCGGGCTGGTGACTGCGCAGCAGGCCGGCGCTCGCGGGCCGATTCCCATCTCGATCGCGGGCCAAGTGGCCGGCCTCCGGCTGGAGGCGCTGGCGGAAGCGCTCTCGACGGATTCGCGCCGGCTCCAGCGGCTCGGCTGGACGGCCGCTATCGACGGGTCGGTGAGCGTCGAAACCGCCTGGCCGCCGGCGCTGCGAGACACTTCCGCCCACTGCGACGTGACCCTGCGGGGGCCGGATGCTGGCGGCGACGGCGTCCTAACCCAAGTTCGTCACAACCGCTCCCTAACGGTCGCGGCTCGGAAACAACCCGCACTTACCGAGCCGCGCGCGTCAGCAAGCGGTCCTCGTGACGAACTTGGGCTAACGCCGGTGAAAGGCGCCGTGCGCGCGTCGTATCAGGGCCGAGGCGCGGAGGTCCGGCTCGCCGAGCTCCGGCTCGCCACCCGTGCAACATCGCTCGCGGCCTCTGGGACTGTCCCCAGGCTCGATTTCCACTTGACCACCGAACGCCTGGGGGAAGTGACCGCCGCGGCGCGCGTGCTGACCGGCGCCGAGACGGATATCCCGGTCGAGCTCGATGGTCGCGCGGTGCTCCGCGGCCGCGCGTCGGGAACCGCCGAGCAGCCCCAGGTGAGCGCCACGCTCCAAGTCACGGGCTTCCGCTACGAGGGGCGGCCGTGGGATTCGCTGACCGGCCGGATCGTCTGGTCGCCGCGCCAGCTTCGCCTGCTCGACGGCCGCCTGGCGAAAGCCAAAGCCGTGGCCAGTCTGAATCTGACCGCGCAGCTCAAAGGCGGCAAGCTCATGGAAACCTCGCCGCTCGAGGCGGAGGTTTCCTTGCGCGAGGTCGAGATCCAGGATCTGGCGGCGATTCTGGGGCAGGATCTGCCGGCCAAGGGTCTGCTGACGGCCCGGCTGAAGCTCCAAGGGACGCAACGGGATCCGCGCGCCGCCGGCTGGATCGAGCTTCGCCGCGGCGTCCTTTGGGACGAGCCGGTCGATTCGCTGCAGAGCGCGGTGGCCCTGGAAGCCAGAGAAGTCCGCTGGAACAATTCGCGAGCGCTCAAAGCGCGCGGCACAGTCTCGAGCGCCGGCGCTTACCACCTCGACCGTCGGACTTTCCGATTCGACGCGCGCGGCGAGAACCTGGCCCTGGCCAGTCTGCAGTCGCTGCCCGGCAGCAGGAAGCTGGAGGGCCAAATCGGCTTTGCCTTCGCCGGTTCCGGAAAGCTGGCTCGGGCGGGTTCCGAGCTCGAGGAGCTGGCCCTCGAAGGAACGGCGCGTCTGCGCGGCCTCACGGTGGACGGCCGGGCCTGGGGAGATGCGTCGCTGGCGGCGCGATCCTCGGGCGAAAAGATCCTGGCGGAATTCGAGTCCACTGCGCTGGGGGCCAAGGTGACCGGCCACGGCGAAGTGGCTTGGCGCGGCAACCGCCCGATTCAAGGCCGCGTGGATTTTCAAGGACTGGACGTGCCGGCGGCGCTCGCCATGGCCGGAGTAACCGAGACCACGATTCAAGGCGTGGCGGACGGCTCGTTTTCCATCCAAGGGGAAGCGCGGCGCCTGGGGTCGATCGCGCTCGACGGAAGCTTGGCTCGGCTGGAGCTGCGGCTGCCGGAGCAGGCGGTCGGGCGCGTCCGAGAGCTGCGCAGCGCCCAGCCAGTGCGCTGGCGCCTGGCCGGAGGAAAGCTGGGCGTCGAGTCGCTGCACTTGACGGGGGAGGGCTCGGATCTGCAGGCCGCCGGGACGCTCCAGCTTGACCCGCCGGGCGCCATTCAGGCAACGCTCAACGGCAGTCTGGATCTGGCGGTGCTGGGCGGGTTCCAGCAGACGCTGGAGATCAGCGGGCGTTCCAATCTGAGCGTCCAGATCAGCGGGACGATGGAGCAGCCGGAGGTCAGAGGCCGGCTGGAACTGGCCGACGCGTCGCTCGGCTCAGAGGAACTGCCGGTCAGCCTGAGCGGGGCCGGCGGGGTCGTGTTTTTTTCACGCCGGCGGGCCACCCTGCAGAAGCTGACGGCGGAGGCCGGCGGAGGCCAGGTCCACGTGACCGGGGACGTGGATTTCGCCGGCCAGCCCGTGACCTACCGCCTCCGCGCCGAGGCGGAGCGCGTGCGGCTTCGTCATCCGCAAGGATGGACCAGCGTGGTGGACGCCGAGCTGGCCTTCACTGGAACCAACCAGCGGAGCCTGCTGAGCGGAGAGGTGAGGATGGCGCGCGGGGGCACCCGCGGGTCGGTGGACCTGGCGGCGATCTTGGCCGCCATCAAGGAGCCCCCCCGCAGGCCCAGCAGCAACCAGTGGCTGCAGGGGATGCAGCTCAACATCGGCATCGCCTCGGCCGTCGACGCGCGCTTTGAAACTTCGCTGGCGCGCAATCTGCAGGCGGAGGTCAGCTTGCGGCTGCGCGGCACGGCGCTGAATCCGGCGCTGCTGGGGCGGATCCACATCGCGCAAGGGGATTTCCAGTTCCAGGGCACTCGCTACGTCATCAACCGCGGCGACATCGGCTTCTCCAATCCGTTCCGGATCGATCCGATCCTGAATCTGGACCTGGAGACCCGGGTGGGCGGCTATGACATCACCTTGACGCTGTCCGGGCCGCTGCAAAAACTCAACGTGAGCCACCGGTCCGACCCGCCGCTGCCGATCGCCGAGCTGATCACCCTTCTGGCGGTGGGACGGGCGCCGTCGACCGATCCCACCTTGGCCGCGCAGCAAAGCGCCCAGGCGCGCTCCCTGGCCCAGAGCGGGGTCAGCTCCGTGATCGGCCAGGCGCTGGCCGCGCCGGTGAGCGGACGGCTGCAGCGCTTCTTCGGCGTCAGCCGCCTGAAGCTGGATCCGGAGATCGGCGGTCCGGAGGGCAATCCCAACGCGCGCATCACGCTGGAGCAGCAGGTAGGCAAGCATATTACTTTTACCTACATGTACAGCCTGGCTGCGGCCGAGGAACAGGTAATCCGCATGCAGTGGTCGATCAACCGGCAGTGGTCGCTGATCGCCGTGCGTGACGAGAACGGCCTGTTCGGCGTGGATTTTCTGTTCAAGAAGAGGTACCGCTAGCTTGACCGACTGGGAGAAGCCGCGACAGGAAATGGTGAACCAGCAGCTCCGGCGGCGGGGGATCCGCGACCCGCGGGTGCTGGAGGCGATGGGCAAGACGCCCCGCCACGAGTTCGTGCACCCGCACGACCGCCACATCGCCTATTCCGACGAACCGCTGCCGATCGCGGCGGGCCAAACAATCTCGCAGCCCTACATGGTCGCGGCCATGGTCGAGGCCTTGCGGCTGACCGGCGTCGAGCGGGTTCTGGAGGTGGGGGCCGGATCCGGTTATCACGCGGCGGTGCTGGCCGAGCTGGCCGCCGAGGTGATCACCATCGAGCGCGAGCCGGCGCTGGTGAGGATCGCCCGTGGCAACCTGGAGCGGACTGGCTACGACCGCGTTCGAGTCGTCCAGGGCGACGGATCGCTGGGCTACGCGGCCGGCGCGCCCTTCCAGGCCATTTCGGTGGCCGCCGGCGCCCCCGAGGTTCCGGCCCGGCTGCTGGAGCAGCTCGACGAGGGGGGGCGCCTGGTGATCCCGGTCGGCTCGCTCGTCGATCAGGAGCTGCGCCTGGTCCTGCGGACGCCGGAGGGTTTTAAGACCCGCGTGGTCAACTATTGTCGTTTCGTGCCGCTGCGCGGGGCCATGGCCTGGAGGATTCAGTAGTTTAGTACTTAGCTGAGCGCCTACACGTTTCCCTGGCGCATCTGCTCGGCCAAGTAGTCGCAGGACCGCAGCGTCAGCGCCACGATGGTGAGGGTCGGATTCTGTGTGCCGCCGGAGACGAAGCAGGAGCCGTCCACGACGAACAGATTCTTCACGTCGTGGGACTGGTTGTAGTGGTTGAGCACGCTGGTCTTGGGCTGGTCGCCCATCCGGCAGCCGCCCAGCTCGTGGATGCTCTCGCCGGGCGGAACCATGCGGTCGTGGCTGGCCAGCACCTCGAATCCCGCCCGCCGGCACATCTCCTCGGCCGTCTCCCGGGCGTCGCGGGCCATGGCCCGCTCGTTCTCCCCATAGGTCTGGCGGATATGGAGAACGGGAATGCCCCAGGCGTCCTGGCGGTCCGGGTCGAGGCGGGCGTGATTCTCGAAGCGGGGCAGGACTTCGCCCATGGCGGTCATGGTGAAGCCCGCGCCGGCGTGCGTTTCCAGGGCCTCCTTCAGGGCCGCCCCATACAGAGGGAAGATACGGGCCTCCGGCGTGGTGCGGCTGCTGAAGTCGTAGGCGTAGCCGCGCAGGAAGCGCTGGTCGCGCGTCCGAATATTGCGGAAACGAACCACGTAGCCGCCCCCGCCGGTCAGCTCGGAGGAAAGGG
>Ga0247727_10018634_pt1 | contig 10886 bp, 7 predicted proteins | sample WisWelCaveWW1625_FD_202498 | JGI IMG/M metagenome (GOLD analysis project Ga0247727, IMG submission 202498) | Biofilm microbial communities from Wishing Well Cave, Virginia, United States - WW16-25 | ecosystem: Environmental > Aquatic > Deep subsurface > Groundwater > Cave microbial mat | place...
GGGCGTATCATGAAGCTGACGGCTGATAGCTCAACTGAGGTGTTCCCGTGACAACCACGACCACGCACCAGAACTGGATCGACGGCCGCTGGCAGGACGCGAAGTCCGGGCAGACCTTCGAGCGCGAGAACCCCGCCGACGGCGAGATCATCGGCCGCTTTCCCGACTCCGGCCCCGAAGACGTCGCGGACGCCGTCAAGGCCGCCGCGGAAGCCTTCGAGGGCTGGCGCTCCACGCCGGCACCGAAGCGCGCGGAGATACTGTTCCGCGCCGCCGAGATGATGCTGGCCCGCAAGGAAGACCTGGCTCGGGATGTCACGATTGAGATGGGGAAGGTGCTGGCGGAGGCTCGCGGCGACGTGCAGGAAGCGATCGACATGACCTACTACGTCGCCGGCGAGGGCCGCCGCCAGGCGGGGCAGACGATCCCCTCGGAGTTGCCGGACAAGCTCTGCATGACGTTCCGCCAACCGCACGGGGTGGTCGCCGCGATCACCCCCTGGAACTTCCCGACGGCCATCCCCTGCTGGAAGCTGATGCCCGCGCTCATCACCGGCAACACCGCCGTCTTCAAGCCGTCGCCGTTCAGCCCGCTCAGCGCCACGAACCTCGTCCGCATCCTCGAGGAAGCGGGCCTGCCTCCGGGCGTCGTTAATCTCGTCTTCGGCGGCGACGAGGCGGGCGCCGCGCTGGTCGAGGACCCGCGGGTGGCTATGGTCTCCTTCACCGGCTCGCTCGAAGTCGGCCGCGAGATCGCCGCCTACTGCGGCCGCCACGGCAGGCGTGTGCACCTGGAGCTCGGCGGCAAGAACGCCATCATCGTCCTCGACGACGCCGACCTCGACCTCGCCATCGACGGCGCCGTCTGGAGCGCGTTCGGCACCAGCGGCCAGCGCTGCACCGCCGCCAGCCGCATGATCGTGCAGGACCGCGTGCGCGAGGAGTTCACCGGCCGCCTCGTTACCCGCGCCAACGCCCTCCGCCTCGGCAACGGCCTCGACGCTGGCACCGACGTGGGCCCCGTCGTCAACACCGAGTCCCTCGCCAAGATCGCCCGCTACATGGACATCGGCCGCGACGAGGGCGCGGCCATCGCTGCCGGCGGCGCGCGAGCCATGGGCGACGGCTCAGACGGGCGTAGCCTCGACCGCGGCTACTTCTTCCAGCCCACCGTCTTCACCGGTGTCCAGCCGTCGATGCGCATCGCCCAGGAGGAGATATTCGGCCCCGTCACAGACGTCATCACCTGCTTGGACCTCGAACACGGCGTCAACATCGCCAACGACGTGCCCTACGGCCTCGTCGCCTCCATCTTCACCCGAGACATCTCGAAGGCGATGCGGGCGATGGAGCGGATCACGACGGGCATCGTCTACATCAACGCCGGTACCATCGGCGCCGAAGTCCAGCTGCCCTTCGGCGGCACCCGCGGCACGGGCAACGGCCACCGCGAAGCTGGCCAGGCCGCCCTCGACTCCTACAGCGAGTGGAAGTCCGTCTACATCGACTATTCGGGGAGGCTGCAGAAGGCGCAGATTGACCCGTAGGGCCTCTCGACTGCAATGTCCATCGACCTGAAGCATAAGACCGGCGAGGTGGCTGCCGACCGGAAGATCGCGTCGCTGGTCATGGCATTGGAGCGCGCCTTTCCCGGGCGTGGCCTCAGCTACCATCTCCTCGGCAGTTATGCGGAGGGGAGTCCGGCTCCAACCAGCGATCTTGACTTGATAGTTCTGTTCCCCGGCATCCTCGACTCCGAGGAGGCAGTGCTCGCGAATTCAGTTGTCAGTGGCCTTTCGGCACAGCCCGGACCGCGTTTGGACGTGGAAATGCAAGGCGAAGCCTCAGTCAACCCTATCTGGGCAGTTTCACTCTCGGAGGTGAGCGTCGGCATATTCGGAGAACCGGAGACCGAAGTCTCGATGCCGTCGATAGAGGCGTACGCCTGGGCGCTGATCGAGGAAGTGTGCTCGCTAATACGGCGTCTTCGTCCGCGTCTTGCCTCCGTGTCCTTTCCGGTAGGCTACCCGGATCAGGAAGCCCCATTCTTCGGGTATGAACAGAAACCACTGCTTACCGCCGACGGCACATGGGTACCCAGCAGCAAGGCTCTGGCGATGGTGACGGGCTGGGGTGCCTCAGCCATCCTGGCTGTCCGGGCAGGCGTATTCACACCCTCGCGGTCCATGCTGATCGCTTCTTACCGGCAACATGTAGGAGACCGGTGGCTGGAACTACTGGAGCAGATCGAGGCGGAGTGTCACATCGCGTGCAATTACTTGATCCCGGCAGACGGAGAAGGACGGCGGCGTCTGCCGGAGATCGCCGCGCGCGTTCTGGAGTTCGAGAACCATACCCTGGCAATATTTGAACCCGCGATTCACGTCAGGCTGACGAGCGCGTATGACTCGGACCGCAACGCGGCCATGGCACTGCTGGACAGCATCACCTTCCCGAATTCAGCCGTGGGCAAGCAATAACACGCGCGCTCTGACTCCTCCAGCGAGTGGAAGCCTGTGTACATCGATCATTCGGGGCGGCTGCATAAAGCGCAGATCGACTGACCGTCGTCGAACCCCTGAGTCAGGGTGATCGACCGCTTGACATCCTCCGGCACGGGCGTATAATCGGGGGCATCTCGACAGGGGTCCTTCCGGCGAAGGACAGACAGGGGCTTGTCATGGCGTATGTGCGCGCGCTCTTCCTCCTTTCGACGCTTGCTGTCCTCGTCTTGTGGTCAACAGCAGCGGACCGGTCTGCTTACGCTTGGACTCCTGTTGGCAGCATGACCAACGGGCGTTACATCCACACGGCTACGCTGCTGCCAGACGGTAGAGTGCTCGTGGCCGCCGGCGGCGCCGACTTTGTGGGCGCCCTGGGCAGCGCCGAGTTGTACAACCCGGTCTCGAATACGTGGTCGCCCGCGGCCGGCCTGGCGGAAGCGCGCCAGATCCACGCGGCGGCGTTGCTTCAGAGCGGCAAAGTGCTCGTCGTCGGCGGAGAACGGTCCTGCTCGAATTGCGCTATCAGCAGCGCCGAGCTGTACGATCCTGCCGCGAATACCTGGTCCTCGGCGGGCAATATGGCCGTGGGGCGCATCATCCCCACGGCGACATTGCTGCAAGACGGTCGGGTGCTCGTAGCCGGCGGGCGGGGACTCGCCAGCGCCGAACTGTACAACCCGGTCACCAACAGCTGGTCTCCCGCCGCCAGCATGGCGGCCGCCCGCGAGGTCCACACGGCGACCCTGCTGCCGAACGGCAAGGTGCTCGTCGCCGGCGGGGCCGGTGCGGGCATTCTGGCCAGCGCCGAGCTGTACGATCCCGTCGCCAACACCTGGTCCGCCGCCGGCAGCATGGCCACCCCGCGCGTCAACTTTACGGCGACGTTGCTGCCAAGCGGCAAGGTGCTCGCCGCCGGCGGGTACGGTGGTGGGCCCGCGATGGCCAGCGCAGAGCTGTACGACCCTGTGGCAAACACCTGGTCTCCCGCCGGCAGCATGGCGACGGCACGCGCCGTCCACAGTGCTACGCTTCTGTCGACAGGCAGGGTGCTCGCCGCCGGCGGGGCCGGTGCGGGCATTCTGGCCAGCGCCGAGTTGTACGACCCGGTCGCCAACACCTGGTCCCCCACCGCCAGTCTCGTGAACGCACGCGGGTATCACACGGGGACCCTGCTGCAGAGCGGCAGGGTGCTCGCCGCCGCCGGTGGGCAGGGTCCGGGCACTCTCACCAGTGCCGAGCTCTACAGCGATAGCGACGGCGACGGCGTAGTCGTTCCGTCGACAACTGTCCGAACACCTTCAACCCGTCGCAGGACCCCAACGCCTGCGTCCTCCCCGCCATCGACTACTGGGAGTCGCTGACGCCGGGGTCCAGCCACACCTTCGGCGGACCGGCCACGATCCCGCCGGGGTTCTTCGACCCGGGCTCGGACCCCTTCAGCGGCACCGTCAACGTCGCCGGCGCTGCGATCGACCCGGTGAACTGGGGGACCGCCGACACGCTGGTGCGGCGGCTTGACCGCCTGGACTTCCCCGAACCCGGGCTGCCCGCTGTCGACACCGTCCCTATCGAGATCATCCAGATGGAGCTGCGCAGCGTGGCCCCGATTACCGTGACCTACGGCGGCGGCTCCCCGGAACCCTGGGATGTCAGGGTGACCCTTTCGCCCACGGTGCCGCCTCCGGGCAGCATGACAGTCACCAAGACCCACCCCAACGGCGGGACGTTCTCCGCCCAGTTCAACGTTCAGCCTCTGTTCGTCTTTACGCGCGCGAGCCCCCCTGCCGTACGCGTGCTCGATACCGGCGCACAGCCTCCGCTCCTGCTGCAGACGTCCGGCACCCCGCCATGGGTGCACGACTGTCCCAACATCGTCCTGGACACGCAGTGCGGGACGAACTTCGTCCCCGGCATCAACGACCCGACGGACACGCGGGTGCAGGTGCCGGCGCAGGCAGGGCCACAAGCAGAGCGCAACCTGACACCGGCCTGTGATGATCCGGACGGCGACAAGGTCTGTACTCCGGATGACAACTGCCCGACCGCCTTCAACCCCACCCAGAACCCGAACGCCTGTGTGCTTCCCGGCCTCGACTACTGGGAGACGCCGCCAACGGGCGCCCAGCACGACTTTTCGACAGACCCCATCCCCGCAAGCTTCTTCTTCCCCACCTCCGACCCGTTCCCGGGCACAGTCTGCCTGGGTGGCGAGTCCTTGAACCCCGGTGCCACCGGGACCGGCCGACACGGTAATCCGCCGTCTCGCCACGCTTGATCTTCCCGACCCAACGCCGGTGATGGACACCGTGCCCATCGAGCTGGTGCAGCTTTCGCTCGTCAGTTGCAGCCCGATCACAGTGAGCCCGGGACCGTCGTTCTGGGACGTCACGGTGACGCTCTCGATCGCGCCGCCGCCGCCGGGCACGATGACGGTGGCCAAGCAGCACCCCAACGGCGGCGTCTTCACGTCGCAGTTCAACGTGCTGCCGCGCTTCACCTTCACGGAGGTCGGCAACCCGACGAACCAGGAGGTCCTCGACTTCGGCATCGAAGGGCGCCCGCCTGTCCTCTTCGAGACCCAGGGCCCTGGCCCCTGGCAGCGCAGCTGCGACCTGGTCTTTGTCACCACGACGATGTGTCCGGGCATCGACACTTCTGGCAATCGCGTGTTTGCGTTTCTGACGGACCCGCCTGGCGCCCCGAACCAGGAGTGGAGGATGCAGACCGCCTGCGACGACCCGGACCTGGACGGCGTCGGCTCCTGCGTGGACAACTGCCCCATGACCGCCAATCCCGGCCAGCTCGACACAGACGGCGATGGCGCCGGCGACGCCTGCGACCCGGACGACGATAACGATGGTGTTGGGGACGCTGACGAAACAGCCTGCGGCTCCGATCCGCTGGATGTGATCCCACCGCTCTCTCGCCCCGAACGTGTCGACGGCGTCTTCGCCGGGGTAGACGACGATGGCGACATCGCGGTTGATGAGGCGCTGCCGGGCGGTGCGAGCGGCTTCGACTGTGACGGGGACGGCTACAAGGGCTCGGCGGAGGACCATGTCTATTCGTACCTGCCGCAGACTAACGGCGACCAGAAAACATGCCAGGAGTACGACCTCTCGCACCCCAACCCGAACGTGGACATCAAGCCGAGCAAGCGCTGGCCTTCGGACTTCAACAAGGCGCTAAGTCCGCTCAACAGCTTCAACAGGATCACGATCAACGACCTGACGCCGTTCCTGGCGCCCGTGCGCTACTTTGGCACGAATATGGGCGCCAACCCCGGCGACGTGCGCTGGGACCTCTCGCCCGGGCCGGGGCTGTTCCTGACGGACATCAATATCGTCGACCTGACGGCGCTGATCGCGGGCCCGACGGGGAACCCGCCGATGCTGGGCGGGGCCCGGGCGTTCGGGGGGCCGGCGTGCCCCTGGCCGCCGTAGGCGGCGTAGGGCGTAGGCGGCGGACGTAGCTCACCCCGGCCCCTCTCCTTGCGAGGAAAGGGGAGAACGAGTCGTCAAGGGCCAGGAGCCAGCAGCCGGCAGGGGCTTCGTCCGCTGGGAGCAGCCGGAGGCCGCGCTACCGGTTATAATCGTCGCGAGGGGTCCGAGCGAGGGGTCCGAGAGGAACGCTGCCTGTGATGCGGAAGCTGGCTGTCATCGGCCTTGTGCTGGCCCTGCTCGTCGTGAGCGGGGCCAGTCCGGGCAACGCGCAGTCTCAGCAACAGTCGCTCGCCTTCTTCGATGCCACGACTGTTCACCCGGGCGCCAAAGGCTTCCAGCTTGCGGACTACGACAGAACCGGCAAGCGGGTGATCTTCTACCCCTGGGGCGGCATCGTCACCGATCCTTCGGGGGTGATCCTGGCTTACCATACCGACGAGGATTTCTCATCGGCAGCCAGCTACGATGCTGTTGACCTGACGGCGCTGCTGTCGCCTGACGCAACGGGATTCGCCGGCGGGTTCCTGGACGACTCTTCCTCGTGGTCGTATTTCGTGCCGTTCCGCAAGAACTACAACGGCACGATCTACCAAACGGCCAACGATCTCGCCGTCCGCTTCGATCTGACGAAGGATCTCGCCGACCCCTCCGCGTACGAGACGTTTCACATCAACCTGCTGCCCAATCCGCCGCCTCAGACTGGCTGGATTACGGGGGCCTACGCCAACGGCTACGCGTATTACGTTCCGTTTGCGACGCCGCTGCCGGGTCAACCGCTGTACTTGCCACACGGGATCCTTCTCCGCTACGACACGAGCAAAGCTTTCGCCGATCCCACCGCCTGGCAGTGGTATGACCTGGAGAGCCAGATAGATTTGAGAGCGGCGGGCTTTCAGTCCGTTGCCTTCAAGCCGCCCTGGCTCTACCTGGTCCCGTACTACCCGGGCAACAACCTGCTGGTGCGATACGACGTCACCAGACCCTTCTCCCAGAGCGCTTCGTACGAGACGATCGACGTCACGACCCTCGATGCGAACGCCATCGGGTATACGGGCGCCATATTATCGGGAGACCGGCTGATACTGGTGCCGTGGAGAAAGCGGATCGATCTCGTCAATCTCCCCGAGCAGAGCGCGAGCGTGGCCGCGGTATTCGATACCAGCGAGCCGCTCACGAATCCCGTGGCGTGGTCTTTCTTCGATCTCACGGCTGTTCATCCGGATGCCAGGGGCTACCAGTTCGGCTGGTCAGACCGAAACGGCTTCGTGCATCTGGTCCCCAGCCACAACTTCGCAACGGGGCTGCCGCCGCCCTTCGTGGTCTGGGATAGCTCGCAAGCGTTTACATCAGGAAGTTCGTGGAGCTCGTACCCAAACTCGGGATACCCCACCACGGGCGCGCCATCATCAACCGGCGCGGCCTACGATGGCGTATATGCGTGGTTGTCGCCGTATGGCAGCAGCGCCACCGGCGGCACCGGCAATAGTGGTCTAATCGCCAGGGTGGACGCTTCGGCAGACGCTGACCAGGACGGAGTGCCGGACAACCAGGACCCGGGTGACTCAGACGGCGATCTCCTCTCGGATATCGTCGAGCACTATTGCGGATCGGTGGCGAACGAGGCTGGCCGGCGGCCGGAGCGAATGGACGGCGGCTTCGCCGCAACCGATGACGACGGAAATACACTGGTCGACGAAGCGCTGCCGGGCGGCGCTTCCGGCTTCGACTGCGACGGCGACGGCTACAAAGGCTCGGCGGAGGACCACGTGTATTCGTACCTCCCCCAGACGGACGGCGACCAGAAGACCTGCCAGGAGTACGATACCGCGCACCCCAACCCCAACGCCGACGTGAAGCCAAGCTTGCGCTGGCCTTCGGACTTCAACAAGGCCTCGAGCCCGCTCGACAGCTTCAACAAGATCACGATCAACGACCTGACGACGTTCCTGGCGCCGTTGCGCTATTTCGGGACGGACGTGGGGGACAACCCTGGCGATGTGCGCTGGGACCTGTCGCCCGGGCCGGGGCTGTTCTTGACGGACATCAACATCGTGGACCTGACGGCGGTGATTGCGGGCTCGACGGGGAACCCGCCGATGCTGGGCGGGGCGCGGGCGTTCGGCGGGCCGGTGTGTCCGTGGGCGCCGTAGGGCGGCGTTAGTCGAAGCGTTGCGCCGCCGCTCGTCCTACGAGAGCCTCAGGACGAGCGGATCGGGGCGTCTGAGCGACTCGGGGCGTTGGCCCCCGGCCCCAGATGCTTCGTGCCTCAGCATGACGCGGAACTACTTCGGCGCCACCTGCCATCCGTCTTGGGCATGACATAAACGACGCGCTCCTCCGCCCACATCGCCTCGCCTCTCCCGTTCCCCTACCTACCCCGCGTTCAACCCCTCGAATCGCCGCTCTCTCGCCACCGTTACATAAATCTTTGCCGCGCATTCTGTAACGCTATTCCCTTTCCGCCAATCTTACCTATCGGACAGTTGCGGCGCAGAGGCGCCCCATCACTCCCCGATATGAAAGTATTAGTAGTAGACGACGATACCGAGATCCGCGAGGTCGTGAACCTCTGCTTTGGCCTGCGCTGGCCCGATGCGGACGTTGAGGCCGCCGGTGACGCCGAAGCGGGTCTTAAGCTCATCGAGCAGGACCCGCCGGACCTCGTTCTTCTCGACATCAACCTGCCCGGCATGGATGGGTTCGAGGCCTGCCAGGAGATCCGCCGCATCTGCGATGTGCCGATTGTGATGGTCAGCGCCCGCGACAACGAGGTGGACAAGGTGCGCGGCCTGGAGATGGGCGCAGACGACTACATCACCAAGCCCTTCAGCCACCTGGAGTTGCTTGCCCGCGTCCGCGCCGTCCTCCGCCGCTACCAGAGCCAGATGCCCACCGTGGGCGAGGTCTTCGAGTCCGGCGACCTCCGCATCGACTTTGCCAGCCGCAACGTCACTGTCCGGGGCGAGACGGTGCGCCTGACCCCGACTGAGTACTCGCTTCTGTTCCATCTCACTCGCAACGTGGGCCGCATCCTCCCGCACCACACCTTGCTGGCCAAGGTCTGGGGCCGCGAATACACCGACGAGATCGACTACCTCAAGGTCTACATTCGCCGCCTGCGACAGAAGCTCGAAGGCGACCCGGACACCGTCGGCCGCATCATCAGCGAGCGTGGCGTCGGCTACAAATTCGTCGGCGCCTAGGCAAGCGCTAACGCCGAAGCGAGCGTCACGTCGGCTACAAGTTCGGCGGCGCCTGAGCAGCTATCAACATTTTTGGTGCTCGTTCTCTAGCCTCTGACCCCTCTCTCTCCCCAACATAATCTAGTAGCGCCCCGTCTACGCGGATTAGCATTTTGCTCCCAATGTCGGGAGGGTAGAGAGGTCATTGATGTACGCATCACCCCGGCCGTTCGAGTGGGTTCTCCCCGCCCTTCTCCTGGCCCTGATTGCCATCGGCCTTCCAATCGGCTACCTGGGCGGGCGCGCATCTGGAGACGGCGGCGATTTTCATCTCGACTTCATCGCTGCCCATGAAGACACCTACGACCACCAGACCGGCGTTGAGGGATCACCGGCCGCCCTCCAGTACGGCGAGCGCGACATGACCACCCAGACACGCGAGGAACTTGAGGCGGAGGACTTCGAGTGCGAGGACCGCATCGCCTTTTACACCGCGATCAGTGTAGACGAGTCCGCGACTGAGGAAGACCAGGCGCTTAGCATCACCTACCACTTCGATGCCCGAAACAACGGCCAGGAGGCGGTTGGCTATCGAGAGATTGTGGCCGTCGGCATCAGCTTCGTCGACTTCGCCGGCAGCCAGACCGAGGAGCGTGGCCACGCGAGCCTCGACGGGGATGAGACGGCCACTCTCGTGAGCCAGCAATACGTGACGAAGCCCGGCGGAGACCCGAGCGGCATTGTCCCCGCCGATTTCGGCAGCGAAAACGCCGATGTGCTTGCGGCCGTGGTCAACGTGACGGGCTTCGATCCCGCCGATCAGGTCATCGTCCGCATCGATGTGCGCTTCGCTTGCTTCGGCAGTGATCCGACCGGCAACCTGCACGCCGCCCTGTCTGCTGCCGAGACTTCTCAAGGCGACACCGTGAACGTGGGCCAGCAGGACATCCCGATGCTTGGGCTGGGCGAGCTGCCAACGCCAACGCCAACGCCTTCTCCCACGCCGACCCAGACGCCACCACCGCCAACGGAGACACCACCGCCACCGACGGAGACTCCGCCGCCGCCGACCGAGACGCCACCGCCGCCTACGCCCACGGCGACACTTGGCGCGAACTGTCCGCCGGGGCAGGACCTCCTCCTTGATTTCAGTGGCCTGGCTCATGGGGAGCTGCTCAGCGAGCAGTTCGCTTCGGCAGGCATCCATATCTCGGCCATCGCCCCCGGCGCACTGCCGGACCAGCTCATCGTTTTCGATTCCGGCGTGTCGGGCTCGCACGACGCAGACCTTGAGGTGGACATCGGCAACCTGGCGATCCTCCCCGCGAATCTGACCGACGCGAACCAGGACCAGCTCGTAGACGACCCCAACGACCAAAACGTAGGCGGCGTCCAGATCTACAGCTTCGACCGGCCGGTAACGATCAGGTCGTTCGTCTTCGTGGACAAGGACGCCTTCGAGCCAGGCGTGGCAACGGCCTTCGATGGCGCCGGCGGCGTGATCGCAACTGTGAGCATCCCCAACGCTGGGAACGGCTCGGTGCAAACGGTCTTCGTCAATGCTGATTCTGTGCGGCGGCTGGAGATAAGCTACCACGACTCCGGCGCCGTCACGAAGATCCTGGTCGAGTGTCCAGGGCCCACAGCGAGCCCAACACCCGTAGGTTCACCGACGCCGACGCCGCCGACGGAGACGCCGCCACCACCGACGGAGACGCCGCCACCACCGACGGAGACGCCGCCGACGGAGACACCAC
>Ga0247727_10018636_pt1 | contig 10885 bp, 8 predicted proteins | sample WisWelCaveWW1625_FD_202498 | JGI IMG/M metagenome (GOLD analysis project Ga0247727, IMG submission 202498) | Biofilm microbial communities from Wishing Well Cave, Virginia, United States - WW16-25 | ecosystem: Environmental > Aquatic > Deep subsurface > Groundwater > Cave microbial mat | place...
AAGGAGCTGTGAAAGAATCGCTCAATGCCGGCGGTCGTGGCGCACGCTTCAGCGTGCAGCGGCGAGCTTCAGCTCGCCGAAGGGTGGGGGTGAAACCACGCAGCGTGGGCTGAAGCCCACGCCGGCACGCTAAAGCGTGCGCCACGTCGGGCCGGCCCTCCCGCTGGGTGAGAGGCTGGCATCACGGCTCCAGGCGCCGCCGCGAAGTCAACCGTGCTACACTGCCCGCTATGATCGGCCGCAGCATCGCCCACTATCACATCACCGCCAAGCTCGGGGCCGGGGGCATGGGGGAAGTCTACAAGGCCACCGACACCAAGCTGGGACGCGAGGTGGCGCTCAAGATTCTGCCGGCCCTCTTCGCCAACGATCCGGAGCGCATGGCGCGGTTCGAGCGCGAGGCCAAGCTGCTGGCCTCGCTCAACCATCAGAATATCGCCGCCATCTATGGCCTGGAGGATTCCGGCGACACCCGCGCCCTGGTGCTGGAATACGTCGAGGGACCGACCCTGGGCGAGCGCATCGGGGCGGGTCCGGTCCCGCTCGAGGAGGCGCTGCCGGTGGCCCGCCAGATCGCCGATGCCCTCGAGTACGCACACGACCAGGGCGTCATGCACCGGGATCTGAAACCCGCCAACGTCAAGGTCACGCCCAACGGCAAGGTGAAGGTTCTGGATTTCGGCCTGGCCAAGGCGCTGGAGGACCGGCCGGCCGCCGGCGACGACCGCAACTCTCCCACCCTCAGCCTGGCGGCGACCCGCGCCGGGGTGATGCTGGGTACTGCTGCTTATATGTCGCCGGAGCAGATCAAGGGCCGGCCCGCCGACCGGCGAGCCGACATCTGGGCCTTCGGCATTGTGCTGTTCGAGTTGCTGACCGGCCGCCAGGTCTATTCCGGCGAGAGCATTGCTGAGATACTCGCCTCGATCATTAAGGAAGATCCGCGCTGGGAGAGCCTGCCGCCCGATACCCCGGAGAGCATTCGCAAGCTGCTGCGGCGTTGTCTGGACAAGGATTACCGGCGCCGGCTTCAGTCCATTGGGGAAGCCCGCATCATTCTGGAGGAGACGCCGGCGGAGCCAGCGCCCGCGCCGGCCCCGGCGCCCGCAGCGCCGCCGCCGCGGCGCAACCGGATCCCCTGGGCGGTCGCCGCGGCCGCCCTGGTCGCCGCGGCGGCAGCCACCTGGGCCTGGCGCAGCGCCCCCCGACCCGTCCCTCGCCCCGTCACCCGCCTGAACGTCTCGGCGCCGGCCAATACGCCATTTCCCCAGGTCACCCTTTCCCGCGACGGGACCAAGCTGGCATACCTCACCAGCCAGGCAGGCGGGTCCCAGATTCAAGTTCGCCTCATGGACCAGCTCGAAGCCAAGCCTATCCCCGGCACCGAAGGAGCCAGCTCCCTGAACTTCTCGCCCGACGGCCAATGGATCGTCTTCAGCGCCGGAGGCGGGGCGACGCGCAGGCTGAAGAAGGTCCAGGTAGTAGGTGGAGCGGTCATCACCCTGTGCGACGCCGTGAACAATATTGGAGTAGACTGGGGACGCGACGGCAACATCCTTTTCGGCGCGCTGAGCGCCGGTTTGTCGCGGGTCTCGGCGGCGGGAGGCAAGCCCGAGACCCTTACCACTCCCGACGCCAAGAAAGGCGAGCGGGGCCACGTTTTGCCGCGCATTCTGCCGGGCGGGCAGGCGGCGCTGTTCACCATCGCCGGCGCGAGCGGCTCCGAAGACCACAAGATCGCCGTGCTGAGCCTCAAGACCCGCGAGCAGCGGGTGCTGGTGGAGGGCGGCTCCGGCGCCGGCTACGTGCCGAGCCCCGGCGGCGGCGCCGGCTACGTGGTCTACTGGCGGGCCGGGTCGCTGTTCGCCGTGCCGTTCGATCCCGGCAAGCTCCAGCTCGCGGGCTCGCCGGTTCCGGTTCTGGAAGGGGTATCGGGCTCGACGCGGATCGGCCTTTTGACCTGGGGAGATTTCAGCTTCTCCGACGCCGGCACGCTGGTCTACGTGCCGGGAGGCGTGACCGAAGGCGGCCTCCGCACACTGGTGTGGCTCGACCGGGAGGGAAAAGAGCAGCCCTTGCCGGCGCCGGCGCGCCCCTATCAGGACCTGCGCCTTTCCCCGGACGGCCAGCGCGTCGCCGTCAGCATCGGCGCCACCCAGGGGCAAAGCGACATCTGGCTCTACGACCTGCCGCGGGGCGTCCTCACCCGGCTCACCTTCCAGGGCGACAACAACCACCCTGTCTGGACCCCGGACGGCAAGCGCGTGACCTTCCGCTCGACCGACGCCGGCAAGACCACCCTCTCGTGGGTCCCGGCCGACGGCAGCGCTCCGCCCGAGGCGCTGGCGGCTGTGGACGGCGAACCGATCCCATACTCCTGGTCGCCCGACGGGAAGCTGCTGGCCTTCCGGCGCACGGACGCGAAAGGGCCTGACATCTGGCTGTTGCCATCCGAGGGCCAGCGCACGCCGCGCCGCTGGACCCAGACCCAGTACCAAAAACATGTGCCGCAGTTTTCCCCCGATGGGCGCTGGCTCGCCTATACCTCATCAGGCACAGGCCCTGGCCAGCTCGAGGTCTTCGTCCAGGCGGCGCCCTCGGCCGGCGCGCCCTCGGGGGCGCCCTCTGGGCCCGGCGCCCGGTGGCAAGTGTCGGTGAACGGCGGCAGATCACCCCGCTGGTCGCGCGACGGCCGGGAGCTGTTCTACTTTCAGCAGCGCAGGCTTCATAGCGCGCCGATCGAGCCGGGCGCCGCGGTTTTCCGCGCCGGCACGCCCAGGGCGCTGTTTGAGGCCCGTGGGTTGGGGATGGTCCCCGTCGTCGCTGGTTTCGCCTACGACATCTCGCCGGACGGCAAGCGCTTCCTCGCGACCAAGGCCGGCGGCTCGGAAGGTCCGTCCGGCGGCCAGCAGTTTCAGTTCGTGCTGGAATGGTTCCACGAGGTTCGCCGGGGGGTGCAGGCGGGGGCGGGGCAGTAGGGGTCCGGAGGAGCGGAATGATCGGCAAGACGCTGGCTCACTATCAGGTCACAGAAAAACTGGGCGCGGGCGGGATGGGCGAGGTGTACCGCGCGCGGGACACCCGGCTTAACCGCGACGTGGCGCTGAAGTTCCTGCCGGCGGTCTTCGCCAACGATCCGGAGCGCATGGCGCGGTTCGAGCGCGAGGCGCAGCTTCTGGCCTCGCTCAACCATTCCAATATTGCTGCCATCTACGGGTTCGAGAACGCCGGCGGGATTCCGTTCCTGGTGCTGGAGTACGTGCCGGGCGAGACGCTGAAGGGGCCGCTCGGGGTCGTCGAGGCGCTGGAAGTGGCCGAGCAGCTCACGGCGGCGCTCGAGGAGGCTCACGGCAAAGGCGTCGTCCACCGCGATCTGAAGCCGGCCAACATCAAGGTCACGCCCGACGGCAAGGTCAAGGTGCTGGACTTCGGGCTGGCCAAGGCGCTGGCCGACGAAGGGCCGGCGGGGGAAGCCAGCGCCAACTCGCCGACCATGAGCGTGCTGGCGACGCGGGCGGGGACCCTTCTAGGTACTGCTGCCTACATGTCGCCGGAACAGGCTCGGGGCGGCTCGAGCCTCGTCTTCCTGGACCTGGAAGATTGTTGCGGCGGCGGCGGCGCTGGCGGCCCTGGCCGTCGCCGCCATCCACTTCCGCGAAACGCCTCCCGAGGCCCGCTCCACCCGGTTTCAGGTCCATCCCCCCGAGAAGACGCACTTCCACACCCCATCGGTTTCCCCGGACGGGCGCCGGATCGTCAACTCCGTGGATGATGGCGGCAGGTACTACCTACTCCTCCGGCCCCTGGATTCCCTCGCTACCCAGATTCTGGCCGGCACCGAGGGCGCTGACGCGCCGTTCTGGTCGCCCGACAGCCGCTTCCTGGCCTTCCACGCCGGAAGCAAGCTCAAGAAGATGGAGATCGGGGGCGGGCCGCCCCAGACGCTGTGTGACGCCCCCGGCGCCGCGATCGGCGACTGGAGCCGCGACGGCCTGATCCTTTTCGCAGATCGGCAAGGCCGCCTGTTCCGGGTCCCGGCCGCCGGGGGCTCGGCCGCGCCCGTGCCGATGCCCGAGGGCGAGGCCCGCCGGTTCCCGCGGTTTCTCCCCGACAGCCGTCACTATCTCTACGAGTCACACCGCGGCCGGGACGGCGTCGATGCGGTCTATGTCGCCTCGCTCGACTCCCCCCAGGCCACCCCACTGGTGGAGTCCGCCTACGCCCCTTTCTTTGCTCCGGCCCATTCCGGGAGCGACACAGGTCACCTGATGTTCCGCCGCGAAGGCACACTGATGGCCCAGCGCTTCGACGCCGCCAGGCTCAAGCTGTCGGGCGAACCTTTCCCGGTCGCCGAAGAGGTAATGCAGACGGGGGCGGGGACCTCGGGCGGCCCCTTCGCGGTCTCCGAGAACGGGGTGCTGGCCTGGCGCGTGGGCCGCCAGCCTCAGACCCAGCTTCTCTGGTTCGACCGCGCCGGCCGCCACCAGAAGGCCTTAGCGCCAGGCCAGTTCCGCGACATGGTCCTCTCGCCGGACGCCAAGCAGGTCGCAGTGACCGAAGGAGATACCACGGCGTCGGACATCTGGTTGCTGGAGGTGACTCCGCGCGGGATCCGTTCCCGGCTCACCTTCCATCCCGCCGCCGATGCCTACGCTGTTTGGTCCCCCGACGGGGGCCGCATTGCATTCGGCTCCCGGCGCGAGCGAGCGGTCCAGCTCTACTGGAAGGCGGCCAGCGGCGCCGGCGCCGAAGAACTCCTGCTGAAGTCGGACACGGTAGTGGTCCCCACCGACTGGTCGCGCGACGGCCGCTACCTCGTCTACACCAACCTCGATCCCAAGACCCGGAACGACCTGTGGGTGCTGCCGTTGCTGGGGGACCGCAAGCCGCAGGTGTTTCTGCAAACCGAGTTCGACGAAAGCCACGGCCAGTTCTCCCCGGACGGCCGTTTCCTCGCCTACCAATCGAACGAGACGGGCCGGCACGAGATTTACGTCCGGCCGTTCCCGGTGGCTTCCGGGGGCAGGTGGCAGGTTTCGAGCGGCGGCGGCTACCAGCCCCGGTGGCGGCGTGACGGCAAGGAACTCTTTTACGTCCGCCCGGACCAGAAGATCATGGCCGTTGGGGTCAACGCCGGGACCGCTTTCCAAAGCTCGGCGCCGCAAGAGTTGTTTGACTCCCAGATCGCCGGCAACATGCTCACACAGTCCTATCGCTACTCGGTAACCCCGGACGGGCAGCGGTTTCTGGTGAATACCCTGCCGGACCTGGAGGGTTCGGCCGTGACGGTGGTGGTGAACTGGGCCGCCGGCCGCACCCGGTAACCCAGGCATTCCTGCCTGGCGCGGTGACACAGGCATATGGCGAGCAGCTTCCGCAGCATAAACAAAATGTCTTGGGTTGGCCGGAATCTCAAGGCCACCGTGTAGGATAGCGACCCAAGATCTGGAGTGAATGGCGCTCCGAGAGGGGTTCAATCGCCTGGCCGTCGATCTGGAAATGATGGCCCCACAGATCCTGTCGCGGATGAAACAGCCGCACCAGAAGCCCGCTGCGCAGCTCGACAGAGGCGACATCGGTTCCCTTGTTCCTGTTGCACAGCACACAAGCGTACGCCAGGGTGTCGGCGATCGAGAGGCCGCCGTGCTTGCGACTGATAATGTGATCCACCTGGAGAGCGAAACCGACGTCCTCTTCATGGATCAGGCAGTACTCGCAGCGGCGGCCGGCGCGCTCGGCTACTTCGATTCGAAGGGCCTCACGAATGTCACTGGCCACGGCAAAGGATCTGTCGAGCTCTTGCCTTGGCCATCCTCAGGATGTGCTCCAACTCCATGAAGTGGTCCAATTCTGCTTTCTCTTCCGGCGACAGACCAGGTTCTTTATCGAGCTCCAGCAACTCGGCAACCCTCTTCTGCGCCTCCGGCGAGGGTTGAAAGTGAGCGACCGCCTGCGGCGTGGTTCCCGCTGCGATAAACTCGATGATTTCAAAGTAAGCAGGACTAGCGGCGTTCATCCTCCCTGATCATAACACCAGGCGCCATCAGCGACGCCCTCATGTGTGCTTAACCGTTTTGGGGGAAGCGGTCGTGGCGCACGCTTCAGCGTGCCGCGGCGAGCTTCAGCTCGCCGGGGTGCGGGTGAAACCACGCAGCGTGGGCTGAAGCCCACGCCGGCACGCTGAAGCGTGCGCCACGTCGCCTCACATCCCAGCAAACTCCCCAAAACGGTTAAGCACACCGCCCTCATCGATCTCGTGATAAGCTGGCGCTTATGCCGAACCTGGGCGACGCCGATGCCACCCTCGATCTGAGGAGCGCCACCGGGTATCCCAAGGAGCTGGAGCAGCGCTACCAGGTGCTCCAGGAGCTGGGGCGCGGCGGCATGGGCATCGTTTACAAGGCCGTCGACCGCGAGACCGGCGAAGTGGTGGCGCTGAAGGTGCTGAAGCCGGAGATCGCCGAGGACGCCCACCAGCTGGAGCGCTTCAAGAACGAGGTCCGGCTGGCGCGCCGCATCACCCACAAGAATGTCTGCCGCATTCACGAGTTCGGCCGCCTGGGGGCGACGGCCTTCATCTCCATGGAGTACGTGGAGGGCCGGAGCCTGCGCCCGATTCTGGAGAAGTCCGGCAAGCTCCCCCTCGAGGAGGGCCTGCGGGTGACGCGCCAGATCTGCGCCGGCCTGCGGGAGGCCCACCAACAAGGTATTGCTCATCGGGATCTGAAGCCCGAGAACCTGATGCTGGATGCCGCCGGCCAGGCCAAGATCATGGACTTCGGCATCGCCCGCCGCCAGGACTCGACGGCCACGATCTCGGGTTCCATCGTGGGCACTCCGGCCTACATGTCGCCGGAGCAGGCCGAGGGCAAGCCCGCCGACCACCGCTCCGACCTCTACAGCCTGGGCCTGATCCTCTACGAAATCTTCACCGGCAAGGCGCCGTTCAAGGGCGATTCGGTGGCCGGGATGATCCTGAAGCAGATCCGGGAGACCCCGCCGCCGATGCGGCAGCTGGAGCCGGCTCTGCCCACCCACCTGAAGCAGGCGGTCGTCCGAGCTGTCGAGAAGGATCCGGCCCACCGGTTCCAGTCGGTGGCGGAGTTCGAGGAAGCGCTGGAGGGCCGCGCCCCGGTCGCGCCGGCCCCGGTCTTCGAGCGGAAACCGCGGCTGCCGAAGGCCTCCTTTGCCGCCGCCGCAGTGGTCTTGCTGGCAGCCGCCGCCGGCGCTTACCTGTGGACCCGAAGCCGGGCCGAGGGTCCCATCGAAGTCTCCTTTCGCCAGCACACCCTGGCCAACCGGCTGCGCGTGATCCTCTCGGAGGACCACTTCGCCCCCACGGTTTCGATGGCCGTGACCTACAACGTCGGAGCCGGCGACGAGCGTCCCGGGCGGACGGGCCTGGCCCACCTGTTCGAGCACATGATGTTCGAGGGCTCCGAGAATGTTGGCAAGGGCGAGCACTCCGTGCTGGTCGAGAACCACGGCGGCAACTCGGGCAACCGCATCGCGCCGGACTTCAGCGGCTTCTTTCAGACCCTCGCAGCCAACCAGCTGGAGCTGGGGCTGTTTCTGGAGGCCGACCGCATGCGGTCGCCGCGGATCAACCAGGCCAGCCTCGACACCCAGCGCCATGCGGTGATCGAGGAGGTCCACCGGGGGCGGGACAACCGCCCTTATGGCCGAACCTTCGAGACGGCGTTGGATGTGGCGTTCGACAACTTCCCGTACAAGCACTCCGGCTCCGGCGTGGAAGAGGACCTGAACGCCGTCGCCGTGTCCGACCTGGCGGAGTTCTTCCGTGTGTATTACGCGCCCAGCAACGCCGTGCTGTCGCTGGTGGGGGACTTTCGATCGGAGGCGGCGCTGTCGCTGGTCCGGAAGCACTTCGATCCCATCCCGCGCCAGCCGTTGCCCGCGGGACCCGACGTGACGGATCCGCCGCAGCAGGGGGAGCGCCGCAAGACCATCGACGACGCCTTCGCCCGCTCCCCCCTGGTCAACGTTCACTTCAAGCTGCCGCCCCGCACCTCCCCGGACTGGCCGCCGCTGCGCGTGACGCGACAGTTGCTGGTCGGTGGCCGCTCGGCTCGCCTTCACCAGAAGCTGTTTCGCGAGCAGGAGCTGGTTACCAACGTCTCGGGCGGCGTCCAGGAGAATCGGGGTACCTCGCTCGGCTCTTTCAATTTCTTCCCGCGGCCGCAGAAAGACATCGCCCAGGTGGAGAAGGCGGCCTACGACGAGCTGAACCGCCTCCAGCGGGAGCTGTGAGCGATGCCGAGCTGGAGGGGGCCAAGCGCCAGCTTAGACGGGAGCACGCCCAGCAGCTGCAAAGCACCCTCGCCCGCGCCCTGATGCTCGGCGAGTATGCCGCGGTGTTCCGCGATCCGGGGATGATCAACACCTTGAGCCGCCGGATCGAGGCCGTCACCAAGGCCGACCTCCAGCGGGCGGCGCAATTGTATTATAAAGATACAAACCGCACCGTGGTCGTAACCATGCCCAAAGCTGGGAGCCGGCCGTGAGAGCAGCGCTCCCGGCCTGCCTCCTGGCGGCGGCCCTGTGGGGGCAAGAACCCGCCGCCGCCGGCTGAGGGACGAGAAGGCGCCGGAGGAGGAACTGGCCGAGGCCCTGCGCTCGGTGGTGGCCGGCTTCGCGTTGTCGCTGGAGCGGCCCGAACAGCTGCTCTCGCAGGCCATCCAGCGCAAGCGCTACGGTTTCTCGGTGGACTACTGGGACACCTACCCGGACAAGATCATGGGGGCCAGCACGGAGGAGGTGCAGCGCGTGGCGCGCCGGTATCTGGCGCCCGAGACGCTCCAGATTGTCGCCGTGGGAGACGCCGCCAAGATCCGGCCGGCTTTGCAGAAGTTTGGGGCAGTGGAAGTCTACGACACCGAAGGGAAGCGGACAGCTTCGGTTGGGCGCTGACCCCGAGCAGCCGGCGACTACTAAGGATGGGAGCTTTCAGCGCTCAGCGGTCAGCAACTGACGGAATCCTTGCAGCTCAGAACTTGATGCAAATGAGCGGAGCTGAGCGTCGAAGCGGGCGGACTGTCATTCCGAGCGAAGCGAGGGATCTGCTGTTGCGAGACAGGCTCGATGGCAAGCCTGCTGCCCAGCGCGAAGAAAGCAGATCCCTCGCTGCGCTCGGGATGACAAGCTCGGGATGACAGGGTGCGCCAGTCCATGCCCCGCCGGTCTGAGGCGGAGCCTCGCTAAAATCTACGCCTCCGGATGCACCCACGGGGCCCGGTAGCTCCGCCGCAGCAGGCGGTTGGCCTCCTCGTCGCCGGTCACCCGTTGCCGGTTCGCATCCCACGCCAGCGTCCGGCCCAGTTGCATCGCCAGGTTCGCCAGGATGCAGCTGGCCGTCGAGATGTAGCCTTCTTCGATATCCGCGACCGGCTTGCTGCGGGCATCAATGGCCGCCAGAAAATCCAGCATGTGACGCCGGATGGCCGGCGCCACGTGCCGTTCCAGGTCCTTCTCGGTCTTGTCTTCCGGGAACTGCTCCAGCTCATAGGTCACGTCCCGGTGCACCGATTCGCCCTTCTCCAGCGGCGTGAAATCGTAGCCCATGACGCCGGCCTTCAGCGTCCCCCGGTCCCCGTAAAAGGTCGCCCCCCAGGGATACTTAGGGTCCGGCGGATGGCCCCAGCTACGGTGCTGCCACACCACTTGCAGCTCCCCGAAGTCGAAGGTGGCGGTTTGGGTGTCCGGAATGTTGGCCTTGCTGGCTTTGTCCACCAGGATGCCGCCCGTCGAAGAAATCCGCTTGGGCCAGCCCAGAGCGAGCATCCACCGGACCATGTCGAGCATGTGGATGCACATGTCGCCCATGATCCCGTTGCCGTACTCTACAAAGGCCCGCCAGCGGCGCGGATGCACTAGCTCGTTGTAGGGGCGCATCGGAGCCGGCCCCGTCCACATCTCGTAGTCCAGGTGCTCGGGCGGGGCGGTGTCGGGCGGATTCGTCCGGGCCCGCATATGGTAGTAGCAGTAGGTCTCCACCAGGCTGATCTTGCCGAGCCTTCCGGTTCTCAGGAAGTTGTCGCGGGCCTCCGCCAGGTGCGGCGTGCTGCGCCGCTGCGTGCCCACCTGCACCACCCGCTTGTGCTTGCGGGCTGCCGCCACCATGGCCTGGCCTTCCACCACGTCCACGCTGATCGGCTTTTGCACCCAAAGATCCGCTCCCGCCTCCATGGCCGCGATGGCCGGAAGGGCGTGCCAGTGGTCGGGCGTCACCACCAGCGCGATGTCCAGGTCCTTCTGCTTCAGCATCTCCCGGTAGTCGCTGTAGGTGCGAGGCTTCTTCTTCGACGCCTGGCGGGAAGCGACCATGTCGGCGGCTTCTGCGAGCAGGCGCTTGTCCACGTCGCAGAGCGAAACCACTTCCACCGGCGCCACCTGAATCAGCCGGAACAGGTCGCATTTGCCGTACCAGCCGCAGCCGATCAGCCCGACCCGCCTGGGCTTTGGAGGGGTGAGCTGCGCCAGACCTGCGGCGCTGGCGTAGAGGAATTGTCGGCGATCCATGGTCAAACCATATCACAGCTGGGGTCCTCAGTAACACAGGCATTCCTGCCTGTCGGGGGCGCCAGTAACACAGGCATTCCTGCCTGTCTTGGAGCGGCCTGCGGCCGCTCCCGGACCAGAGCCCGTCATCCCGAGCGAAGCGAGGGATCTACTGTTTTCCACGGATTGGCTGGCCAGCAGGTTTTGGCAAAAAACAGATCCCTCGCTTCGCTCGGGATGACAGGTCCTGGCCGTGTCCTAGCCTGTTGTCAACCCTACGGGAATGTCCAATCGACATAGGTAGGCGGTCGCCCGCTTTCCCTGTCACACCACCGTGCGTACGGGTCCGTACACGGCGGTTCGGCGT
>Ga0247727_10018637_pt1 | contig 10883 bp, 10 predicted proteins | sample WisWelCaveWW1625_FD_202498 | JGI IMG/M metagenome (GOLD analysis project Ga0247727, IMG submission 202498) | Biofilm microbial communities from Wishing Well Cave, Virginia, United States - WW16-25 | ecosystem: Environmental > Aquatic > Deep subsurface > Groundwater > Cave microbial mat | place...
GCTGCGCGCCTCGAGCCTCCGCACGAGCTCCGCGGTCGCGGGCACGCCAACATCGCTGCGGATGAGCGCCTCCTCGAGCCGTTCCCACGCTTCGTCGTCGCCCGGGTCGAACGCAGCGGAGGCGAGCACAGCCGCAAGCGCCCTGCGACTCTTCGCCAGAGACTCACGGACTCGTGCGACGACGCCGGTTCGCTCCTGCTCGTCCGCCTCCGTGACCTCGTCGCCCAAGAGCTCAGCCCAGGTCCGACTCATTGAGACAGTTTCCCGGTTTCCTGGGGCGGCGCCCGGCAAAGAAGGCGAGCGCGAGCCGCGCAGGACAGTACGACTGGTACGGACAAGCGGCGAGCGCGAAGCATCCTGCAGCCGGCGTCGTCAGGCGGCGGCCGAACCGGGCTCCGCCCCGCGAGAGCCGCCGCCGACCAGGGAAGCGGGCTCGTGGCGAGGGAGCCGCCGCGATACAACTTGCGAGACGCCGTCGGCACCCATCGTCACCCCGTAGAGGATATCCGCGGCCTCCATCGTCCTCTTCTGGTGCGTGACGACGACGAACTGCGCCCGATCGGAGTACCGTCGCAGCAGCTCGACGAAGCGCGCGATGTTCGTGTCGTCGAGCGCCGCCTCGACCTCGTCGAGGAGGTAGAAGGCGCACGGCCGCGCGAGGAAGAGGGCGAACAGGAACGAGATCGCACCGAGAGCCTTCTCGCCGCCGGAGAGGAGCGACAGGCGCGTGATCCGCTTTCCGGCGGGCCGAAGCTCGACCTCGATGCCGGACTCGGTTTCCTCGCCGTCAGGCTCGACGAGTCGGAGGCGGCCGTCGCCTCCCGGGAAAAGCGTCCCGGCGACCTCCTCGAAGTGCTGCGAGACGGAGGCGAACGTCTCGGAGAACCGGCGCTCCACGGTGTCCGCGAGCTCCGACCGCAACCCCTCGAGCTCTTGGAGGCTGCGCTCGAGATCCTCGCGCTGTGCCCGGAGATCCTCGAGCCGCTCCTTCTCCGACTCGTACTCCTCCTGCGCGAGCGGGTTCACCTGGCCGAGTGCGCTACGCCGCAGCTCGAGCCGCTCTGCTCGTGCCGCGAGCTCGTCCCCATCCGTCCCCTCCGCCGGGTCGACGGCGCCTGCCGCCTCGAGCCTGCGGGTCGCCTCCTGCGCCTCGGCGTCGAGTCGGGCAAGCTCGACTTCTGCGCTCGTCAGGCGCTCACTCGCCTCCTCGAACTCGTGGCGCAAGCCCACCTCGGCCGCACCGAGCCGGCGAAGCTCGTGGCCGAGCTCACCCGACTTGAGCGAACCGGCATCGACACGCGCTCGGAGCGGGGCGTCGAAGCGTTCGGCGGCGCGCTGCGCGGCGGCGATGTTCTCCACGAGCACGCGGGCGGCGTCGACGAGCCGGCCGAGAACGCGTGCATCGATCGCCATTCGTCGTTGGACCGGGATGGCGCGTCCGTACGCCGACTCGGCCGCTCGTGCTCGTTCGGCAGCCTGCTCGGCTTCGGCTGTAGCTGCGGCCGCGCGCTCGTCGAGCTCCGCTGCTTCTGCCGCAAGCGTCCGTCGGCGCGCCTGCAACTCGAGCAGGACGGCCTCGGCGGTCTCACCCGCGAACCAGAGCTCGCCGCGGGCGGGGTCATAGCCGAATCCTTCGGGCGTCACGGACGGGACTCGAACGTCGAGCAGCGCGTCGACCAAGACGACCGGGAACTCGCGCACGAGATCCTGAGGCGCGGAGCCCGTGAGGACGGTGAGGCTGCCCAGTCCTGCCGAGCGGGCACGCTGGAGAAGCGCCAAGCCAGCGATGGGATCGTCGGCGAGAACGGCCGAGGCACGCGAGCGCAGCGCGGCGGCCACCGCCCGCTCCATACCGGGCTCGACCTCGAGCGCGGCGAGCGCCAAGCTGGAGCCCTCCTCTGCGAGCGCACGCGCCGCAGGCGGAAGGCCTTCCTGCTCCGCAAGAGCATGCTCGAGCGCGCGCGTTCGCTCACGCGCGAGCGCGGCGCGCTCGACCAGGTCCGATCGCTCCCGCTCGGCAATCCGTGCTGCTTCGACGGCCTCAGTCGCCTCGAGCTCGAGGCCGGCAGCGTCGTCCGACTGCGCCGCGTCCGTCGTGGTCGCGGGAACCTCACTCCGGAACCGCTCGTAGAGCGCGGTCGCCGACTCGCCGCGAAGCCCGAGCCGTTCGACACCCGCCTGCAGCCGGTAGAGCGCCGCAACCGCGGCCTCGCGGCGACCCGCTGCGTCGGAGAGCTCGTCCTCCGCTCGGGTTCGGTCGGCGAGAAGACCCTCGAGCCGCGACTGCGCCCCGCGGCGGGCGAGGCCGGCGGCATCACGTCGCTCCTCCGCTCCCGCGCGCCGCTGATCGGCGTCGGCCAGGTCCAGCTGGGCGATCCGGGCGCGAAGCGAGGCGATTTCGAGCGCGAGCCTCTCGGCCCGCTCGGCAGCAGTCGCCTGTAGGGCAAGCGGGCGAAGGCGCTTGCGTACCTCGCCCTCGACATCGCGTGCGCGCTCGACCTGGAGCGCGACCCGCGCCAGCTTCAGCTCGGCCCGGTGTCTCCGGCGCTTGAACTTGCCGAGCCCGGCGGCCTCCTCGACGAGCGCCCGTCGGTCCTCCGGTTTCGAGGCAAGCACCTGCTCGACCTTGCCTTGCCCGACGATCGAATGCATGGCCGCGCCGAGACCGACGTCGGCAAGCAGCTCGACGAGATCGGTCCGGCGCACGGACGCACGGTTCACGAGGTACTGCCCTTCCGCGCCGCGCACGAGCCGGCGAGCGATCGAGACCTCGCTGAAGTCGAGCTCCGGCCAGGCGTCGTCCTCGTTGTCGAAGACGAGCTCGACCTCGCAATGATCGGCCGGCTTGCGGTCACCCCCGCCGGCGAAGAGGACGTCGTCGGGCTTCTCGGCGCGGAGCTCGGAGGGAGTCAGCGAGCCCGCGGCCCAGACGACCGCGTCTGCGATGTTCGACTTGCCGGAGCCGTTCGGACCGACGACGACGGCCACACCCGGCTCGAGCGTGATCTCGAGCGCCTCCGGGAATGACTTGAAGCCGCGGATGCGGAGCGTGCGCAGATGCACCGAAGCGGCATTCTCACGCCTGCGACGGACGACACCGAGTGACTCAGGAGCGCTGACGACTCACGAGCTGAGGGTGGCTCGGCTTCTCGTGGAAGAGGCGTCGAACCGCGACGCGGCGAGCGCCCTCTACGTGAGCCCGAAGACCATCGAGTTCCACCTCGGCAACGTGTATCGCAAGCTCGGCGTGCGCTCCAGGACGCAGCTCGCGCGCGCGCTCGCTGAGTCCGAGAAGACGTAGAGACCTGATAACAACGCCGCGGCCGCAACGCGGACGCCTTCAGGGATCTTCGCGCGACCGGAGTCCGCGCGAGCGGATTCCGGTCTTGAGCCGGCTAATCAGAACTGCTCGGGGACCACGCCGAGCACGTCGAGCGCCTGGCGCGCGGCTTCCTGCTCGGCAGCCTTCTTCGTCGAGCCTCGGCCGATCCCGAGCTGCGCGCCCGCGACGTGCGCGGCGCACACGAACCGACGGTCGTGGGGCGGCCCCTCCACCTCGAGCACGGTGTAGTGGACATGGCGTCCCGATCGCGCGAGCGCCTCCTGGAGCTCGGTCTTGTAGTCGACGTGACTCGTGCGCGCGTACTCGATCTTGGCCGCGAAAGCCTCGACGATCGCCGGCTCAATGCGCTCGAAGCCGTGCTCGAGGTAGACCGCGGCGATTGCAGCCTCGAGCACCGCCGCCAGCACGTTGCGGCTCCGGGAGATGCGCTGGAGCTCGTCCGGAGGAACGTCAGCCGCGTAGTGGAGGAGACGCTCGCCGAGACCGAGCTCCTTCGCGACGATGGCGCAGCTCTGTCGCGAGACGACATGGGCGCGGATCTTCGCCAGCCTCCCCTCAGAGGCCTCGCTGAAGCGGTCGTAGACCGCCCGCGCGATTGCAAGCTCCAGAACGCTGTCACCCAAGAACTCGAGCCGCTCGTACGACGCGGCCCGATCGTCCGCCCACGACGCATGTGTGAAAACCTGCTCGAGCTGGGGCCTTGGCAGGTCGGCGATCAGGCGGCCGAGCTCGTGCGGCTCGGCTCTGCTGTCGCTACTCCTGGTGGTGCTCGATGACGTAGTCGATCGCCTTGCCGACGGTCGTGAGCTCGCGGGCGTCGTCGTCGGGGATCTTGAGCCCGAACTGATCCTCGAGGTCCATCACGACCTCCACGAGGTCGAGCGAGTCTGCGCCGAGGTCCTCCTCGAAGGACGCGCTGTCCGTGATCTCGCTCTCCTCGATGCCGAGCTTCTCGCTCAACGCGCCCTTGATCTGCTCGAGAATCTCCTCACGCGAGTGTGCCAACTGGAAACCTCACTTTTGCGCCGTCGGGGTGGGGAGCGCCGATGCTAACAGAGTCGCGGCAGAGACCTCGCGAGCGCCGCGCTGAGCTCCCGCGCTAGGAGAGGCGCTCCTCCAATCGCTCGACGATTCGATGCTCGACACCGCGGGCGGCGAGCCGAATCGCATTAGCGATCGCTTTCCGGGAGCTAGAGCCGTGTGCGATGACGACGAGGCCCCGGAGGCCGAGCAGGTAGGCGCCACCATACGTTTCCGAGTCGAGGCGCTGCCGGACTCTCTGTGCTCCCGGGCGGATCAGGGCTCCCGCGAGCTTCCCACGCAGTGACGATCCGAGCTCCTCTCGCAGCGACTCGAGAACGCTGCGGATCGTTCCCTCGAGCGCCTTCAAGGCGATGTTGCCCGTGAAGCCGTCCGCGATGACGACATCGGCGTCGCCCGCGAGCAACAGCCGACTCTCCGTATTGCCTGCAAAGTGGAGCGAGCTCGCTCGGAGGAGCTCATGCGCGTCGAGTGTGAGCTGGTTCCCTTTCTCGTCCTCCTCACCTATCGACAGGAGCCGCACCTCTGGATCGGCCACGCCGAGGACCTCTTCGGCGAACACGGCACCCATGTGCCCGAACTGAAGAAGATGCTCCGGCCGGGCGTCGGCGTTCGCGCCTGCGTCGATCAGGACACTCGGGCCGCGGCGCGCGGGGATGACGACCGCGATCGCCGGCCGAAAGACACGCGGCAGCCGACGCACATGCAGCAGCGACGCCGCAAGCATCGCACCCGTACTGCCCGCCGAGACGACCGCGTCCGCCTCCCCGTCGGCGACCGCACGGACTGCGCGCACGAGTGACGAGCCGAGCTTCCCACGAACTGCCTCGACTGGAGACTCGTCCATCTCGATCGCCTCGCCTGCCTCGACGAGTGACAGACCCATGGCGTCGAGCCCCGAAGGCCCGTACAGCACCGGCTCGATTCTCGGCGACGCGGCCTCCGCGGCTCCGGCGACGATCTCCTCCGGGGCCCGATCTCCGCCCAGCGCATCGACCGCAACACGCACGCGCCTCTGGTCGGTGCCGGCTCCCGTCGAGCGAAGCCCGGCTTCGCCGCCGCCTGACGCCGTTCTCGGCACCGTACTCTTCGGGCCCGTATTACCCATTCTGTGCCCTCCGACCCGGTGCCGCGAACGACGCCCCAGAGGCTCGTGTATCGATCACGCAGGGAGTATCTACGGAGCCTGGATCCGGAGCGGCTCCACGTCGCGGCCCTTGTACGTCTTGCAGTTAGGGCACACGCGGTGCGGACGCTTCGGCTGGCGACAGGTCGGACAGACCTGAACCCGCGGAACCGAGATCCCGTGCTGCGCGCGGCGCTTGTCGCGCCTGGACTTCGACGTCTTCCGCTTCGGGACGGCCATGAGCGGCTGCGGATGATAGCTGAGAGCTTCTAACGTAGTGATCGCCCGCCGCGAGGTGGATGATGGGAGTTGCGAGGCAAGAACGCAGGAGCCCTCATATCGAGGTAGATATGGGCATCGCGGCGCCCAGCGGCCGCAGCGCGGCATGGCCACTCATTGCGTTAGGAGCTCTAAAGGGCGATTTCGCGGGTTGGGGCGAGCCGTTCCAGGAAGCGGCGATCGTGCGACACGACGACGAGCGCCCCCTCGTATCCAGCGAGCGCCGATTCGAGTTGCTCGACGGCCTCGATGTCGAGGTGGTTCGTCGGTTCGTCGAGGACGAGAACGTTCACGCCACGGCTCTGAAGCTCCGCGAGATGGGCGCGCGTGCGCTCGCCGGGCGAGAGCGTCGAGCAGGTGCGCTCGACGTGGTCCGCCCCGAGTCCGAACTTCGCGAGCAACGTACGCGCGTCGACCGCCGAGCGGTCCGAGCGCGACCGGAAGGCCCGGAGCAGCGGCGCGTCTCCCACATAGACGTCCCGCTCCTGGCCGATCGCGCCGATATTGGTCCTCCGGCCGACGGTTCGAGTGCCCGCAACGAGCGGCACCCCACCTAGGAGCATGCCGAGAAGGGTCGACTTTCCACTCCCGTTGCGCCCCGTGACAGACACACGCTCTCCGGGCGCGAGGTCGACGTCGATCGGGCCGAGCCGGAAGGCGCCGCGCTGCGCCACGGCCCCAGCGAGAGCTAGGACGCGGTCGCCTGGCCTCTCCCCCGCCGCGAGCGAGAGGTGGAGCTCCCAGGGCTCGAACGGCTTGGCAGGCAGCTCGTTGCGGTTGAGCAGCCGCTCGGCCTGACGCACCTTCGTCTGGAGGGCATGCGTCGCACGTCGGTCGGCGCCACCGGTTGTCTTGCCCAGCGACTCGCCGCCAGAGCGTGCCTCGTTCCGCCGCGTGCTGAGCAGCTCGGTCCACCGGCTCCGGCGTGCTTGCGCTTGCTCGAAGCGTGCGTACGCCGAGGCACGCTCGGCGTTGCGCGCGATCTCGTAATCGCTCCAGCCGCCCGCCCAGTCGCGCACGTTTCGCGTGTTTGGCTCGATCGAGACGATTCGCGTCACTGTGCCGTCGAGAAGAGCGCGGTCGTGCGAGACGATGACCAGTGCGCCGTGGTACGAGGCAAGAAACCGTTCGAGGCGGTCGAGACCGTCGAAGTCGAGGTCGTTTGTGGGCTCGTCGAGCAGGAGCAGGTCGAATCGAGATAGGAGGATGCCCGCGAGCGACGCCCGCGCCATCTCACCGCCCGAGAACGTCTCCAGCTTCTGGTCGAGCGACAACCGCAGGCCGAGGTCCGCGCACGTCCTGCGAGCGCGCGCCTCGAAGTCGCCGCCCCCGAGGGCGAGGAACCGCTCGAGGGCGGCGGAGTAACGATCTCCGTTGGCTGCGTCGCGGGCGAGCTCCAGCGCTGCGTCCTCCAGCTCCTTCTCGGCAGCCGCCACCCCGTCCTGGCGCGAGAGGAAGCCGAGCAGGGTCTCTCCGCGCCCAGTCTCATGCTCCTGCGGGAGGTAACCGGCCGCAAGCCGCTCCGGAGCGCGGATCACTGTTCCGGAGTCCGGCTCCTCGAGGCCGGCGAGGATCCGGAGCAAGGTCGACTTGCCGACGCCGTTCGGCCCGACGACGCCGATTCGGGCGTTCGGGCCGATGGTGAGCATGACCTGATCGAGAACGGTTTGGGCGCCGTAGTGCTTCGCGACGCCGGCGAGCTGGACTCGCATCGACGGACCTCCGGACCGGGGAAACGACACGCGCACTGCGTGCGCGGGGCGAGGATGAGGTCGGTCAGTCCGTCATAGGGCGGCGCTCGAGCGCCGCCCTGATCTTACAGCTACGCAACGGCGGCGCCTTCGGGCGCCATGAGCGGCCGGCCGGTCTCGAGCAAGGTCTTGAGGCCTGAGAGGATGTATGCCATGCCGCCGATCTGCTCGGCCGTCGCGCTCCCCAGCATGAGGTCGTCGTGGACGACGGTGAGCCGGACAACACCGGGGCCTGCGTCGGCGATCTCCCAGGTCATGCGTGAGGGCGCATCTCCGGCGACGTTCTCGTCCCAGCGTGCATCGAAGGTCATTGCGAGGCGACGCGGCGGATCCGCCTCGAGCACCTCGCCGACGATGGCCTCGCTGCCCGAGATGAGATAGCGGTACGGCGAGCCCTGCTGCCAGTCGGACTCGACCGTGCTCGCATAGTAGTACTGGAGCGTGAACTCCGACTCCGTGATCGCCCTCCAGACCTCGCCGGGCGTCGACTTCACGAAGACCGTGAAGACGCTTGCCGGTGCAGATGCAGTCATGTCTCCCTCCTCCAGGGTCGTCTTGAGATCGAGCAGGACGGCTGCAGCTCGAGTGCGGTACCGGTCGAGCCAGCGATCGTGGATCTCGCGGATCGGAACCGCGTTGAGATAGTGGTGCCGCTCCCTTCCGGCGCGCCGGGTCGTGATGAGCGCGGCCTCCTCCAAGACGCGCAGATGCTTCATGACCCCGAAACGGGTCATCTCGGGGATCGTGGTCTCGAGTTGGCCGAGTGAGAGGCCGTCCTTCGCGAAGAGCTGGTCGAGAAGCCGACGTCGGGCCGGATGCGCGAGCGCTCGGAACACCGCGTCGTCCACGTCACTATTATGTGACGTTTTCGTCACATGTCAAGACTCACGGCTCTCGCGGGGAGCGTTCGCTCATACGGTCGTAAACCTTCTGTAAGGCCTGGCGTGAATCCGCGTCCAGACCCGGTCGGCCGGGCATAACTCCAATCGACTCCCAAACGAGCAAGGAGACTCTCACGATGAGGCTGACTCAGACACGACATGTCCGCCGGTTCCGTCTGGCGGCCCTTGTGACCGGACTCGCGGCCGTGGGACTCGGTGCACTCGTTCCCATCCTGCAGCCCGGCCCGTCCTCCGCCGCGGTGGCCGTCGCGCCGGTGAACACCGGCCAGCCAGCGATCACCGGTACTGCACGCGAAGGGCAGCGACTGACCTCTTCGACGGGCACCTGGAGCGGCTCGCAGCCGATGACTCTCACGCGCAGGTGGCTGCGCTGCGGGGCAAGCGGTGGCCAGCCGGACGGGTCCGACTGCTTGTCCATCGCAGACGCAACGGCACGGGGGTACAGGCTCACGAGCGCCGACATCGGCTTCCGTCTCCGTGTTCGAGTGACTGCGACGAACGCGGACGGATCGGCTGCGGCCGCCTCGAATCCGACCGCCCCGGTCACAGCAGCACCGGCGAGTCCGACGAACACGACCGAGCCGACGATCTCGGGTACCCCGGTGGTCGGCAATCGCCTGACGGCGAACCGAGGCGCGTGGGCCGGCGACGAGCCGATCACGTACGCGCTTCGCTGGCTGCGCTGCAACGCGGGCGGTGACAAGTGCGGTGGGATCTCCGGAGCAACCGACAGCCAGTACGTCGTGGTGGTCGCGGATGCCGGCCGAACGCTCCGCGTTCGGGTGACGGCGACGAACGACGCAGGCTCACGATCGGCGACCTCGAACCCCACGAGCGTCGTCCCGCAGTCCGGCACGCCGCCCCCGAGCGGAGGCTCCGTCGCCGTGTCGAGCGTGCCGAAGGGCGAGCGGCTGATCGTGTCGCAGGTGCGCTTCTCGCCGAGCCCGGTGACGAGCCGCGGGACGCCTATCACGGTGAGCATTCGCATCCTCGACACGCGCGGCCTCGTGGTTCGCGAAGCGCTCGTCTTCATCCGCTCGGTGCCGCGCCGGACGACCGGCGGCAACCTGCAGGCGACTGACGCTAACGGTTGGGTGAGCTACCAGCTCCAGCCGCTCCAGCACTTCCCGGCGGTGAACGGGAGCGTCCAGTTCTTCGTCAAGGCGTACCGCGCCGGGGATCCTCCACTCGCCGGCATTGCCGGCTACCGGCTCGTGCAGGTCCGCGTCCTGACCGCGGGCCAGGGGTAGACAGACAGCATCGGGAGGTGTGGCGGAGGCCCCTCCCGATGCTCTTCAGAGGCGGTCGCGGAGCTCCTCGAGCGCTGACCAGCGCGGATCGGCCTCGAGGTCGACATGCTCGTGGGGCTCGGCGTTCAGGTCCTTCCCGCAGACCGGGCACAGCCCGGCGCACTCCGGCCGGCACAGGATCTGCTCCGGGAGCTCGAGAGCAATCGCATCCCGGGTCCAGACGCCGACCTCGAGGCGGTTGTCCATGACGTAATCGGAGCGGAGGCCGTCCGCGGGTGGGGCGTCCGGATCGTAGAACTCCCTTGCAGACACGTCGAGCTCCACTTCGGCGTAACCGAGGCACCGCATACACGGACCGACGAGGTGCGCATGCAACCGGACGTCGAAGACCGCGGCACCCGAGGCTTGCGAGATCTGGAGCTCGACGGGGATCGTTGCAGGGCTCGGTTCGTAGCGCTGGCCGCCGAGGACGAACGGCTCGAGCGCGACGTCGACTCGCTCCTGGCGCACCTCACCCGGACGGAGACGCAGGTGGCGGAGATCGAAGGAGTTCATCGGCGGGAGCCTAGACGAGCGCTGGGCGACGGATGCTTTAGGGTCGCGATCGGGATCCGCGCGAGCGGATTCCGATCTTGTGCCCGCTATTACGGCGCGAAGCGGTCGAGCTCTTGGGGCTCGAAGGGCTCGGGCCCGATGCCCGCGACGACCGTCTCCTGCGAGCGCTCGTGGAGCCGCTCGCGGCCGCGCTTCACGGCGGTAAGGAACTTGTCGAGGTTCACCTCGAGCGTCGAGAGGATGCTGTCGGCCCAGTCCTCCATCTCGAGCCGCGTCTCGCGGGCCTTCCGGCGGGCGTCGTCGACGATGTCCTCGGCCTGGTTCTCGGCCAGCTTGACGATCTCCGTCTGCGAGGCGTCCCGCATCGCCTGCTCTCGAGCCTCCTGGATGATCCGATCGCATTCGCGCTTCGCCTCCGCGAGCATCTCCTGCCGCTCCTTGACGATCCAGCGCGCCTGCTTGATCTCCTCCGGGATCGTCGCCCGCATCTGATCGAGGATCTCGTAGATCTCCTCGCGGTCGAGGCGAACCTGGTCGGTGAGCGGCACGGCCTTCGCGTTGTGCACGAGGTCGTCGAGCTTGTCGATGAGCACGAGTACGTCCATGGGTCGGAAAGTCTACTCCTGGGGTGAGACG
>Ga0247727_10018638_pt1 | contig 10882 bp, 7 predicted proteins | sample WisWelCaveWW1625_FD_202498 | JGI IMG/M metagenome (GOLD analysis project Ga0247727, IMG submission 202498) | Biofilm microbial communities from Wishing Well Cave, Virginia, United States - WW16-25 | ecosystem: Environmental > Aquatic > Deep subsurface > Groundwater > Cave microbial mat | place...
TCGTGCGCGCCGACGCGCTGCGCTGGCTCGGGGGAGGAGAGGGTGGTCGCCGCCGCTACGATCTGATCTTCGTCGCGCCACCCACCTACTCGCGGTCGAAGGCGATGAGCGGCGATTTCGACGTGCAACGGGACTACGGCCCGCTCCTGTCCCGGTGTGCCCGCGCGCTGGCACCTGGCGGCGAGATCCTCTTCTCCACGAATCTCCGGAGCTTCGTCCTCGACGCCCGTGCGATCCCGGATCTCATGGCGCGGGAGATCAGCGAGGATGTGACCCCTCCGGATTTCGAGAGCAAGCCGAGACAGAGAGCCTGGGTGGTGGGGCGAAAGCGCGCGAGAAGCACTCGGGCGAGTCCCATCGATCCTCGCGGCTGAACGCGAGGCGCGCCCTACCGACCGCGTGCACCTCGCCGACGCTGCGGACGCCGAGGGGCGAACGCATGAATCGGGAAAAGAACCCGGGGACGAGGTGTAGACTATTGGTGGGAACGAGCTCGGGACCGGCCGGATCTCGGTAATAGCCTACGTGATCTCGTATCCCTCTTACGGAGTTGTCCCGACATGTAGTTCGGCCCCGACAAACACACGTGTCGTTGAATAGGAGAAGGAAGCATATGTGGAATCGCAATCAAAGCACCGGTGCCGGCGGTGGTCTCTCTACTGGTGCTGGAGGAGGAATGTCAACCGGCTCCGGTGGTGGCGCATCAACAGGGGCCGGGGGCGGTCTTTCGACTGGCGCCGGGGGCGGTATGTCTACTGGGCATGGCGGCGGACTATCAACCGGAGCCGGAGGTGGTCTATCCACAGGTGCCGGTGGTGGACTTTCCACTGGCGCAGGTGGCGGTCTATCAACTGGCGCTGGCGGTGGCCTTTCAACAGGATCCGGAGGAGGTATGTCAACGGGATCCACTCCTTATATGAGCAACATTCCGCCTTGGCCAGTATTCATCGAAGAGTTGGAAAAAAGAGGCATGCATCAATACGCAGAAATTATCAGGCGTCATTTGCGCTAACCCGTCATGGCCGAACCCTTCGTTCCAGCGGCCTGCCTTCGGCAGCCGCTGAACTCAAACGTTATGCGCACCACGCACCGAGCACCGCAGGTTCCGCGAAGCAGACGATGGGGCGCCCGATTGCTGAGAAAGATGAGACAGCGCCGAGGAGTGTCAACGGTCAAGAATGATGCCGCGCCCTCGGCATCGAGACGCGCCGGAACGGAAACTGAGGACTCACGGTGATGCCTGAAACCCACTCCCAGCTCGCCAACTTCATCTGGAGCATCTGCAACCTGCTCCGGGGTCCATACAAGCGGAACGAGTACCGCAAGGTCATCCTGCCGCTGACGGTGCTGCGCCGCTTCGACTGTCTCCTCGCGCCCACCAAGGCGCAGGTGCTCACCGAGCACCCGAAGATCAAGACGAAGCCGGAGACTGTCGTCCGGAGCCTGCTGGAGAAGATCACGGTGCGCCCGTTCTACAACCTCTCGAAGCTCGACTTGGCCAAACTGCTCGACGACCCCAACCAGCTCGCGCCCAACCTGAACGCGTACATCAACGGCTTTTCGCCCAACGTTCGGGCGATCATGGAGCGCTTCGCCTTCGACCAGCAGATCGCGCGCATGGCCGAGAAGAACCTGCTCTACGAAGTCACCAAGGCCTTCGCAGCGGTGGACCTCTCGCCCAATCGGGTCGACAACATCCAGATGGGCTACGTCTTCGAGGAGCTGATCCGGATCGGCGCGGAGCAAGCGAACGAGGAGGCCGGAGAGCACTTCACGCCGCGCGAGGTGATCAAGCTGATGGTCAACCTGCTCCTCTCGCCTGAGAAAGACCTGCGCAAGAGCCACGTGGTCAAGACCATCTATGACCCGGCCTGCGGCACGGGCGGCATGCTCTCGGTGGCCGAGAACTACATCCGCAAGCTGAACTCCCAAGCCCGTCCCCTGCTGTACGGTCAGGACTGGAACGACGAAGCCTGGGCCGTCTGCAAGTCCGACATGCTCATCAAGGGCAACGACGCCGACAATATTCGCCGCGACGACACTTTTTCGAAAGACGGATTCGACCGTAACGAGAAAGGTGCGAAATACACCTTCGACTACATGCTGGCGAACCCGCCCTTTGGCGTAGAGTGGAAGCAGCAGCAGAAGTACATCGAGCACGAGGCCAACTCGCTCGGCTACAACGGTCGCTTCGGCGCGGGGCTGCCGCGCATCAATGACGGCTCACTGCTCTTCCTGCAGCACATGCTCTCGAAGATGCGCGCGCCCCGGGACGGCGGCAGCCGCATCGGCATCGTCTTCAACGGCTCGCCGCTCTTCACCGGCGACGCCGGCAGCGGCGAGAGCAACATCCGCCAGTGGATCATCGAGAACGACTGGCTGGAGGCCGTGGTCGCGCTGCCCGACCAGCTCTTCTACAACACCGGCATCTCGACCTACCTCTGGGTGCTCACCAACCGCAAGGAGCCCCAGTGCAAGGGCAAGATCCAGCTCATCGACGCACGCCGGTTCTTCGTGAAGATGACGAAGAGCCTTGGAAACAAGCGCAACAAGATCGGCGACCCCGCCGACCGGCCGAGCGAGCCCGACCAGATCGCCGACGTCACCCGCATCTTCGGCAACTTCCGTGACGGCGAGACGCGGATGTTCACCGAGGAGGACCCGGTCACCAAGCAGCCGGTCGAGCGCGAGTGCGTCGTGAGCAAGATCTTCGACAACGCCGACTTCGGCTTCCAGAAGATCACCGTCGAACGGCCCCTGCGACTCAACTTCCAGGCGAGCGCGGAACGCATCGCGCGTCTGGAGGGCGAGAGCGGCTTCAAGAACCTCGCCACCAGCAACAAGAAGAACGTCAAGGCGCGCCTCGAAGAGATCGAGGTCGGCAAACACCGGCAGGAGGAGATCCGAAAGCTCCTCGCCGACTTTGCCAAACCCCACAGCAAGACGCTCTACACGGACCGCAAGACCTTCCTCACTGATCTCCGCGAGACCGACCGGGCCGCCGGCGTGCGGCTCTCCGTTCCGGAGATCAAGGCGGTGCTGGCCGCGCTCGGCGAACGCGACGAGACGGCCGAGATCTGCCGCGACCGTGACGGCAACCCCGAACCCGACCCGGACCTGCGCGACACGGAGGGCGTGCCGCTGAAGGAGGGCATCGCGGAGTACTTCGAGCGCGAGGTGCTGCCGCACGTGCCCGATGCGTGGATCGATGAAAGCAAGACCAAGGTCGGCTACGAGATCCCGGTCAACCGCCACTTCTACCGCTACGAGCCGCCACGGCCGCTGGAGGTCATCGAGGCGGACATCAAGACGCTCGAAGACGAGATCGTGGCGCTGCTCGGCGAGGTGACGGCGTGAGGCTGCCCGCCTATCCGGGCTACAAGCCGAGCGATGTCGAGTGGCTCGGCGAGGTGCCCGAGCATTGGGAGGCGAAGCGACTCAAGACGTCCGCGAATTACTGGGTGAGCAACGTGGACAAGGTGCCATCTGAGGAAGAATCTCCAGTTCGGCTGTGCAACTACACGGACGTCTATTACAACGACCACATCAGACCCAACATGGGTTTGATGGAAACGACTGCCACCACCGACGAGATCCACCGTTTCGGTCTGCGGGTCGGTGATGTCGTGATCACCAAGGACTCCGAGGAGTGGAACGACATTGCAGTTCCCGCACTAGTTGTTGAATCTGCTCCGGATCTCGTGTGTGGCTATCACCTGGCGATCGTCCGTCCCAAGCTTTCGGCGCTCTTGGGCCGTTACCTTTTGCGCACATTCCAAGCCTGCGCAGTCAACCAACAGTTTCAAGTCGCGGCTTCTGGCGTTACACGCTTCGGGTTACCGAAGTCGTCAATTGGCGAGGCCTGGCTACCGCTTCCGCCACTTTCCGAGCAGTCCGCCATCGCCGACTTTCTCGACCGCGAGACGGCGAAGATCGACACGCTGGTGGCGAAGAAGAGGACGTTGATCGAACGGCTGAAGGAGAAGCGCACCGCGCTCATTTCGAGCACGGTCACCCGCGGCCTCCCGCCCGACGCCGCCCGCGCCGCCGGCCTCGACCCACACCCCAAGCTCAAGCCCTCCGGCATCGACTGGCTTGACGGCGTTCCGATAAATTGGGAGATCAAGCAACTCAAATGGGCAGTGATGTTCCAGCGTGGTCATGACCTACCTGCCGATGATCGCGAGGAAGGCTCTGTGCCGTTGGTGTCGTCTGCCGGTGTCTCTGCCACCCACTCGCGCGCCGTTGCGAAGGGTCCCGGAATCGTGACGGGCCGATATGGAACGATCGGTCAGTTCTACCTGGTGGAGGACGATTACTGGCCCCTGAATACGACTCTGTACAGCATCGACCTGCGCGGCAATGATTCTCGGTTCTTGAAGGCGTTGCTGACCCATCTTTCGCCGCTCTTCCTTCTCAACGCTGTGAAGTCGGCAGTTCCAGGCGTGGATCGGAATGACATACATCCGATCAGGGCTGCGGTCCCTCCTGCTCCTGAACAACGCGCGATCGCCGACTTCCTCGAACGCGAGACGGCGAAGATTGACGGGATGGTCACAATGGTCGGGACCGCTATCGAGCGCTTGCAGGAATACCGCACCGCCCTGATCACCGCGGCCGTGACTGGCAAGATCGACGTGCGGGAGGCGGTCGCATGAGCACGCCGTTCGAGGTGGAGAGCTTCGAGGAGTACCTCAAGACCGTCCGAGACGAGCTACCGAAGGTGCGGAAGTACTTCCGCGGACAGACCAAGCTGCTGTCAGCGGGGTACCCTCTGAAGCCATCGATCGGACGCTACGAACACCTGAGCGAGAGGACGTTTCGCGAACGCGACGAACTCGAGCGCGAAGTGCTCGACGTCTTCAGCAACCACCTGGTCACGCACGTGCAGCACCTGCCCCGCAGCGAGTGGGAGGCACTCGCCATCGCGCAGCATCATGGCCTGCCGACGCGCTTCATGGACTGGACGACCAACCCGCTGGTCGCGCTCTACTTCGCCGTTCGCGAGACGAAGACCGACGATGAGGACAAGCCGATGAGCAGCGCGGTCTATGTGCTGATCAGTGATCCGCCGCGTTACACCGACTTCAAGGGCCACCACCAGCCTGGAGTGACGCCGGTCAAGGATCTGGCCACGACCCCTGCCCGCGCCGAGACCGGCTACGGGGAGTTCGGTCTCGAAGCGCCGGAGCGTGAGGAGGATCGGCCGCCGGATGAAAGGGTGCCGGCCGCGGGCGGCTCGGAGGAGCCTGTTGCCGAGGGAGCGACCGCGCCGCCGCCGGTGCCGTCACCCTTCGAGATCAAGGAGAACGTGATCTACCACCCGCCGCATATCTCGCCACGGCTGCGAGCACAGGACAGCGTGCTCCTCGCCTGCCACCAGCCGCTCGCGGCACTTGAGGATCGCGACTGTCTCGAGATCATTATCCGGCACGACGCCCACGACGACATCCGGCGCAGGCTGGATCAGTACGGGGTCTTCGACAGACAACTGTTCCCCGACCTCGACGGCATCGCAAAGTGGCTCCGCTACCGGGTCTTCGAGAGCAAGGGGGCGTTATGAGGAGCGCGACGCGATGAGTGGACAGACCAACGAGCGCGCGTTCGAGGTGCATGTCGAGGACGTGCTGCTGAAGCAGGGCGGCTGGCAGTCTGGCACGAACGCCGAGTGGGATGTCGAGCGCGCCCTGTTCCCTGATCGCGTTTGCGCCTTCCTGCAGGAGACGCAGTCGAAGCTGTGGGAGGAGATGCGCGCGCTGCATGCCGCTGGGCTCAAGACCCTGCTCGTCAACGCGCTGGTCAAGGAGCTCGACCTCAAGGGCACGCTCCACATACTGCGGCATGGCTTCAAGTTCTACGGCAAGACCTTCCGGCTCGCGTACTTCAAGCCCGCGCACGGCCTCAATGACGAGGTGCTGGCGCTCTACGCGAAGAACCAACTGACGATCACGCGCCAGGTGCCGTGCCACCCTGGGAAGCACGATACGGTGGACCTACTGCTCTCGGTCAACGGGCTTCCCGTCGCGACGTGCGAACTGAAGAACCCCGGCACCGGGCAGAGCTGGCGTCGGGCCGTTCGGCAGTACCAGACCGACCGCGACCCGCGGGCGCCACTGTTCGGCTTCAAGACCCGCGCGCTGGTCCATTTCGCCGCCGATCCGGACGAAGTGCACATGGCGACGCGCCTGCGTGGTGAATCGACGCTGTTCCTGCCCTTCAATCGCGGCAGCCATCCGGGCGAGGTTCAGTGCGGCGCCGGCAATCCGCAACACCCGTCCGGTTACCGCAGTGGCTATTTCTGGGAGGAGGTGCTCCAGCGCGACAGCTTCCTCGATATCCTCGGCCACTTCATGTTCGTCGAGAAGAAGGAAGAGAAGGTTGACGATGGCAAAAGCGGCCAGCGACTCGTCATCAAGGAAGCGTTGATCTTCCCCCGCTACCACCAGCTCGATGCGGTGCGGAAGATTTTTGTCGCCTCGCGGCAGGATGGACCGGGGGAGAACTACCTGATCCAGCACTCGGCGGGGAGCGGCAAGACCAACAGCATCTCGTGGCTCTCGCATCGACTGGCGAGCCTGCACGATGCGGGAGACCAAAAGGTCTTCGATTGCGTTGTTGTAATCACGGATCGGCGCGTACTGGATCAGCAGCTTCAGGACGCGATCTACCAGATCGAGCATGCCCAGGGTGTGGTCAAGGCGATCGACCAGGACTCGAAGCAGCTGGCCGCGGCGCTAATCGACGGCACGAAGATCGTGATTACCACGCTGCAGAAGTTTCCGTTTGTGCTACGCGGATTGCTCCACGCGGCCGGCGCCGAGACCCAGGAGAAAGCGACCGACGAGGAGAAGCGACAGGCCAAGGAATGGGAGATCGCGATCGCCGGGCGGAAGTATGCCGTGATCGTGGACGAAGCCCACTCCAGCCAGACGGGAGAAACGGCGCGGGAGCTCAAGGCGATCCTCGGCGCCGAGGCGCCGGACAGCGACGAGGGCGAGGCCGACTGGGAAGACCGGCTGAATCAGGTGATGCAGTCGCGCGGGCGGCAGCCGAACCTGAGCTTCTTCGCATTCACCGCCACGCCCAAGGGCAAAACGCTGGAGCTCTTCGGGCGGCCCGGAGCGGGCGCGACACCGGAAGCCTTTCACATCTACAGCATGCGGCAGGCGATCGAGGAGGGATTCATCCTCGACGTGCTGACGAACTACACCACCTACGCCACCTATTACCGGCTCCTCAAGGCGGCGGAGGACGATCCGGCACTGCCGAAGAAGAAGGCGGCGCGGGCGCTGGCGAAGTTCATGAGCCTTCACCCGCACAACCTCGAGCAGAAAACGGAAGTCATCCTGGAGCACTTTCGCCGCAATGTGATGCACCGGCTGGGCGGGCGGGCGAAGGGCATGGTCGTCACGTCGTCACGCCTGCACGCCGTGCGCTACAAGCTCGCCTTCGAGAGCTACATCGCCGAGAACGGCTACACGGATGTGCGCCCGCTCGTCGCCTTCAGCGGCAAGGTGCGCGACCCGGACACGGGGCTCGCGTACACCGAGCCGGGGATGAACACGGACGTCGTCACAGGGAAGCCCATCAGCGAAGGGCAGCTCCCGGAACGATTCGACTCGCCCGATTACCAGGTGCTGCTGGTCGCGAACAAGTACCAGACGGGTTTCGACCAGCCGCTGCTGCACACGATGTATGTGGACAAGCGGCTCGACGGGGTGCAGGCGGTTCAGACCCTCTCGCGCCTGAATCGGATGATCCCCGGCAAGGACGCACCGTTCGTGCTCGACTTCGTTAACGACGCCGAGAACATTTTCCGCGCCTTCAAGCCTTACTACGACAAGACGGAACTGGCTGAAGCGTCGGACCCCTCGAAGCTGGAGACCCTGAAGCACGAACTCGACCAGACGCAGGTGTACCACTGGAGCGAGGTGGAGGCTTTCGCGCAGGTCTTCTATAAGCCCACCGAGCGCCAGGGGCCGGCCGACCACGCGCACATGCAGCGAAATCTCCAGCCCGCGGTGGATCGGTTCAAAGCCATCGCGGGGGAAGAGGAGCGCGAGGCGTTTCGCGAGAAGCTCACAGGGTACGTGCAGGTTTACGCGTTCCTGAGCCAGATCGTCCCCTACGCCGACCCGGACCTGGAGATGCTCTACAGCTACGGCCGATTCCTCCTGCCGCACCTGCCGCTCGAACGGGACGCGACAGTCGTCAAGGTGGGCGACGAGGTGGCGCTCCAGTACTACCGCCTGGAGCGCGTCTTCTTCGGTGCGATCATGGTCAAGGAGGGGGGGCCGCAGTACATCAAGAGCCCGACGGACGTTGGTACAGGCAAGGCGAAGGACGAGAAGGCGCCCCTGTCAGAGATCATCGAGGTACTGAACGAGCGCTTCGGCACTCAGTTCAGCGAGGAGGACCGGCTCTTCTTTCAGCAGATCAAGGAGAAGGCCTGCAAGAGCGAGCAGATCGTGCGGACGGCGCTCGCCAACCCACTCGACAAGTTCGAGCTAGGCATCCGCAAGCTCATCGATGAACTAATGATCGAGCGCATGGGCGAGAACGACAAGATCGTCACGCGGTACATGGCAGATCAGGAGTTTCAGGGTTCGGCATTCCCGATCCTTGCGCGCGAAATCTTCGAAGCGGTGCGAGCCAAACAGCCTGGAGGTGCCGCTACGGCGGATGCCGATCGCGGCGATGAGGGGGCGGGAGTGCGCCCAACGAATTAAGGCTTTTTGCCGCGCGCAGCCGCGGCAAATGGTGGTGTTGAACTCGATGCGCCCGGCCCTTGGAGTGTCAATTCAATCGCGAGGCGGGATTGAGGGCCGGGTCCGATGAGCGCTCAGGTGCGGTTTCTGAGGTTCATGCGAGTCGCAGAACAGACGCGGGTGTGCGCTGGTGACGCGCGGATGCCAGGTACATTCGGCTGGAGTTGTTGGCCAGGAGACGCGGCGCGCGAGTCACGGTGGCGGTCTCCATCTCGGAACGGTGTCGATAACGTGCATCACGCCCACGCCGCAGGATGGACAGCGCGTGCGGTTGTGCGGAGACGGCGCCGACGGTGATGTCAGGGTCATCGACAGCGACAGGCGCCCGAGGGAGACGTGTCACGTACGAGCCGAGGGGTTCCGCTCGCGTTCCAGCAGGCGGTCTCGCGGGACACGATCGGCCTAGAATATACAAGTATTTAGATGCCGCGTCAACAAGAAGGAGAGCATTCATGAGCACGATCGAAGTGGGGGAGCTGCTGTACGAGTACACCGTCAAGTTCACTGGAATGACGGAATACGGAGTCAGTCTCGAGTCCCTGATGGCAGGCGAGATCGCGCCGCCTCCTGAAGGTGCCCGATTCGATGTCGCGTTCGAGGGACGATCAAGCGGACCGAAGCTGAAGGGCAAGGTCACGGGAGTTGACCATGTACGGATCCGCGCAGACGGCCGTTTCCAGCTCCACATTCATGCAGAGATAACCACGGACGATGGACAGAAGATCTCTCTTCACGCCGATGGCGTCGCCCTCCCGCGAAAAGGCAGCAGCATCGCCGATCTTCGCGAGAACGCGACCCTGTTTACCTCTTCGAAAGGCTACGCATGGGTCAATGCTCTTCAGGTGTGGGGTGTGGGGACAGTCGATCTCGCCGAGCAAGTCGTTCGGCTGAAGGGCTATTCGGCGTAGCACTGTCGCGTTTCGGGTTCGCAACCCGGGGGCAGCGGCTCGGCGTGACGACTACGAGTCGAACGTCATAGCGTTCTTTCCCGTCCCACCCTCCGGAACGCCCGACTTGCTTTCGGAACCAACGGCACCTCGATCCGTACGCCACGTCTGCGAGCTCCCCGAAGACCTTGTGAAGGACCAGGACCCGAAGTACGATCCATTCCAGAGGAGGCATCGATCGTGGGATCCGAACTCAGGCGTAAGCTCGACTACTCGGACTACGTCGCCGCACCCGACGACGGCAAGCGGTACGAGATCGTCCAGGGGGATCTCTACGTGACCCCCTCGCCGAGCCCGGTGCACCAGAGGATCTCCAGACGGTTGCAGCGGCAGCTCGAAGCCTACTTCCATGGCCGATCGATCGGAGAAGTTTTTGATGCTCCCATCGATCTCATCCTGACGAAACACGACGTCCTGGTGCCGGATCTGCTCGTCGTTTCGGATCCGAATCTGATTTCGAAGCGCGGCATCGAGGGCCCGCCGCTGTTGATTGTCGAGATCCTCTCGCCGTCCACTCGGAAGCAGGATCGGGGAGTCAAGGCGCAACGCTATGCGGAGCTGGGGGTCGAGCACTATTGGACCGTGGATCCGGAGGCAATGCGCGTCGAGTGTCACCGGTTGGTGGAGGGGGCGTTCCGACTTGTGATCGAAGCCGAGGAGAACAGCACGTTGACGCATCCCGACTGGGATGGGCTCGAGATCGATTTGGCCGCGCTCTGGCGCTGATCGCGAGCTACGGCTGGAACCCCGCTTCCCCTCCCAGCTCCCGGACCGCGGCCTCGATCGCCCGGGTCGCCGACTGAGGATTCGACAGACGATCGTCGTCGGGAGGAAGAGGAGACCCGATCCTGACCCTCGCCCGTCCTCGCTTCCTCGGCCAGCGGCCGTCGGGCGGGAGGATCTCCCCCAGCCCCTCGAGATGGACCGGGAGGATCGAGACTCGGGTCTCCGTCGCGAGGAGACCGATCCCGGACTTGAACGGGAGCATCCGTCCCGTGCGGGTCATGCGCCCCTCGGGGAACACGAGAGGGGAGAACCCTGCGTCGATCAGCTCGCCGGTGTACTCGAGGCTCGGGCGAAACCCGCGGGTCTGGGGGAACGGGTACGCGCCGAACATGCCCGCGGCCACGCCGTAGAGCGCGAGCGATCGGAGACGCGCCGAGAGAG
>Ga0247727_10018639_pt1 | contig 10881 bp, 9 predicted proteins | sample WisWelCaveWW1625_FD_202498 | JGI IMG/M metagenome (GOLD analysis project Ga0247727, IMG submission 202498) | Biofilm microbial communities from Wishing Well Cave, Virginia, United States - WW16-25 | ecosystem: Environmental > Aquatic > Deep subsurface > Groundwater > Cave microbial mat | place...
CAGCGACGCCGGCCTGGCCGCCGCGGGGAACATCGCGAGCTTCAAGGTCTACGTCATCACGACTACCGGCAACGAGAAGGGCAGCAATGCCGTCAGCGTGACGCGCGTGTAGGCAAGGTCTCTAACAAAATGGGGACCGGCACCTCGCGGACTCGGAGCCAGTCCCAATTTTGTTGGCGTTCTAAGGAACAGGTGCGACGAGCCAGCCGAATCATTTCTCGGCGACCACGGGATTGCGAAGCACGCCGGCCCCCTCCAGCTCGACCTCGACCACGTCGCCGGGCTTGATGTCCGACGTTTTGCCGGGTGTGCCGGTGAAGATCAGGTCGCCGGGTTGAAGGGTGACGTATTGGCTGATGAAGCTGACGGTGGAGGGAATGTCGTGGATGAGGTGGTCGGTTTTCTCTTCCTGCTTGACCTCGCCGTTCAAGCGCAGCCGAATTAAGAGCTTGCCGTAGTCCACGCCGGTCACGATGGCCGGCCCGACGGGCCCGAACGTGTCGGCCCCCTTGGCCCGCCACCATTGCACGTCTTTGGTGTCCGCGTCGTTTTGCCAGATGCGTTCGCTGATGTCGTTGCCCGCCGTGACGCCGAAGACGTAGTTCATGGCTTTGTCCTTCGACACCTTGCTGCACTTCTTGCCGATCACGATCACCATCTCGGCCTCGTAGTGAACGGTTTTGGCGTCCTTCGGAATGACGATGGCGTCGCCCTGACCCACCAGGCAGGAGGGGCTTTTGAAGAACGGCTGCGGGATCTGGAACTTCGGCGGCACTGTTTCGTCCGCCAGATGGCTGCGATAGTTGCCGGCCAGCGCGAGCACCTGCGACGGCCGCGTGGGCGGAAGCAGTTTCACGTCCTTGAGGGCGTGGGTCGTTTCGGTTTTGGTCCAACTGCCGAACAGATCGCCCGCGAGCTGGCGGACTCGATCGCCTTCCAAGAGCCCGTAGGCCACCGTTTCGCCCTTCTGGAACCGGACGTACCGCACGGGGTCGGCGGCAGCGGCGAATTGAATCGTGATCAACGCGGCAAGGCATCCGGCAACGAAAGTGATGGGCTTCATGGTGCAACTCCTGGGATCAAGGTTGGTGTTTCTCGTGTCTTGGCAGCGGCCGGTGTTACGCGGTTCGCCGTTCCGGACCGTGACGCGCATCTATGGTAGCCGCATGTTCGGCTACCGCAAGTCGCAGGTAAGCCCAGATTAGATCGCAGTACGAGTTGTTCCTTGCGCCGGACCTGACTATAAGACGAATTGGTGGAAGTTGAATCTGATTTGGAGAGCAGAGTAGGCCCCGAAAGGACAACCATGAAAACCGCACTCGCCTTCCTGTTGCTCGTGTCCGTCGCCGAGGCACAGAATCTCAAATCCAACATCCCTTTCGCGGATCCCGCCCATGAGCGCCAGGTGCTCGACATTTACGCACCCGACGGGGCCAAGAACCTCCCCGTCGTTTTCTGGATTCATGGCGGCGGCTGGCAGACGGGAGACAAGACGAGCGTTCAGATCAAGCCGCGCGTGTTTACCGAACGCGGCTTCGTCTTCGTCTCGACCAACTACCGCCTGCTGCCGCATGTGGAACTGGGCGTATTGATTCGAGACGTCGCCAAGTCGCTTGGCTGGGTACACAAGAACATCGCCGGGCACGGCGGTGATCCGAGGCGAATCTTCGTCATGGGACATTCCGCCGGAGCACAGCTTGCCGCCCTGGTCTGTATCGACGATCGCTACTTGAAGGCAGAAGGTGTCCCGTTTGACGTGCTCAAGGGCTGTGTGCCCGTGGACGGCGACACCTACGACGTGCCGGCCATGATCATGACTGCGGAGATCCGTCAGACGGCGCATGGGCTACCGCTCCCGGAGTTTGGCCACCGCGTCAAGTTTGGCAACGACCCCAAGAAGCACATCGATTTTTCCGCCGTCACGCATGTGGCGAAGGGCAAGGGCATCCCGCCATTCCTGATTCTTCATGTCGCCGGGCACCCCGACGTCACCGCGCAGGCGCGACGCCTCGGTGCCGCGCTCAAAGCAGCCGAAATTCCCGCCACAGTGTTTGGCGCAAGTGAGACAACCCACACCAAGCTCAACGCCGACCTCGGCCTACCCGACGACCCGGCGACAAAGGATCTGTTCAAATTCCTGGGCCCATTGATCGGACCAAATCGCTAACCAGCATCGAGCAGGCAGCAATGACCCGTGCGGAATTGCCGGAGCACGAGCGACGGGACCACTACCTTGTACCTCGACGAGTTCCAATCGCTCACAACCCCCTCGACGGCAATCATGTTGTCTGAGTCCCGGAAATACCGGCTCTGCCTCACGCTCAGCCATCAACTGACCCGCCAGCTCGACCCGGCCACGTATCACGCTGTCATCCAACCGTTGCGAATACTGCAAGTTGCCCCAACACGCCGTTGACGGTACGTTTCACGTCGAGCACATCATCGCTCAGCAGCATGTTGACGACGATAGGCCGTCCAGCCTGGCGTTTGCTTGTGACCGGTGCAATTTTCATAAGGGAACGAATCTGAGCAGTCAGGATTCCGAGACGAGCCAGATCGTGAATTTGTTCAACCCTCGCGCCGACAACTGGTCGGACCACTTCGAGTTTCAAGATGCTGAGATCGTGGGCTTGACCGCTGTCGGCCGGACTACGGCCAGGCTGCTGCAGATGAACATGAAACGCCGCGTCGAACTCCGTTCGACGCTGATCGCCGCCGGACTGTTCTGATCGGTTCTCAAGACCGCTTCCTGTGTTTCCACGCCACGAGCCGTGAGCCGTTTCTGGCCCGCAGATTTCGCGACCCTCACCCGATGGGGCACACACGCCAAATCTGGCAAGCCGATCCGACAATCCTTCAACTTTTGAGTTGCTCAGACTGGTCAACTTGATGCATCCTTGGCCTGATGCCAGAGACCGAGTCACCCATACTCGTCCCGGAGTCGCTACGACACGTTCCGGGCGTTATTCCCGCAGTTGAGGCGGACCCGCGCGGAAGCGGATCTCACCCACGAGCAGATTGCGGCCGTACTCTCGCAGCTTCATTCGTACGGCCTGCACCGCGAGGATCAGCGCTACAACGGGTGGACCAATTACGAAACGTGGGCAGTGAATCTGTGGCTCACCAACGAAGAACCGACCTACAAATACTGCCGCGGCCTTGCTCGACGAGCGGCCACAGACGCCCTGGATTGCGAACAGGTGCGGGAGCGAATCTGGACGGCAGAAGACGCCAAGAAATTCCTGTTGGCCGACCAAATCAAAGAGTTCGTCGCCGAGATGAACCCACTTGCCGACCAGGCGTCCATGTTCAGTGACCTGACGAACGCCGCTCTCTCGGAAGTGGATTGGCACGAGATCGCGGAGGCGTTCCTGGAGGAATGAGCCAGGATGCAGTGCTTGTCACGACTCAACTCGTGCGTTCCGATCCGTCGCCTGCCGAAGTAACCGACGACACGACACCCCCTGGCCAAGCACAGCGGTGGGCGGTACTCTGTCAAGCCACATGCCGTGTTGGGCGGAGTTACAATGCGCGAACCGGAACAGATTCGTCAGGATCGCACACGAAAACTGGAGGCGTTCAGTGTGGCTGCTGAATCGAAGTTTCGATTTCCAAACGCTGAGTCGGACTTCGAGCGGATGAAGACCTGGAGTAAGAATGACTGTTCGCACCCTCAGTACTCGCAAGATTGCGCGGTCCCACTCAAGCTGGTATTCGTCCAAGATTATCAAAGCTGGGGCGCTCTTGGCGGACACGAAGACGTTGCTGGCTCACTGGGACGTGGCAGATTCGGTGCTGGGAAACATGAATCGGATTCAACGGGAAAACCTGTTCGGCAAGGCATCTCGCTCACGAGTAGCGGACGTGCTGGCAATCTTCCGCCAGCGATTCCTCGGCGAAGAGTGCGTGACGAGGGCGCTGGTCGTACTCGTTCAGAAGCGGCTCCCGGCTGCTGCACTCGACCGCATCCTTTATTTCCACGCTGCGCGCGCCGATCGGCTCCTACATGACACTGTGACCGAGATCTTGACTCCTTTGCAGGCTCGCCGCATTTCCGAAATCGACCTGCTGGAGATCCAGCGGCCGTTGAAGAAATGGGTGGATGCGGGGAAGACGACCGGTGAGTGGTCGGACCCGACCATAGTTCGCATTGCGCAGGGGCTTCTTTCTGCCTTGCGAGATTTCGGCGTCTTGCAGGGTTCGGTCAAGAAGCGACTCGCCCCGGCCTACCTTCCCGTCGCAGCGTTCGCCTATGTTGCGTTCTACCTCAAGCAACACCAGCCCTCGGGGGCCAAGCTGGTCGAACTGCCCGACTGGAAGCTGTTCTTCCTGCCGCGAGAAGGCGTCGAGCGGTTCTTATTCGAAGCGCACCAGCACAACCTGCTGGAATACCACGCGGCGGGCAGCGTAACGCGACTGACTTTCCCAGCACGCACTTTGGAGGAGTACGCTCATGTCATCGCTCAAAGAGCGGATTGAACTCCTCGAAAACGACTTGAAGGCGGTCCCATCCCGGATCAGCGTCTATCACGACCTGCCGTTCGCCATTTTGCGTTACGATCCAACCGACGAATGGAACCTGCGAGGCGAGGTCAAGCGGCTGGCGACCAAGCTGAAGGGCGTTGGCAAGGAAGTCCACATCATCTCGATGTCGGAGTTTCTGTGGCGAGCCATCGACGAGACTGAAGGACTCGATGAAGTCGTTGGATTGGAGCGCTCCCGTGGCTACCTTGCAGCACAGGATCAGGTGACGACCTACCTCTCCGATAACGATTGGCGTCCACTGGCCGGGCTGCTCGCTGAGCGGCTGGCAAAGCTCGATCCGTCGAATTGCATCGCGTTCTTGACGCGCGTAGCGGCGATGGCACCGGGCATTTACCACATTTCGAAGCTGCTCGACCAGATGCAGGGCAAAACCCGCGTTACGACGATTCTGTTTTATCCCGGCTCCATTGACGGCACGACTGGCCTGCGGTTCATGGATCTGAAGAATCGGGACGCGCTAGGCAACTACCGGGTCAAGATCTACGGCTGAACAAGGTGCATTCATGAAGACCATCGGCGACCTGCTGAATCGTGACCTCAGCCGCAAGATCGAGGAGATCATCCAAGTTGATCAGGCGGACGAGCAGTCTGTCTACGACGAGATCACTGAGTACATCGCCACGGACAGCATCCGCGAGCAATACCACCAGTTGTTCAAAGCCATCGCTGACGCGCCTGCCGAACCACACGAGGGAATCGGCGTTTGGGTTTCGGGCTTTTTCGGTTCGGGCAAGAGTTCGTTCGCCAAGTACCTCGGCTATGCACTGCAAAACCGGACGTTCCTTGGCAAGCGTTTTGCCGACCTCTTCAAGCAACAAATCGAGGATGAACGGAGCAGCAACCTGCTCGACCTCATCAACACCAAGACGCCCACGGAAGTCATCTTGTTCGAGGTCGCCAAGGAACGCGACACGCGACGAGTGACGGAGCGGATTGCCGAGTTGATGTACACGGTCCTCTTGCGCCACCTCGACTACGCTGAAGACTTTGACATCGCCGAACTGGAAATCGAACTCGAATCTGAAGGGAAACTCGACCAGTTCGTCCAGACCTGTAAGAAACTGCACAAGCAGGACTGGCGGATGGTCCGCAAGGGCGCGCAGAAACTCTCTCGCGCCAGTGCGGTGCTGCACGAGCTTGACAAGAAGACGTATCTTTCGGCGGACTCGTGGGCGCATTCGCAGAGGAGCCGGGACGCCGCGATCACGGTCAGGAAGGTCGTCGATCGCACATTCGAGCTTTGGGGGCGGCGGCGCAAAGACAGGGCTCTCATGTTCATTATCGACGAAGTCGGGCAGCACGTGGCCCGAAGCGGCGACAAGATTGAAGTTCTCCGGGCGACGGTCGAGGAGTTCGGCAAGGTTGGCAAAAACCTATTGAAGCAGCGCAAGATCACCGCACCCTGCTGGATCGTCATCACATCGCAAGAGAAGCTTGAAGAAGTCGTCTCGGCACTCGGCGATGAGCGGCGAATTGACCTTGCAAAACTTCAGGACCGCTTCCGGCACCGCGTCGATCTTGCCCCGTCCGACATTCGAGAGGTCGCCACGAAACGTGTCCTGGTGAAGAAGCCCCAAGGCGAGCCGCCGTTGAGAAAGCTGTTCTCAGAGAATCAGGGGGCGCTAAACAACGCGCTGCGACTGGAACGAACGGCTCGTCGTACCGACATCACCGAAGCCGATTTCGTTCAGTTCTATCCATACCCGCCGCACTACATCGACCTGTGCATCGGCATCATGTCAGGCATCCGCCTTCAGCCCGGCGCGCCGCGGCACTATGGCGGCAGCAACCGCACGATCATCAAGCAAGCCTACGAGATGTTGGTGTCCGACTGAACCGCACTGGCCAAGAAGCCAATCGGCTCCCTTGTCACGCTTGACAAGGTTTTCGAGTTAGTCGAGGGCAACTTATCCAACGAGAGACGCACGGACATTCACGATGTCCACCAGCGATTCAAGAAGGACGCGGACGACAAGGGCTGGGCATTGCGGGTTGCCAAAACCATCTGCCTGCTGGAGTTCGTACGCGATCTGCCACGCACAGAAGCGAACGTTGCCGCATTCTTGGTCGATGAAGTCGGTAGGCCATCGCCATTGAAGGACGTTCAGGCGGCAGTCACGCGCCTGCACGGAGCCCAGTTCATCCGCAACACGGAAGACGGCTGGAAGCTGCAAACCGCTCAGGAAAAAAGTTGGGAAACAGAACGTCGCGGCCATCTCGATCCCAAGCCACGCGAGCAAAACGAACTCAGGAAGCAGCTCTTGCAGCAGATTTTCGACGAGGCCGAATTCAAGACCTACCGCCACCAGAATTACCGCACGTTCCGAGTCGGCATCAGTGTCGAAGGCTCGCATCTTGGCGATGAAGGCGAATTGCCGCTGTCACTTTGCATTGCCGATGATGCCGACGACCAAACGAAACGGCTGACCGAGGTACGCGACGAAAGCCGCCACAAGGCGAACGAAAACAACCTGTACTGGCTGTTCTGCCTCACCCCCGAGATTGATGAGGTTGTCGCCCAATTGCACGCTTCGCGGAAGATGGTCGAAAAGTACGACCAAATGCGCGCCCAGAACAAGATCACCACCGATGAAGCCACTTGCCTTCAAGACGAGAAGAACTCGGCCCTCGCGTACCAATCTCGTTTACGCGACAAGCTAACCGAGGCGATGGAAAAGGGCACTGGAATGTTCCGTGGTGTCCAGAAGGATGCAGCCTCTCTCGGCAAGAGTCTCGGCGAGATTCTGAAGAAGCTCTTCGGCTACGTCGTGCCCGACCTCTATCCCAAGCTGGAGATGGGGGCTCGTCCGCTCAAGGGTGACGAAGCCGAGCAGATTCTCAAAGCCGCCGACCTTAAGGCCCTGCCAATCGTCTTCTACCCTGGGGACAACGGCCTCGGGCTTGTTGTCAAGGACGGAGCCAAGAATGTCATCAACACCACAGCCCCCGTCGCCAAGGAAGTCCTCGACTACCTGAAGAGCGAACACAGCTACGGGAACAAAGACACACGCATGGGCAAGGCGCTGGAGCGTCGGTTCGGAGGCATCGGGTACGGCTGGGAACTTGAGATGGTGCAGTTGATCTTGGCTGCCCTGTTCCGGGCGAGCGAGATCGATGTCACCCATCAAGGGAACCGCTTCGCCAACTACCAAGATCCGGCCTCGCGCACGCCGTTCACGAAAACCCCGGCCTTTCGTTCGTCGCTCTTCTCGCCTCGGCAGTCGGTCGGCCTGAAAACGCTGACGCAGGCGGTGCAGCAGCTTGAAGACCTGACCGGCGAGGAGGTCGATGTCGAGGAAGGCGCGATTGCCACCGCCTTCAAGAAAGTCGCCGCCGAGGAACTGGAGAAGCTCTACCCACTCAAGGCCCTTGCCGAAGCCCACCACCTGCCGGTCGTGCCGCTGCTCATCGAATACCAGCAGACTCTCACCGGCATTCAGGCGTCCGCTTCTGACGACTGCGTGCGCATCCTCACGGAGACCGGCACGAGCTTCGGCGAGAACCGCGAAAAGGTGCGGAAGCTCCGCGAGGCGCTCAACGAAGAGTCGTTGGCGATGCTGCGGCGAGCGCGCGTGGCGACGGAGCAAGTATGGCAGCGACTCTCGGCACATTGCCCTTCGCCCAGCGTTGGCGAGTGCGTTGACGACCTGAAAGGGTTGCTGGCCTCAGATCAGTTCGCCGAATCCACCGACGCCATCGCCGCCAAGACGAAGACGGTGCTAGACGCTTACAAGCAGGCGTACCTGACGCTGTTTGATCGGCGCTCCGCGGCATACCAAAAGTCGGTCGGGGAGATCAAAAACCGGGCCGAGTGGCAGCCACTCGCCAAAAACAACAAGGACATGGCCGACTCGTTGATCGCGCCCTTGATCGCCCGGATCGGGGCCGACACGGACAAAGCCGCCGTCGCCAACGGCACGGGGCTTGGCAACGCCAGCCTTACGGAAATGGAGTCCGATCTGGCGGCGGTAGATGGACTGCGTTCGTCAGTCTTGGTCAAGCTGCAAGAGTTGTCGATGGGCGGTGAAAAGAAGGCCCCGGTGCGCCGCGTTCGGGTCGCGGACATTTTCAACCGACCCATTCAATCCCAGCAGGATCTGGAAGCCGCCATCGAACAGCTTCGAGACGCGCTTCAGAAATTCATCGACGAGGGCGCTGCGATCATTCTGGAATGACCCATGCTGAGTCCACGCCAAATTTTTGAAGACAACATCCGACCGGCAGACCTGCTCATGAAGGTCTTCCGGCTGCTGGAACACGATGCGCCAAATACCGAAGCCGAGTTGCACCGTGCCCTGCGAGGTCTGGTGAACGCCGACGAGAACGAAGGGTTAATGGTTATCTACAATGAAATTTTTTTGGGGCTGATCCGCGAGCGGGCCGAGATCCCGCCTGCGGCGATCAAGCGCAGTGCCTTGTGCAACCTGCTTCGTCAAGCGGTCGTTACTGCCTGCACCGCGATGGAGACCTATTTACCAATTCTGCTTCGAAATCAGCTTCCAGAAGTCATTCGGCTCCGAGGACGAGACTTCGTTCCAAAAAAAGATGATGAGATCAAAAACCAGTTCAAGCCGCTGACATTCGCCCTCGACGAAGCGGTGCGAATTCTGACGGACCCCGACCCGTCGTTATTCATTGCGAACAAGATGATCCGTTCACTCGATTTCAGCTATCTCAGCGGCAAACGAGGCGTACATGTCACCGGGATTCTGCTGGGCTTGGACAACACATGGCAAGAGATCGCCGAGCAGCTTGGCCGAGAAGAAGACGAACTCAAGAAGACCCTCGATGCCACGGTCAAACGGCGAAACGACATCATTCACCGGGCCGACCGCTCGCAGGATGACTCCTCGGGGGAGGCACAGGAGATCCGGTACCCGTTGGCCAAACAAGCTGTGGAAACGATCCGGGTCGTCTGCCTTGCGCTTGATGACCTCGTGACTGCGCGACTGAAAGAGCTGCGTGAACAGGCGGCGGTCCAGCCGCAAGGGGCGGTGTAGTCATGGACCAAGCAATTCGCAACAAGCTCCGGGGTGTCGTGACGCGATGCCGCAAGCTGCTCGAAGACTCAGTGTCGCAGGAACTTCAGGGCAAGTTCGGCATCTACGCTGCGAAGAAAGACGGTGTGCAGGTGGACGACGAGGCCCGGATGACACACCTTACCGTCGAGGAGCGGGCGGCGCGCAAGGACATTCTCGACCACTACGACCACATCAAGGCACGCGGGTTCAAGGCGAAAGAGGCCCTTGATCAACTGATCCGCGAGATCGCGTTCACGCACCTGAACCGTTTCTGCGCCTACAAGATGATGGAGGCGCGGCAGGTCTACGTCGGCGACCAGAAGTTTCGGGAGGCCGTCAGCCGGGGCGTCAACTCGAACGGCGTCAAGTTCTACCTCGCCGATCACCCCGACGACGAGCGGCTCTATACGACCGGCCAGCAGGATGTGGCCTACCGACACTTTCTCGATTGGCTGGGCGGTTTGCTTTCGGAGGAGATTGGCATCCTCTTCAGCCCGAACGACTCGGCGAACCGGCTCTACCCGACGCAAAAGGTGATCGACGAGGTTCTCGCCCTGCTCAACGACGAGCCGCTGGCCGAAATCTGGACGCAAGACGAGACCATCGGCTGGGTGTACCAGTATTTCACGCCGAAGGAACTGCGCGATGAGGCCCGCAAGGCGAGTGCCGCACCACGGAACTCCTACGAACTCGCGTTTCGAAACCAATTCTTCACGCCGCGGTACGTCGTCGAGTTCCTGACCGACAACACGCTTGGCCGCATTTGGTACGAGATGCGAAAAGGCGACACCAAGCTCAAGGACCAGTGCCGCTACTTGGTCCGCCGTCCGAACGAGGTGTTTCTGGCCGAAGGGCAGAAGCCACCTTCCGACTCTCCCCTCGCCCCGTCTGCGGGGAGAGGGGCCGGGGGTGAGGGGCAGGAGGCTGATCTCTCTCAGGAGGAACTCCTCAAACAACCGGTCTACATTCCGCACCGCCCGAAGAAAGATCAGCGTGAGCTGAAGATCCTCGACCCGGCCTGCGGCAGCGGACACTTCTTGCTTTACTGCTTCGCCCTGCTGCTCGCGATCTACGAGGAAGCCTACGATGATCCTGACCTTGGCCCAGGACTGAAAAAGGAATACGCGACTCTTGAGGAGCTGCGGCGGGCGGTGCCGGGGCTGATCTTGCGGCACAACTTGCACGGGATCGACATCGACTTGCGGGCCACGCAGATTGCGGCGCTCGCGCTGTGGCTGCGCTGCCAGCGGGCCTATCAGGAGTTGGGCATCAAGAAGGACCGGCCCAAGATCACCCGCTCGAACATCGTCTGTGC
>Ga0247727_10018640_pt1 | contig 10881 bp, 12 predicted proteins | sample WisWelCaveWW1625_FD_202498 | JGI IMG/M metagenome (GOLD analysis project Ga0247727, IMG submission 202498) | Biofilm microbial communities from Wishing Well Cave, Virginia, United States - WW16-25 | ecosystem: Environmental > Aquatic > Deep subsurface > Groundwater > Cave microbial mat | place...
GAAGCGCGTCGTCCACGAGTACTGGCCGCCGTGGAGCGCGCGGTCGCCGCGCGTGTCGGTCCAGGCCGCCTGAAGCAGGCCGGTCCCCTCGCGCGACCAGCGGCCCCGGACGTGCCAGCCGAGCCGGTCGTCGAGCTCGCCGATCGGCTGCGTCCCCGCGCGCTGCTGCACGCCGAACCCGCCGTTCGGAGCGAGCGTGGGCAGCGGCGGGAGCGGGAGCGTTTCTCCCGCGACCGACAGCCGCGTGCCCATCGCCCAGCCCCGCCACGAAAGCAGCGCGCCGGCGGTGTCGCTGCCGCCAAAGGCCATGCCGGCCACTTCGAAGCGCGAGCCGCCCGCCTCACCGAGCTGGGCGGCCACGTCGAGCCCCACGGGTCGGAGCTCCTCGCCGATCCACGTGTTCAGCGCGGACAGCGTGAGCGTGTACGGCGACTGCCACAGCGGGTCCACGTTCTCGCGCGAGGTGGGTGGGAACAGCAGCCCGCCGCGGAAGCGCAGCGCGAAGCCGGGGCCAAGCTCCGGACGGTACTGAAAAAACGCCTCAGTGACGCCCGCACGCCAACCGCCCGCGGCGCCGGGCTCGGTGCGTGCCGTGCCGTGGAGGCGGACGAGAAAGACCTCCGACGGGGTCCATTCGACCCCCAGGTGGGCTTCGCCCCTCGCGAGCGCCTCGAAGGCAAAGGCGCCGCGTCCCTCGGTCAGCCGGCCGAAGCCGCCATCAATCCACGCCGCGCGACTATCGACGGCGATGCCGCGGCCCGCGAGGACACCGTGTACCGCCAGATCGCCCGCGTCGGCGAGGCGCGCCAGGACCAGCACGGCAAGCGACGCGATCGTTCGCGGAAGGGAGGCCATGACCGTGCTCAGAGGCCTCCCTGCCGTCAGCGCGAGATGGACAGCCCGACGCGGTAGGTCGGCCCCTTCGCTATGTTGCGCACGTTCGTGGCGCCGTCCACGTCGAGCTGCAGCGCCACGCCGCGAGCCAGCTCGACGATCAGGCCGGGGCCGTAGGCGAGGTACGTCACGCCGTCGCCGAACCCCGCAGCCGATACGGTCGAGGCGTCCCCGGGCGTCGTGTCCCAGGGCTGCACCCCCCGCAGGTTGAACAGGAGCATGACGGGGCCGAACAGCCGTCCCCCCAACTGCGCGTCGTAGACGAAACCGTCGCGCAGGCCGCCGCCACGGATCTGCGGACCGACTCCCGCCTGCGCCCAGCCCCGGCCGTTCCAGAGCGAGACGCCCGCGCCGAGCACGACCTCGCCCTCGTACACGCCGCTTCCGGTGGGGAGCAGGGTCTGGCCCTTCGTCTCGGCGCCGGTCGGAAACTGGAGCGCACTACGCAGCGCGAAGACGAAGCGTCCGCTTCCCGGGAGCTGCCACTGGAGCGCGAGGCGCGTGTCCCCGATCCCCCCCGCCGACGCGAAGTCTTCGAGAGCGGAATCACGGTAGGCGATGGAGTCGAGGATCACCGTGAGCCGGGACGACAGGCCGTACTCGAAGTAGAGCGTCGCCTCGTGCTTCGTGAACGTCGGGATCGGGACGACATCCCCCGCCGGCGTCGCCAGCTCCTCGGCGCGCAGGTAGTTGTAGGCCGCCTTCAGGTAGAAGCCGCCCTTCGGCCGGTTCCACGGACCCGCCGCTGCGGGCAGGGCGTAAAGCGCCACGAGAGCGAGCGCCGCCACGCCACGGCGGGCCGCGCTCACCTGAGCTCGCCGAAGCCGAACGGCAGTCTGACCCCCCGGCACCAGATGACGGCGTAGCGATAGGCCGATCCGTCGTCCGGCAGCGCGTACTGTTGCGCACCGGTGAACGAGCGGATCTCGCCTAGGTTCAGGTCGGAGGACGTGCAGCTTGTGTCCCGGCACAACCGCACGTCGAGCGCGGCCGAGCGGCTGGTCCGGAAGTCGTCCTGAAGCTCGAGGCGGTGGCTGGCCCCGTCGCGAACGATGGTCGCCCGTCCCTCGGTCGAGTACCCGTTCGCGCTCTGGAACGTCGCCGAGCGGAGCACCGTGGGGCCGGACACCGGCGTCGGCGTGGGCGCAGGAGTGGGCGCAGGAGCTGGCGCCGACGGCGCCGTCGGCGAGCCGCCTCCGCCGCACGCCGCGAGCGTGCCTGTGACTGATGCGAGAACCCATACCGACAGCCGGCGACCTGCGCTGTGACACGCCATAAACGTCCTCCTCGTGGGAAGGGTAAACGCTATCAGACGGGAAGAACGCCCCGGCCGCCCGGCCGATTCCCGGACGGTGGTCCGGTCGCCCCTCCGACGTGGCAGAATCGCCGCTCGGGAATGAGGGGAGGCCGGGCGGCGATCCTCAGATGGGGGTGGTGCCGCCCGGAACGGCGCGTGGAACGTGACCAGCGTTTCGAGGCGGAGCTGCTGCCCCAGCTGCGGTCCCTCTTCGGGGCCGCGTACCGAATGACCGGCAACGCCCACGACGCCGAGGACCTGGTGCAGGAGACCTTTCTGCGCGCCTACCGGGCGCTCGACCGCTTCCAGAGCGGGAGCAACGCGCGCGCCTGGCTGCACACGATCCTGCAGCGCGTGCGCACCGACGCGTTTCGCCGGAAAAGGCGCCGTCCCGAAACGGTCGAGCTCCTAGGCGAGGGCCCGGCGATCGCGCCGGCTCAGGATGCGCTCGCGTCGGGCCGCGAGGACCTGGAGCGGGCTCTTCTCGGGCTGCCCGAAACCTTCCGGACGGCGGTCGTGCTGCGGGACGTGCAGGAGCTGAGCTACGCCGAGATCGCCGCCACGCTCGGCGTACCGGTCGGCACCGTCATGTCGCGGATCCATCGCGGGCGCTCGCTGCTGCGCGAAGCCCTCAGCAGGAGGACGAGTTGAGCTGCGATCCCGAGCGGATCACCGGCTTCGTGGATGGCGAGCTCGACGCCGCACCGACCGCGGCGGTGGCCGCGCACCTCGAGACCTGCCCGGAGTGCCGCGCGCAAGCCGAGGCCGAGCGCGAGCTCGGCGCGCGGCTCCGCGGCCTTCCCGCTCCCGAGCTGCCGGCGGGCCTCGAAGCACGCGTGCGGCAGGCGGTGCGCGTGCGGCCGTTCCCGGTGCGGGCGGCGCGCTGGGCACTGCCGCTGGCCGCGGTGCTATTCGCCGGTCTGTGGCTGCGGGGCGAGGCCTCCTTCGTCGCCTGGGACCTCTCGCGCGATCACGCCAAATGCTTCTCACGGGATCCGCTGCCGGCGAAGCTGTGGAGCGGTGAACCACGAGCGGTGGCCGACTGGTTCCTGCAGCAGGGAACGCAGCTGCCGGCCGTGCCGGATCGGGTCGGTGAGCTGGCGCTCGTCGGCGCGCGCTACTGCCCGCTCGCGTCGTTGTCCTTCGCTCCCCACCTTTACTACCGCTCGGAGGCGAGCCACGTCTCGCTCTTCGTCGTCCCGCACGGCGTGCGGCTCGACGACCGGCTGGCTTCCCGCGCACGAGGCTCGAGCGTCCGGCTGCTGCGCGTCGAGGGCGAGCTCGTCGGGATCGTCGGTGAGCGCGAAGCCGACGTGCAGGCCTTCGAGACGGCCCTGCGGCCCGTGCTCGCCGCGTGGGCTCGCTCGCGGTAGGCTGGAGCATCCCTTCCGGCAGGCGATCCTTCGATGCACTACGTCATCCTCGGCAACGGCATCGCGGGCATCGAGGCGGCGCTCGGCCTGCGGGCGCGCGACGCCGACGCACGCATCAGCGTGGTCTCGGCCGAGCACGAGCACCTGTTCTCGCGCCCGGCGCTAATGTACGTCTTCGCGGGCCAGACGAGCCTGCGGGACACCGAGCCCCACGATCGAGAGCTCTACGAGCGGATGCGCTTCGAACGGCGCAGCGGTCGTGTCGCGAGCGTCGACGTGGCCGGACACGCACTCGTCTTCGACGAGGGCTCGCGGCTCGCCTACGACAAGCTGCTGCTGGCGGTCGGCTCGAAGGGCCGCGGCGCGCCCTGGCCCGGCGCGGCCGGGGAGGGGCTGCACTACTTCGTGACGCTGCGGGAGCTCGAGGCGCTCGATCGCGCGGCAAAGAACGGCATGCGGGCGGCGGTCGTCGGCGGAGGCTTGATCGGAGTCGAGGTGGCCGAGGTGCTTCACGACCGCGGGCTGCACGTCACGTTCGTGATCCGCGAAGGCTGGTACTTCCCGGCGGCGCTCGACGCGAGCGAATCGGCGCTCGTGGCGGAGCACATGCGGGGCCACGGCGTCCTGGTGCGGACGGGCGCCACCGTCGAGCGTGTGCTGCGCGGGGACGACGGCCGGATTCGGGCGCTGCGCCTCAGCGGAGGGGACGAGCTCGCGGCCGATCTGGTCGTGTCGAGCATAGGGGTGGAGCCCAACACGGCTTTCCTGGCCGGGGGCGAGGTCGCGCTCGCCGAGAGCGGAGCGATCGAGACCGACGACGCGCTTCGAACGTCGGCCTCGGATGTCTGGGCCGCCGGCGATTGCGCGAACGTCACCTGGGTCGACGGCTCGCGCCGTCCCGAGCAGCTCTGGTACACCGCGCGCGACCAGGGGCGGGTGGCCGCACGCTCGATGCTCGGCGACGACGCCTCGTACCGGCGCGGCACCTGGTACAACTCCGCCAAGTTCTTCGACCTCGAGTGGACGACCGCGGGCCACGTGCCCGCGACGGTCGGCCCGGACGGCACGCCGGTGGCTCCGCTGCCCGGATACCGCAGCTGGTTCCAGCGGGTCCCGGGCCGCTTCGAGAGCCAACGCATCGTCGTGAAGGGCAACCGCGTCGTGGGCTTCAACATGCTCGGCTCGCGCTGGAACCACGAGCCGTTCCTCGAATGGATCCACGAGCGCCGCCCGCTCGAGTGGGTGCTGCAGCACCTCGGCAAGGCACAGTTTGACGAGGAGTTTTCACCGCGCTTCCGCGTGTACGAGCGTCACGGAGCCGTTTCGTGAGCTCTCGGCCCGGACGCTGCTTCGCGGAAGCGCGGTTGCTGAGCCGGTCTGGCTCGGTTCGGTCGTGTGCCATTGTCCGTTCCGTTGAGGTCTCCTGACATGCAGTCCGGCATCATGAACACGTACCAGCACCCGATCAGCAACCGCGCGTGGATCGCGTGGGCGCTCTCGGCGCTGCTGTTCGTCGCCTATATCCTGCTCTACTTCGGCCCGCTGCCCTCGCTCGGTTTGCGCTTCGACCTGTTGCAGCGGCTGGCCGAGGCGATGGGTCACGCCCTCGGGCTGCCGGCGTTTCTCCACAGCAAGTGGATCCTCTACGGAGCCGTCTACACGCTCGCGATGATCGCGGGCGGGGCGCTCGTGCTCCGGCGCCACGGCAACAGCCGCTACCAGCGCGTGCGCACGCTCACCGTCGTCAGCGTGCAAGTCCTGCTCGCGTTCATGCTGCCGATCGTGCTGCAGGTCTTCGGCCGCAAGGAGTACTACTTCTCGTACTTCTGGCCGCTCAAGATCGAGTATTTCTACCCGTCGGTGATCCTCGAGCAGCCGTTCTTGATCATCTTCTGGAGCTTCCTGGGCTCGCTGGTGGCGTTCCCTCTCCTCGCCTACTTCCTCGGCAAGCGCTTCTACTGCTCCTGGATTTGCGGCTGCGGGGGCCTCGCCAACACCATTGGCGAGCCGTTCCGCCACCTGTCGAGCAAGTCCTCCCGGGCCTGGTCGATCGAGAAGGTCTCGATCCACACGGTCCTGTTCGTGGCCCTCGTCACCACCGCGATCGTCTGGATCAACTGGGCGGTGGGGAAGCAGCACCCCGACTTTGCGCGCTTCGCCTTCCGGGTCCAGGACTGGTACGGCTTCGCGATCGGGGCGATGTTCGCCGGAGTCCTGGGCGTCGGCCTCTACCCGCTCATGGGCACGCGCGTCTGGTGCCGCTTCGGCTGCCCGATGGCGGCTCTCCTCGGCCTCATCCAGAAGTTCGGCCGCTTCCGCATCACCGTGAAGAAGGACATGTGCATCTCCTGCGGCAACTGCTCGACGTACTGCGAAATGGGCATCGACGTCCGGCAGTATGCGATGGCGAACGAGAGCTTCACGCGAGCGTCCTGCGTCGGCTGCGGCATGTGCGCCCACGTCTGCCCGCGGGGCGTGCTGAAGCTCGAGAACAAGCCGGTCCGCTGGAAGGCCGGTCAGCCGATCCGGGTCTACGCGGTGGACTTGTAGGTAGAGCCGGGGCTCGACACGCCTGTACGACGCAACTGCTGGCCGGCGGCGCGGATGTCGGTCATGTCCGGCAGTTTCTCGTCCACCGCAACGTCGCTCGCCACGTCCCCGTGATGCAGGTTGCGGTCATCCGTGGCTGGCGCGCCCGCCGAGACGCCGTGGGCAACCAAGGCTGCTACGAAGAGTCCTCACCAAGTGCAAGGAGGGACGCGTCGAACCGCCATCGCGATGGGCCGGAACTCGAGGAACTGGTCCAGGAAGGCTGCCGACACCGCGCTGAGTCGCACGCAGGGGTCATGAGCGCGTATCGGAGCTGAGGAACGAACGCGATCCGACGCGCATGCGGGACCGCCTCCACGGCGATCGTGGCGATCGCCACCAGGGGCGCGAACGCGGCGCACGCAGCCAGAGCGTCCGTATCTTCGAGATCACGACGTCCTCGACTGCTGGAAGTCGCCCGCCTCGGCCCTGGCCCTCCATCGTGCGAGCATCGCCGACGGGTCGAACCCGATCCTCTCGTAGTAGGCGCGGACCGTGGACGTCCAGGTCGCCCCCGGCCGGGGCTACCCCGACCTCCCGGCGAGCTACGCGCGACTGGGCATCGCCCGCGAAGTCGGCGCCGTGATCCCCAGCTTCACCGCCGCCGGCGCCATCGTGGCCGCAACCGACTACGTCGTCACGCTGCCGGCGTCCCTGGTCGAGGTCCTCGGGCCCCGTCTCGGCATCCGCGCGGTCGGAGCCCCCGTGCCCCCCCTGACGGTCGAGATCAAGCTCGCCCTGCCACGAGCGGACCGAGCGCGACCCCGCGATGCGCGCGTTCCGCGAGCTCGTCACCCAGGCCGCGCAGAGCCAACGATGGATGTGATCGTGAATGACGGGGGCGCACGGCACTCCGGAGTCGCACAAGCTGTCGGTGCCACGACGCTGACGAGCATACGCAACTCGCGTACGATGGGTTGAGCGTGGAGTATCGAGGCGCCGCCCCTCATGCAGATTCTGTGGAGCACCTGACGGATGAGTCTGGGAGGCGCCGGACACCGGGGGCGTGAGCGGCCCGCGCCGGCTATTGGGCGCCCCGGGTCCGTGCCGTGGCGCCCCTGCGGGCCCGCGCCCCCGACGTGGGGCCGCCCGCCCTCGCCGCCACCAGCGCCGCCGCGGCCTCGCGCGCGGCCGCGACCGGCGCGCCGCTGCGCTCCATGGCCGCGGCGACCAGCGTGCCGTCGATCAGGAGGGACAGCTGCCGCGCGAGGCGCTCGGGCTCCTCGAGACGGGCGTCGCGGGCGAGGTCCTCGAGCCGGGCCCGCAACGCCGCCTTCGCCGCGCCGGCCGCCGCGAAGCCGGGATGCGACGGGTCGTTCAGTTGGGCAGCGGCGTTGATGAACGCGCAGCCGCAGTAATGCGCCTGGCCGACCCAGGACCCGACGGCGTCGAAGACGTGCAGCAACCGGGCCCTGGGCTCCTGGGGCGCCGCGCCCATCTGCTCGTCGAGCCACCGCCGGAAGGCGCGGTCCCGGTCCGTGACGTACTCGGCGATGAGCTCGTCCTTGGACGGGAAGTGCGCGTAGAGCGACATCTTCGAGATCCCGGCGTGCTCGGTGAGTTCGTCCACCCCCGTCCTTGAGACGCCCTTTCGGTAGAAGAGCTCCCGGGCCGAGTTGAGCAGGCGCTCCCTCGGAGCCAGCCAGTCCGCGGTCTTCCGCGGCCGTCCGACCTGGCGTCGCTTCTTCATGGCTCGTTCCCCCGGCGTCCCCGGCGCGCGTAATCGGCGCCGGGGACGAGCAATACGACGCCTCAACGCCGCTCGACGCGCTCCTTCATGAACGCAAGGATCTTGTCACCGATCAGGCCCCCATCCTCTTCCAGAGCGAAGTGCCCCGTGTCGAGGAGATGGAAGTCGACGTCCTTCAGGTCGCGCTTGTAGGGGTAGGCGCCCTCGGCGGGGAAGATCTGGTCGTTCTTCCCCCACACGATGAGCGTCGGCGGCTGGTGCGTACGGAAGTACTGCTGCCACTTCGGGTACAGGGGAGGATTCGATCCGTAGCTCAGGAACAGGTCCAGCTGGATCTCCTTGTTGCCCGGCCGCTCCAGCAGGAACTGGTCGTGGATCCAGTTGTCGGGGCTGATGAGGGACACGTCCCGCACGCCGTGCGTGTGCTGCCACCGGGTGGAGTCGAGGTTCAGCGACTGCGCGAGCGCCTGCCGGTTGGCGCTGCTGGGCTGCGCCCAGTAGGCCTTGAGCGGCTTCCAGAACTCGCGCAGCCCCTCGTCGTAGGCGTTGCCGTTCTGGATGATCAGCCCCCGGATCCGCTCGGGCTGGGCGGAGGCGATCCGGAAGCCGATGGGTGCGCCGTAGTCCTGGAGGTACGCCACGAACTCGGAGAGCCCCACGCGGCGGGTGAACTCGTCCACCACGCTCGCCAGGTTGTCGAACGTGTAGTTGAACTCGCTCCGCGAGGGCATCGAGCTCTGACCGAAGCCCGGGTAGTCGGGTGCGATCACGCGGTAGCGCTCCCCCAGCCTCGGGATCAGGTTGCGGAACATGTGCGACGAGGTCGGAAAGCCGTGCAGCAGGAGGATCGCGGGCGCGTCGCGCGGCCCGGCCTCCCGATAGAAAACGTCGAGCTCGCCGACCTTGGCGGTACGGTAGTGGACTTGGACGGGGCGCGACGGCTGCGCCAAGGCGGGCTCCGGCCGGGCCGGCAGTCCACTGGCCTCGCGCGCCGCCTGCGCGACGAGAACGATCCCGGCGCCAGCGAGCAGCGAACAGGCCCAGGCCCTCATGTTCCTTCTCTCCATCTGCGTCTCCCTTCGACCCCCAGAATTAATATACGGACTGGTCTGTCTTATGTCAAGGGGGGGGCGGCCACCCGATTCGCGTCTACGCCGCCGACCTGTGAAGCGGCCCTGAGGCTCGGACGGGCGGGGCCACCGGTTCACCCGCGTGTCGCACGGCCCCGTGAGATGGCAATGGAGACGCCCTGACCTGCAGGCGTTGAGGCCGCCAGCAGCTCGCAGAAGCGAGATGGTCCGGGTGAGGCTGCGCGTGGCCTCATCCAGGAATGGCGCTCTTCCTGTCCCGCGCAGGCCGGCGGCGCCGACGTGCGCCACGTCCAGCAGCTCCTCGGCGATCGGAGCCTGGAGGCGACAGCTGCTTATGCGAAGGTGGACGTCAAAGACCTGAGAACGGTCCTGGCCCGGACCCACCCTCGAGAGAGAATGCTGCGCCACGTCGGGCGGCCAGGCCTTGCAGTCAAATCTATATAGATTTATAATTATATTGGTCACATGACCGGGAAGGGAGGCGGATGGCTCGACCGCGAATCATCACCCTGCTCATGCCACTGCCTACGTACTACAACCCGGACGCCGAGGGCGTCCGGAAGCCGATCGAGAAATGGAAATTCACCCGGACCGCAGAGGAGATCAGCAAACACTTCGACGCCGGCGCGGAGCTGCAGGTCTTCCGGCGCGACAAGCCGCAGGGTTTCTGGTGGGACCGGGGGCTGCTCGCCAAGGACGTCCTGGCCTACATCTCGGCGGACCTCCCCGACACGGAGGAAACCCGTGAGTGGGTCAAGACGTATGCGAGGACCAAGCTCATCGCCCGCTTCCAGCAAGACGCGATCTACCTCAGGTGGCTGTCCGTCGAGACCGAGCTCGTGCGACCCCTGGAACGCGTGACCCGAAACGAGGAGGAGTGAGATGCCGCGAGGGAAGCTGACGGCGCCGGTGAGCGTGCTGACCATGATCGAGAGCGAGCAGCACGAGGCCCTGCGCCTGATCGCCTTCAACGAGCGACGCTCTGTGGCCGACCTGGTGCGGGAGGGAATCGCTGAGGTGCTGAAGAAGCACGCCAAGTCCCGCCGGCCGGCACGACTGCACGTCGTCAAGGAGGAGCGGGTCCGGGCCGCGGCAGGACGGTAGGTTCTCTTACCGTCTCGCCACAACGCTCCGGCAGAAGGCACCGTGCGTGTCGTCTGCTGGCGCGGACCCCTCTTATCTGTACCTATTGCGAAATGGGTATCGACGTCCGCGCCTACGCCATGGCCAACCAGAGCTTCACCCGCGCCGCCTGCGTCGGCTGCGGCATGTGCGCACACGTCTGCCCCCGAGGCGTGCTGAAGCTCGAGAATAAGCCGATCCGCTGGAAGGCCGGACAGCCGATCCGGGTCTACGCGGTCGACCTGTAGGATTCAGTAGACTATCGCTCTCCCGACGCGACGACGACGATCCCTCCCGCGCCCGTTCGACGGCTCATCGGTAGGACCAGGGCTGGCCTCTGTCTCGTCCGGACTACGTCCCGCCGTAAGGCCGAACACTCGTCCGCGCCGCCGTCCATGCGGCGCCCTTTCCCAACCTCAACCAAGCATCTCAGCCATTTCTCTGTCGTTGCCCTGTCGATCGTCCGATTGCTATACGCTTCCTGGCAAAGAGATCCGGAGTGGGAAGCACACCGCCTATTGACAGGCCGCGGCTCCGGCATCAACATCCCGCAACTCTAGGATCCAGTGAAGCGATGCGTTTGAGCGGTGCAGCCTCCCGTCCATCTCCTCGGCTCCCGAGGGCGCCGGCGCGTGAGGGCTATACGCGGCGTCGCGTGATCCCTTCACGCGCAGCCGCTTGGCATTGGAGGTAACGATGGAACAAGTGGGACGCGTGGGACGCTCGACCAGAAGACTCTTGGCCGTCGCCATACTCCTGACTCTAGGAACGGTGCTTATCGCCGACCAAGTCATCGCTCAAACTGCCTCTGTCACGAAGCTGAGC
>Ga0247727_10018641_pt1 | contig 10881 bp, 9 predicted proteins | sample WisWelCaveWW1625_FD_202498 | JGI IMG/M metagenome (GOLD analysis project Ga0247727, IMG submission 202498) | Biofilm microbial communities from Wishing Well Cave, Virginia, United States - WW16-25 | ecosystem: Environmental > Aquatic > Deep subsurface > Groundwater > Cave microbial mat | place...
AATCATGGAATAATTCTTTAGAAAGTGATTGACGAATAAATAACACAAAAACTGTTTTATCCTATATCAACCGACCAATAATTGAGTCTGTTTTCAGCCTCTTGGTTCTACCCAATAGGGTTAGTTTGGAGACAAACTAATTACTGGTTCGGGTTTTCTTATACTGACATCGGCTTTACTTATTCTGCTTTTATAAATCTTGAATTTTTTACCGTTGTCTGAAAGTATCCATCTTTCTATCTTGATTAGAGAAAGATCTTCAAGATCTGAAATTTTTTTGTATACTGAACTTAGAGGAATCCTGTGTTCTTCTGCAAGTTCAGCTGCTGTCTTGCCTTCCTTTATTACAGAAAACAATATTGCTCTTGATTGTGCATCTGCAAGCGCTTCAAGTACTTTTTGATTTACATCATATTTCTTTAGTTGAGTGAGTGTGAGTCGCCTTGTCATCTTTTTTTCAATTAGGTTAGCCTAACTATTTAAACGACGCGAATCAGATTCTAGAACTTTAGAATGACTTTCTGATTTAAATAAAGTTAGCTTACCCTAATTATTGAGATTTCATGACGAAGTTTAGCATATTGTTCCACCTTAGTGTATTTACAATAATCGTCCTAGCTGCATTTCCATTACAAAACGTTCTTGGTCAATCCCAAGAACAAACTGTTCTTTATAGTGATAAAGAATTATCTATCATAGGCTTAGAATTAACAGAACAAAACATCGCAAAAGGGAATTATTATGCAGCAATAATCTATTCAAAATTTACGTCAGATGTTTTTGCCAGATCTTTGCAGGCGGTACGTTCAATTGATAACAATCTTGCTGATGAAATTCATATAAATCTGGTAGAAATTCAGGCAGACACAAACTCTCATGTTTCAAGTGATGCAATCCTACAAAAGATTTCTAGCGTGAAATCAATGCTAGGTCAAATCAAGTCTGATCCATTATTGACTACGAATGTTTTGGCACAAATGCTTTCAGTTGCAGATGAAAAATACGAAGAAGGCATTTCGAAAAATATTGAAACATCATATCAAATTTCATATGCTATCGTATTACGAGTTGAGCAAATTTTCACATCAACTGATAACTTTGATGAAAGACAACGCACAGAATTAAAATCATTTTTTGTAGAACTCGATCCTATGATATCTAGTAGGGAGAATTTTGTCAAAGTTGGAACACTGATCACAGCTATTCAACGTGATATGCTTGGAACACAAAGTACCATTAATCAAAACAATCTATATGACGTAATTCGTGAATTATACAAACAATTACTGGTTGAAGTTAATGCAGGAAATTATGAAAAAGCAGAACAATTAGCAATAGAGGCATATCTGGAGAACTTTGAATACCTAGAATCTGATATTGATATAGTAGATTCATCTCTCCTTCATAAACTGGAAATTGCGATGAGAGAAGATTTGAGAGATACAATAAAACAACATGCTGCTTCTGATATAATTAAACAAAAAGTAGATACAATTTTGGCAGATCTTGATAACGCTGAAAGTCTAGTATCAAAACTTCCAAAAGCAAATCTGGCTCCAAATGAACTCACTGTATATAGTGAGAGGGAACTTGCACCAATGGGTTCTGCAACTAACGACCAAAAATCTGGAGTTCAAGGCCACATTGATTTTATCCGACAAAATCTTCAATCACTATTAATTCAATACAAAGCAGGAGATTATCAATCAGCATATGCCAGTGCAAGAACTGCATATCTTGATAGTTATGAGCATGTAGAAATACCTCTTAGAGTAATTGATCCTAATTTCACCTTAGAAGCAGAAATCCAATTTGCAGAGTTACGTAATCTTATCAACAACAGAGCAGATTATGAAAAAGTACAAGAGGCTACAGTTGCAATTAAGCGAAGTCTTGATAAATCTGAAAGACTTGTTTCAGGTACGGGTACTCTTGCACCCGCAATTGCATTCTCATCATCATTTGCACTTATCTTTAGGGAAGGACTGGAATCTGTTTTGATTCTTGGAGCGATTCTGACATATCTTGATGCTTCAAGAAATACAAAATTCAAACCCTATGTTTACTATGGCGTAGTAGCGGCAATTGTTGCAACTGCAGTAACTTGGTTTATCGCATCATACGTGATTGAAATCTCTGGTGCAAACCGGGAATTGATTGAAGCAATAGCTGCACTTTCTGCCACTGCAGTACTATTCTATGTCAGCTTTTGGATTCTAAACAAAATTGAAACAAAAAAATGGATGGAATTTGTAAAAGCCAAAGTCTGGCAGGCGTCAGCAACTGGTGGTTTAGCAGTATTTGTTATGCTTTCATTTTTCACAGTATATCGGGAAGGCTTTGAGACAGTCTTATTCTATCAAGCTATGTTTGGATTTGCAAAATACATGGAAGCATACGTAGGATTAGGTTTTGTGTCAGGCATTGTTGTATTGTTTGCTGTATATTATGGAATGAGAAGAATTGGAAAGAGATTGCCACTAAAGGCACTCTTTGGGCTAACAATGAGTGTTGGAGCATATCTTTCAATTGCATTTATTGGAAATGCAATAAGAGAATTACAAACCCTAGATATTATTCCAGTTACTAACATGATTGGGGTCATACCAAGATTAGACATCAATTTATCCACCATGACAGGAATCCATCCTACCCTTGAAACTATAATTGCACAAATTATCTTACTTGGAATATACCTAGTAGCTGCATCCTATGTCTTGGTAATGCGACCAAGAAAAGAGGAACAGATTGCAAGGATGAGAAAATCGAGGGCACAAGTTGAAGAGGTCTAGACGAATTAGGATAGGAATTGATGTCGGTGGAACTTTTACAAAAGCAATAGGTCTAGACATCACTACTGGTCAAATTCTTGGAAAGTCAACTGTACCAACAACCCATGATTCACAAACTGGAGTATCTACAGGAATTGTTACTGCACTTGAAAATTTGTTGTCAATCTCAAATATTCAATTAGACGAGATCGAGTTAATAGCACATAGCACAACACAAGCAATAAACGCACTTTTAGAATCTGATACTGCTAAAGTTGGCATAATTGGTATGGGCGTTGGACCAGAAAAACAAAATGTGATCAAGAGAACTAATCTGCAGGATCCTAGCATTAATTCACGACATGATTTGAAAACAGCGTACAGATTTTTAGATACATCTCATCTAATCACCGAATCTGAGGTAAAAACAACTGTCGATGAACTCAAAAAAGAAGGCGCTGAAGTAATTGTGGCATCAGAAGCATTTTCAGTTGACGATCCTTCAAATGAAATGTATGTAATGAAAACTGCGATGGCGCAAAACATACCAGCAACTGCACCGCATGAAATTTCTGGAATTTATGGTTTAGAGATTAGAACTCTAACTGCAGCAATAAACGCAAGTGTTCTACCAAAAACAGTTGAAGTTGCAAATTTTGTTGAAAAGGCAATTCATGGTACAGGCGTCTCTGCACCTCTTATGATTATGAAAGGAGATGGCGGTGTAACTGATATGAACACTTTCAGAACAAAACCAATTCTAACAATACTATCTGGACCTGCAGCTAGTGTTGCAGGCGCATTATTGTATCTCAAAGTCACCAACGGAATATTTGTTGAAGTTGGCGGAACCAGCACAAATATCTGCATAATTAGAAACGGTAAACCAGAGATTCGTTATGTCACCATAAAAGATCATCCGACTTGCATTCGTTCAATGGATGTTAGAGTTGTTGGTATTGGAGGAGGCAGCATGATTAGATTAAAAGATGGTAGAGTATGGAAGGTAGGTCCACGAAGTGCACATATTGCAGGTTTGAAGTATTCTTGTTTTGCAGACCCTGAGGATTTGAAAACTGGTGAATTGGTTATGATAAAACCACGACTAAATGATCTAGAAGAATATGTGGCAATAAAATGCAAGGGTGGAACATATGCCATTACAAACACATGTGCGGCAAATGCACTTGGAATGGTTGATGAGGAAGATTATGCATATGCGAATAAAACTGCCGCCAAAATAGCTATAGGAATATTGGCGCAAAAAGTAGGTGTATCAGTAAATGAAATAGCTCTTTCTATAATTCAAACTGCATCGTTTGAAATTACAAAAACAATAAGTCATGTATTAAAAGAATTTAAAATGGAAAAAGAAAGAACTAGCATAGTTGGTGGTGGAGGAGGTGCATCTGTCCTTGTACCATTGGTAGCAAAACAACTTGGCATTCCCTATCACAAAGCAGAACATGCTGAAGTGATATCATCTATCGGTGTAGCATCTTCTATGATTCAAGAAGAATTAGAACATACCATAACTAATCCTACTCCAGAACAAATCCTAAACATTCACAAAAAAATTCATGCGATAGTTGTAGAAAAAGGTGCAGTACCAGAATCTGTAGTAATTAATAGCGAATACATTCCTGAAAAATCAATTTTACGTGTTACTGCCATAGGTAATGTAGAATTTGAAAAAGAAACCGCAAAAAATATCTTTACTCTTGATGATGCATTAATTAGAGCAAGCGAGATAATACAAATTCCAAAAGATCTTGTTGAGCTTAGCTTTGAAACTGATAATTATTTTGTATTTACAGGACACATTGAGCAGAAGAAACTCTTTGGTAGGAAGAAACATCACCACATCATAATCTTGGATAGGTATGGAAGAATGAAACTCTCTATTTCAAATGGAAGACTTTTCCAAGGTGGAACACTGTCTCTCATAGAAGAATTTGAAGAATTTATGGAATCAAAAAGTAGTGATATTGCACCTCAAGTTCATCTGTTAAATGATTTGAAGTTGATGGATTTCTCAGGTCTTACGTCATCGACTAACATAGTAAATGCAATAAAACAAGAGTTGGAAGGAGCTACAAAAGGTGCCATTATTATTGATCTAAAATAAAATTCTAAATTGTTGTTCTAAATTTTTAAAACTCTCATGTGGTTTAAATAATCAATTAGCTGCACCTAATTTCGCATGATTAAAAAAATATTGGCATTTACCTTGTTTGCATTATTTCTAATTTCAAATACAATGGTTAATCCAATATTTGCTGAAGCGGATGATGAAAAACTAGAATTTGCTAGTTATCTTGAAGAAATGCTTGGTCATTTTTGGGCACTTGAAAAAAACTTGGATGACGGCAACAAACCCTTAGCCATAACACACGCATTACATCCTGTTGCTGAACTTTATGATTTGATCTCTCCTGAACTTCAGGAACATGATATAACACTTGACTCAGAACTTCATCAAATTCTATTTGAACTTAAAGACAAAACAACTTCTAATGTACCGCGAGAACAAGCACAGCAAGTCATCGATGAAGCCAAAGACATAGTTGAACTTGTGCGTTCAGCTGTAGTTGGAGACGAAAGTGATAAACTTGATTTTAAAATAAAATTGATCATAAAATTACTTGAAACTTCAGAAATAGAATATGAAGAAGCAGTTTCAAATGGTGAAATTAAAGAAATGGCAGAATTCCAAGACGGTTCTGCGTTTGTCTGGAGATCTCAACAAATCTATGATACTATAAAATCAGAAGTGCCAGGACATGAGGCAGAAGAGATTTCTGAGTTTTATGAAGATCTATGGGATGCATATGATGCCAAAGCAACTCCTGAAACGATTGAAACCTTGGTTGATGGCATAATCCATGAACTAAATGTGGTTTCAGGAACAGAAAGTGAAGAAAAAGAGTTGACTGATTATGTTACTAATGTAAGAACTCTGCTGACTGAAGCAAAAGAAGAATATGCAAAAGGTGAGACAGACGAAGCACTGAGTCTTGCCACAAAGGCATATCTTGATAATTTTGAATACTTAGAATCTACAGTTGGTGCACAAAATCCAGACTTAAATGAAGAAATAGAAGAAATGATGCGCGAAGAACTACGTGATATGATCAAAAATGGTGCATCTGTGGAAGAAGTAAGTGCACACATTGATGAAATTTTACTTAAAATGGATGAAGTTGCAGTCATAGTCCCAGAGTTTGGCCCCATGGCATTTGTAGTTCTTAGCGTTGCTATAATTGCAGTTCTAATTGTAGGAATTAAACAACAAAAATTAATGCCAAAACTTTAGTTTTATGTAACAATCTTTGTAATCTCGTTAGAATTTTTAGCTTGTTTGATTTCTCTAGCTATTCTTCTTCCCATGCTCATTGGTTCATCATACAAAAATGTAGAATACGGTGAACCATCTACATACATGTTGGTTCCAGCAACGATTCTTGCTGAGAATTCAAAAGTAGTAAACTTGCCGTTCTCATCATAAACTCCCTCAAGGCAGAAAGGTCCGTTCATTCCTGGTTTTACAAGTCTTTTTGCGGCTTCAACAAAACTTTCCCCCATGGAATAGACCTCATCAAGAAGTGATTCCCTCAGAACAAGAGGACTATTTGCAATTACATTGAAGGAGGGAATAGAATCAATGTCTAATTGTTGAGCAGCTGGAATCCTTCCAAGCCCATCAATATCCGACTCGTATCTTCTGTCTACTCCAAAAAATTCCAATTCGTCTTTCAGTGGTGAGTAGAAATATTGTAAATAAGCAGAAACGCCAAAAGAATATTCTTGTAAGTACAAGTCGCTGTCGCCTTTAATCAATCCCTGTTTGATGAGTTTATCACGTTTTTTGATATAATCATCTTCGCTTGTTGTCAAAAAATATCCCTTGCCTCCTGCTGCACCATGACGTTTTGCTATCACAAGAGTTTTGATATCTTTTGGACTTGGGACGGTTTTTGGGACATTAAGTTTTGCTTCACGCATTAATTGTTCTTTCATCTTCCTATCTGATTCCCATCTAAGAATCCATTTGTTTCCAAAGATTGGGGTCTTTATGGATTCAATTTTAGAAGAATCCATTTGGGAAATTAGTGTACCATGTGGAATTATTACTGCATCATTTTCGTTTAGTATTGAAGCGCATTTTTGATCCGCGATTTCTAAGAATGAATCAACAAGAATTATTTCATCTATGAATTTAAATCTACGATATAATTTTTCACGTGTCTTCTCTGATACAAGTATTGTTTTGAAGCCTTCATCCTTTGCGCCTTTTAGAACTTGTAAAGCACAATGAGACCCCAAAGTTGCTATTGCTGTCATTATCCTCCCTGATTTTAGGTATGACCGGGCTCTTTATGAAAGTTGCATGGTTTACTTTGATATCTATGCGAATACATCATCAATCAATTCCATTGACATCTCAGACTTCAAATCCTCAGGAACCGACTTTAACACAAAATCTACTATTGATTGATTTTGAGGAATATCTCCAGATTCAATCTTTTTGGAGTATAATGTGATAGCGTTTGTTATCAATACGATCATCTTTTCTCTGTTAGTTAGCGGCATGTTTGGCGTTACACATGATTATCTAATTAATTCAATGGTCTGATTTTGATTCAGTCAATATAGGAAACATAAATTAACACTACTAGACCAGTTTGATAAAAGGCTAGATTGTGATGGATACAGAACTTGGTACTTGGCGTAGAAGCGTTTACTCAAACCAAATTGATCCTTCGATGGATGGAAAAGAAGTAATTGTCATGGGATGGGTTTCTAGTGTAAGAGACCATGGTAATCTAGTGTTTATGATGCTAAATGACAAAGAAGGAGAAATCCAGATCACAGTAAAAGTAGGTTCATGCCCTGATGAAATAAAACAAGCGATAGTGAAATTAAAAGAACAATCCAGTATTGGAATAAAAGGTACTGTTAAACCGTCTCCAAAAGCACCACATGGTATAGAAATTGTACCAAAAGAAATGCGCATCTTTTCAGAAGTGGAAAAAATTGCCCCCTTTACCTCTCAAACAAAAATTGTACCCAACATAGATACTAGACTTGAGATAAGAGCAGTTGATTTAAGACGAAATATTTTGCAACACGTATTCAAAATACGCAGTCTGGTTCTAAAATCAATTCGAGATTATATGTACGAGAAGGAGTTCATTGAGGTAAACACTCCAAAAATGATTGCCACTGCAACAGAAGGTGGAGCTGCACTGTTTCCAATATTTTACTATAACAAAGAAGCATTTCTTGCACAGAGCCCTCAGCTTTACAAAGAACAACTTACAATGAGTTTTGAAAAAGTATTTGAAATCGCACCAATCTTTAGGGCAGAACCCTCTAGGACAAACAGACATTTGTCTGAAGCAATATCCATAGACTTGGAAGAAGCGTTTGCAGATTACAATGATATCATGAAGCACATAGAAAACATTATCAAGAGATCAGTTAAGACAGTAAAAGATTTTCATTCAAAATCAAATTCTGGTTTGGAACTAAACATCCCTGAAATCCCAGAATCAATTCCACAGTATGCTTATTCTGAATTGGTTGATAAGATGCAAAAAGCTGGGGCAAAGACAGAATGGGGCGATGATCTTTATCCGCTGAACCTAAAGAAAATCAACTTGAATGGATTTTATTTCATAAAAGATTGGCCATTGAGTCCAAAACCATTTTATGTTAAAGCAAAAGATGGTGATCAAAAAATATCTGAATCGTTTGATTTGATGTTTGGAGATTTGGAACTATCTTCTGGTAGCACAAGAATTGAAAAAAGAGATGAACTTGAAGAAAGAATGAAAAACAAGGGCTTTAAGATTGAGGCATTTGACTATCATCTCAGAGTGTTTGATTATGGTGTTCCGCCTCATGCAGGGTGTGGAATAGGCCTTGAAAGATTGATGATGGCGCTCACAGGCACAGAAAACATTAGAGATGTAACATTTTATCCAAGAGACGTAGATAGACTAACTCCGTAGGAGAGAAAATGGTAAAAAGAGAAGAAATTGTACATGCAGCAAACCTCATAAAAATTGATCTGGAAGATCATGAAAAATACATTGAACAAGTAGAAAAGATTCTCAATTATTTTGATATCTTAGATAAAGCTAGTGCAGAATCTGAAGCCTTTGTAACCCAAGAGATATCATTTGACAAACTACGAGATGACAAACATGTGCCATATGATGAAAAACTGATATCACAATTAAAAAACTACAAAGGATCCTTTGTTAAAGCACCAAAGATGGTATAAAATGAATCTTGGAATAACTGCGGCTCAATATCTTGAACAAGTAAAAAATGGAAGTCTTACTGTTGAAGAATTTACTGCAAAAACCATAGAACGAATAAAAAAAGTGGAGGGCACTCTTCACGCATACATTTCACTAAACGATAATGCAATATCGCAAGCAAAACAGATTGACAAAAAGCTTAAGGCTAAAGAAAAAGTTGGCGCATGTTTTGGAATGCCAATCTCAATCAAAGACAACATATGCACAAAAGGAATGAAAACAACATGTGCATCAAAAGTTCTTGAAAACTTTGTAGCGCCATATGACGCAACAGTTGTTTCAAAGCTAAAATCACAAGATGCAATAATCATAGGAAAAACAAATCTTGATGAATTTGCAATGGGGATATCTACAGAATTTAGTTATTTTGGACCAAGCAGAAATCCATGGAACACTGATTATGTTCCTGGTGGCTCATCAGGTGGGAGTGCGGTCTCAGTTAGTGCGTTAGAGTGTATTGCATCGCTTGGTTCTGATACTGGAGGGTCTGTGAGAAACCCTGCCAGTTTCTGTTCCGTAGTTGGATTAAAGCCAACATATGGGCTGATAAGCAGATACGGCCTTATTTCATATGCAAACAGCATGGAGCAAGTAGGCCCATTAGCACGAACAGTTGAAGACACAGCATTTGTTTTGAATATAATTTCAGGAATGGATTCACATGATAATACTACAATCGATAAAGGAAAAATGGATTATACAAAAGATCTTGATGCAGGGGTAGAAGGAAAACGAATTGGTATAATTTCAGAAATGACTGGTGAGGGAGTTGATAAGCAAGTATTATCTGCTACAAGTAAAGCAATATCAAAACTCCAGGATCTAGGGGCAGAATGTAGTGAAGTATCGCTTGAATCTGTGAAATATTATGTTGCAACATACTATACAATAGCTGCTACAGAAGCAGGAAGCAACCTTGCAAGATATGATAACATAAGATATGGTTTTGATTTTGATGTAGAAGGATACGAATTTAACGCATACATATCAAAAGCACGAAAAAACTTTGGTCCTGAAGTTACAAGGAGAATGATTCTTGGATCTTTTGTACCATCAGCTGGATATGTAGGAAAATATTTTCTCAAAGCACTAAAAGTAAGAAGTAAAATAAAATCTGAAATTGAACAAGCATTCAAAAAATTTGATCTTCTTATTGCACCAACTGTGCCAATCTTGCCATTTAAGATAGGTGAAAAAGTTGATGATCCTTTGTCACTTTATCTCCTTGATATCAACACTATAGTAGCAAACCTCTCAGGAATTCCTGCAATCTCAGTTCCATACGAAATTACACATGGCTTTCCTATTGGAATGCAGCTATTTGCAAATTCTATGCAAGAAAAAACACTGTTACAGGCTGCGCATGCATTGGAAAAAACAACAAACCTTCCAGGAGTGCCAATTTGACAAAGATAGGCCTTGAAATTCACTGTCAATTGACAAAGCTTGAGAGCAAGCTATTCTGTTCATGCAAAGCAGACTATCGAAGCTTTGACATTAACACAAACATATGTCCTGTTTGCATGGGGTTGCCTGGTTCCTTACCGTTACTTAACAAAAAGGCTGTTGAAAAAGGAGCAATGATTGCAATGGCATTAGGATGTAAGACTCCACAAAAAATCGCATTCTTTAGAAAAAATTACTTTTATCCTGACCTGCCAAAAAATTTTCAGATAACACAGTACAACGCATATGGTCCAACAAGTATTGGGAATGATGGCAAAGTCCTCATTGAGGATAAAGAAATCAGAATTAGAAGAATTCAGCTAGAAGAAGAT
>Ga0247727_10018642_pt1 | contig 10880 bp, 4 predicted proteins | sample WisWelCaveWW1625_FD_202498 | JGI IMG/M metagenome (GOLD analysis project Ga0247727, IMG submission 202498) | Biofilm microbial communities from Wishing Well Cave, Virginia, United States - WW16-25 | ecosystem: Environmental > Aquatic > Deep subsurface > Groundwater > Cave microbial mat | place...
GACCCAAACGGCAACATCGATTCCACGACCGACCGCCGAGGCGTCACCCGCAAGAACACCCACGACGCGCTCAACCGGCTGACCAAGGTCGAGATCGTCTCCGGCGTCTCGGGCGAGGGCCCGATCGGACAGGTCGCGGCCTACAGCTACGATCTGGCGGGCAACAGGCGCACCGAGACCGACATTAATGGCCTGGTGACGGAGTACGTCTACGACGGCCTGTACCGGGTAAAGGACAAGATCCTCCCCGCCACGATGCCCGCGGGCCGCACACCGACGGGCGCGCTCACCGAGCACTTCCTCTACGACAAGGTCGGCAACCTCCGGCTCTTCACCGACGCCAACGGCAAGGCGACCGAGGCCGACTACGACAACCTCAACCGTGTCACGAAGCTCACCCGCGACCTGGGCGGCCTGAATCTCGTCACCACGGCACGCTACGACGACCCCGAGGGCAGCCACGTCAACAAGTCTGAGGAGAAGGACGTCGCGAAGGGCCTGCGGACCACCTTCCTTTACGACGAGCTCGACCGCGAGAAGGAGCGCAAGGTCCACCTCGAGGGCGAGGACGGCGACCCGGCGCCGAACCCGGGACCCTACACCACGACCACCGCCTACGAGGACGGCGAGCACGCCGTGCGCATCACCGATCCGCGCGGAGTCAAGACGCTCCGCAAGTTCAACGGCCTCGACCGCGTCTTCGAAGAGACGGTGGACACGGACGGCCTCGCGCCGGCCGCTCCGCTCTCGCTGATCACGACGATCGCGTACGACGGCCTGGGGAACCAGAAGGAAGTCACGGACCCCGAAGGCCGCACGACGCGCTTCGACCACGACGGGCTCGGGCGGCTCGTGAAGACGACGGACGCCAAGGGCCAGGAGTCGAGCGCCACCTACTTCGGCGACGGCCTCAAGGCGAGCGAGACCGACCGCCGCGGCGTGAAGAAGCTCTTCACCTGGGACAACCTCGGCCGCTCGCGGAAGACCGAGCTCGACAACTCGCCTTTCTCCGGGGTGGCCTGGAGCCACGAGACGCAGTACGTCGATGCTCTCGCGCCCAAGCGGATCGAGCTCGACGCCCGCTCCAAGCGGACGACCTTCGACCTCGACGGCCTGGGACGCGTGACGAAGGAGACGGACCACCTCGGCAACTTCCGCACCTTCACCTGGGACGGCGTGAACAAGGTCGCGGAGACCGACAAGCGGCACAACGAGACGCGCTTCGAATACGACGGCGTCAATCGCCTGAAGAAGATGACGGACCCCGCACCCTTCGCCGGCCAGACGGTCGAGACGACGTACGAGGACGCGCTCAATCGCGTCACGGAGAAGGACCGGCGGGGCACCATCAAGCGCACGCAGATGGATCCGCTCGGGCGCGTCCTCAAGGTCACCGAAGCGGTGGGCGCCGCCGAGGAAGCCGTAGTCGAGCGGAACACCTGGGACGGAAACGACAACCGCGAGACGCAGACAGACGCCGAGGGCCACGTCACGCGCTTCCTCTACGACGCGGCGAACCGGGTTTCGAGCCGCACGGACGGCTTCGGGACCGCGGCGGCGGCCACAACCACGTACGTCTACGACAAGGGCGGCAACCTCCTCGAGGAGCGCGACGCGCGCGCGGTGGAGCTCGGCGAGCCCTGGTCGGTGAAGCGGACCTACGACGAGCTCAACCGCCTCGAGACGCAGAGGGACGGTGAGCTCAACGTCACGACCTACGGCTACGACCCAGAAGGTAATCGCGATTCCACGACCACTCCTAAGGGCCAACTGACGACGACCCTTCACGACGAGCTCGGCAAGCCCTTCGACCTGACGCAGCCGCCTCCCAAGCCGGGAGAGCCGTCTCTCCTCACGCGTTTCCGCTACGACGAGAACCGAAACCTCGTCCGCATGGAGGATCCTGACGGGCGCGTCACCAAGCTCGAGTACGACGAGCTCAACCGGCTCTTCAGAACGACGCGAGATCCAGGAGCTCTGAACCTCGTCAGCGAGACGACGGACTTCGACGAAGACGGCCGCCCCCTGCGGATCGCGGAAGCGAACGGCGAGGTGACGCGCCAGACGTGGGACGAGCTCGGCCGTCTTTCGACTCGTCGCTTCGAGCCGCCGGCTGCGGGCTGGGCGGCTCCCTGGCAGCACACGACGGAAGAGCGCTACTCCTACGACCCCAACTCCAACCTCGAACACGTCGAGGAGCACGACGTGCGCTCAGGCGGCGGCACGCCGCCCGTGCGGGTGACGACGCGGGGCTACGACCGCCTCGACCGCCAGACGAGCGAGAAGGTCACGCTCCAGGACGGCAGCACGAAGAGCGTTACGACCGAGTACTGGAGGAACGGCCAGGTCAAGTCCGTGACGGACGTGCAGGGCGCGACGAGCTACACCTACGACGGCCAGGGCCGCGAGGAGACGGTCACGACGTCGGCCGGCATCACGCGCAAGACCTACTACCCCGACGGCCTCGTCAAGGACACCACGTTCCCGAACCTGACGAAGCGCGCCCACGGCTACGACAAGGCGGACCGGCTGCTCTCGGTTGTCACGACCAAGGACGCGGCGACCGTCGCCTCGACGGCCTACACCTACGACCCGAATGGGAACCGGCTCACTCAGGTGCAGACGAACGGTGGCTCTGAGGAGACGACCACCTACACCTACGACGACCTCGACCGCCTGGCGACGGTCACGTACGCCCCGGACGCCGAGCATCCGAACGGGCGGACGGTGACGTACGGCCACGACAGGGCCGGCAACCGCCTGACCGAGGTCGTGACGGACCCGGTGACGCAGGCCGTGCTCGAGTCGAAGACGGGCCATTTCGATAACGCGAACCGTCTCACCGAGCTCACGGACAACCTCGACGCGGCACAGACGACGACGCTCGCCTGGGACCGTAACGGCAACCTGCTCTCGGAGACGAAGGCGAGCGTCACCACGAGCTACCGCTACGACCTCCGCGACACGCTGGCGGAGGTGGAGCGAGGCGGGCATACGCTCGCGCGTTTCCTCGGGGACTTTGACGAGCGGCGGGTCCTGAAGATCGGCGATCCGACGCGGCCGAGTGGGAGCGGCGTGCAGGAGTACCTCTACCACGGCAGCCGGCTCGTGGTCGAAGTCGAGAACGGACAGTCGACCGCTCGCTACGAGTGGACGAACGAGGAGCTGGTCTCGCTCCTCCAGAGCGGCGGCGCGCGGCGCTACTTCGCGCTCGACGGGCTCGAGACGGTGCTCGCGCTCACGGACGAGCAGGGGCAGGCGGTGGACCGGCTGAACTTCGACGCCTGGGGCGTGCCGAAGGAAGGGACCGACTTCGGCACGAGCGGCAACCGCTTCGCGTTCACCTCGCACCGCTTCGACACCGAGCTTGATCTCTACTACGCGGGTGGGCGCATGTACTCGCCCACGATCGGCCGCTTCATCAGCCAGGACACACTCTCGCTCGATCCCAACAACCCGGACTCGTGGAACCTCTTCAGCTACGGTCGCAGCAACCCGACGCGGTACGTCGATCCGACGGGGCATCAGGCAGTCGATCAGAACGCGCCGCCTGACGATGTCGTTGATCGGAAGGTGTTAACCGACCAGTGGGCGCGGGAGATCAGACAGCAGCGGGCGCAGGCCGAGGGACCCACAAGCAGCGATGCGCAGGGTGGTACGACAGCCACGGTCGTTACCGAAGAGCACAGCAGCTCGGGTTTGAGGAGCTGGCTGAGCGAGAAGTGGGTCGCCTACCAGGAGAAGGCCGACCAGCTAAAGAAGCGGCTCGGCTCGGTGGCCTCGGGGCTATCGCGCAGCCTATTTGGCACGCGCGAGCGGAACGAGGCGAAGGAGCAGGCAATCGCGGCGCTGGAAGGCGACCCGAACGCGCAGCGAATCGTGGCGCGTGATGTCGGCAAGGAATTCGAGAATGTAACGGCCGATGTCGCGCGCGAAACGGGCGAGCAGACCTTCGAAGCCGTTAAGACGTCGGTCGAGACCGAGTTTGGCGTCAAGAGCCTCGGTATGGCCGCCGGCGGGCTCAAGATGGGCGGCAAGGCGCTCGGCCGCGAGATCGGTGCGCTCAAGGCCGAAGAACGGGCGCTTGCCCCAAGCAGCGCAGCGGCTAGAGATGCCTCCTACGTCGTGGACGACGCGGGCCTGACGGTCCGAGCGGAGGGCCGGATCAGCGGTCCGCATCGTGGCAGAGGCAAGGGGTATCGTCCCGAACCCCCCGGCGGCAGGGCGCCTGGAGAGCATCGTGGGCATCTGATCCCAGAGGGTGGCGTGGACCAGCCAGGACTGGTGAACGTCCGCGAGAACATCATCTCCGAGACCGCGGCGTCGAACCTCGGTCCCAAGAAGGCACTTGATAACCTCGTGTCACGGATGGCTGCCGAGAATCCGAACTCCGTCGTCCGAGTCATCGCTGAGCCTCTCCGAAGAGGAGGCGAGACACGGCCTTTCGCGGTTACCTACTGGATCGAGAAAGACGGCGTCCGGGTCACAGGCCAGACGATCTTAAACAGGTAGGCCAATGGGGCGAGTCATAGAGGGCAGGCTTCAGCAAGAAGAAGCTCCGATCGACGAAGAAATCGTCAACGAGCTGATCGAGCTCACGCCCGAGAGGTGGCATTCGGCTGCTCTCGAGGTTACGTACTCCACCGAGAACGAAATCGAGAAGTACGCGCACGTCATTTCCAGCCTGGAAGGCCACAAGGAGCCGGTGTTTCCATCGGACAAGCTCTACGCTGCAACGCACAGCCTTGGATTGCTGTTTCGCCGTCATGGAAAGCAGTGGAAACGAGCCAGGTTCGAGATACGGCTCCAGGATGACGGTAGCTGGAAGTACACCGTCGACTTCGAGTACTAACTAACCAAAGGGCTTCGTTTGGCGGTCGACCGGCGACGCGCGCACGCCCGCGTCCCGTCACGCGCGGTGCAGGCCGAGCGGGAACGCGGCACCGCTCGCGCCTGTCCGCGGCCGTGCGCGCTGGCTACGGACAGAGGTGCGCTGGCCTGTGGCGCGCGGCGGCACGGACGGACGCGCGCCCCGCAGCCCAGCGATCTTTCTCTTAAGGCCCGACCGGCCTTCTCCGCCGCGCGCCTGGAGGGCGGCTGTCCCGCCGGCCGCGGCGCCGGCGCGCCAGCCGCCATGGCCGCGCGCGCCTTTGCTTCAGCGGAGCGCTCGCGGTCACGTCGCTCGCAGTGGTCGACGAAGTGGTCGGCGAGCGCCGCGCCCGCGAGCGGGCTTGTCCTTGAAGGGGGCCGCGCCGGCTTCTTGCTTCTGGCTGTTTCTTGCCCGCGGGCCAGGTCGGCCCGAGGGCGTCGCGCCCGTCACGCGGCCTGCAGGAACGGCCGCTGCTAAAGGAAGGCGGTGGTGGCAGGCCGCGTGCCGGGTACCGCGACTTTTCGCTCCCGGCCTGCGGAAGGTCGCCCGATAAACCGCGCGGATTATCGTAAGTCGCGCGCTTTGGCCCTCGGGCACGCCGCGCACTGTGGTGGCGCGCCCTGGCTTTCTGACGAGCGTTCACGCGCCCCGCAGCGTCGCCACGAACGATGAGCGGGTCGCGCGCCCGCTCGTCGGCTTTGATGGAGGCGCGCGTCTGATCTTGGTGCGCGGCTCTGGACATAAGGAGCTTATGTCCCCCTGGCCCGCGCGCCTTGGCTTTGGGCTTGTGGCTTCGCCGCGGCCCCCCTGGCTGGGCTGGCTGGCCGGCCTGGCCTTGGCTGAGAGTTCGGCCGTCACGCCACGTGCTGATCGGCTCGGACGCAGCACGCGGCGCGCCTGCTGCGGCGGTGGCTGCGGCACCGACGCCTGGCGTGCTCCACGAGGCAACATTCGGTCTGCGGCCCATGCCATGACGTCTTCTTATACAATCGACGGGCGTTCGGTATGAGATCGAGCCTGGTCGTTGGCATTTTCGTGACTTGCAGACAACGAGACAAGCCCTCGGAGGCGGCTCTCGTGGAGCAGCGGACGTGACGGTCGGACCACAACCCCCTCGTGGCTCCGCCAACCTTGTCGGGGGTGCAGTGGTCGAGATGGTGACCGACGGGCCGTGCCTAACCGGCACGCTCGAGAACCTCGAGCTCGGACTTGGTGCGAACCCGATGCCCGCAGCGGTGCTCGTCAAGATCAAGGCCGACGCCTTAGATCTCCTGGAGCAAGTCCTCAAGACCTACGCGGAAAAGGTGGCTGGCGACGAGGTGGGCGCTCGGGCTTCGGCAAAGGCTCGGTCGGACGCTCCCATAGGCGGTCGGTGCCCGACCGGTCTACTGTACGGCCGCGTGCAGAGTGGCAAGACCGTCGCCATGATCGCCTTTTGCGCCGCTGCGCTGGACAACGGGTTTCGAGTGGTCGTGGTCCTCACGTCCGACTATCTGAAGCTCGTGCAGCAAACCTCCAGGCGGTTTGCTGCCTTGGCGGGGCCACTCGTCAAGGACTCGACCGCCATAGAAAGCTGGCATCCGGACGTGGAGCACATCAAGAAACAGATCCGTGAGCATGGTCTGGTCTTGGTGTGTCAGAAGAATCAGTCGCACCTCGCGACCCTCGTCGAGTTCCTGCAGAAGGTGGATGCCGGGGATTATCCATCCCTGATCCTCGACGATGAAGCAGATCAGGCGACGCTCGACACGACGACGGCTGCGCGTGCCGCCCGGCGGCCCAACGCACCGAAAGTGGGCAGCACGATCCACCGGCTCACGGTAGGAAACGATGCACCTTGGGAGGAGGCCGAGTCCGTTCGCGAACGACTCCGGCATCACGTGTTTCTCCAGGTCACCGCCACACCGTACGCCCTCCTGCTGCAGAACTCCGACAACCCTCTTCGGCCGAGCTTCACCAAGCTCTTGGAGCCCGGTGAGGGTTACACGGGGGGCGAAGCGTTTTTCGACCAGGAGCACGTGGACGAAGCCGGGCGGCCGCCGCTGATCTTCGTCGACGAGGACGAATCGACGCTCATTCAGGGGGGTGCCGCGGAGGCACCCCTGGGGCTCAAACAAGCCATCTCGTTCTTCCTCGTGAGCGCGTCTGCCCAGGCGATCCTGGCACCTGCATCACGTGTCCAGGGACAGAACTTCCTTTGCCACACGAGCCACAAGACCCCTGAGCACGAGCAGGTCGCCGATCTGATCCGTAGGTTCCTCGGGGACGTCTCCGACAGCATTCGACACGATCCGATCCCGGGCGAGCCCGGGATCCGCCTTGGCTGGGCACACGAGGAACTCAAGAGGACACTGCCGAATGCGCCGACGTTCGGCGACGTTCTCGACATGGTTCGTCGTCGTCTTCCCCATCGCGAAATCCCCATCGTGAATTCCGCCAATAGCGCGGCCGAATTCGGGCCCCAGCTGAACTTCATCGTCGGCGGCAACATCCTTGGAAGAGGTCTGACGATCGAGAACCTGCTGGTCACCTACTACCTCCGTCGCGCCAAGATCTCGCAGATGGACACGGTACTGCAGCACGCGCGGATGTTCGGCTACCGCAGATCGCTCATGCCGTTCACGCGTGTCTTCTTGCCCGAGAGCCTCGCCTTCCGATTCCACGGCATCCATGATGCCGAGCGTCGACTGCGAAAGCTGCTTTCGACCGCCGACGCGCGGTCTCCTGTCCCGGTTCAGACGGTACTCGGCCTCCGCGCCACGCGGCCAAACGTACTGGACTCGGGCTCTCTATCGGGCTATGAACCCGGGCAACAGGTGTACCCGCTCGCGCCGGCATTGGACTCTGTCGCCCTGGCTCGGAACTCCAAGGTCGAGGCCGCGTTGAAAAAGGCTTTCGGCGGCTCGCTGCAGCAGGGTCAATTCATCGACATACCGATCGATGCCCTCGTCCGGCTGATGGCACTCGTCCCCTACTCAGAAGAGGATGCCGGCAACTGGGATCCTGAAACCCTCGGGAAGATCCTCCTTGCGAACGGCAGCCAGTACGAAGACCGTGGTTCGCTCTTCTATCGGCAGATGGATCGTCGCAAGGCACGCATGACTACAGGTGCGGCGTCTGGCGAGGAGGTCGACTTGGCGCATGAGCGGCGCCGGCCCGTGCTCTTCTTGTTCCGAGACTCGGGGAAGCGCGTTGGAACGGAGTTCTGGTACCCGACCGTGATCCTGCCAACGGACATGGCGGCCCAGGTTTTCAACGTCACATGACTTCCGAGCCGACCGTACAGACGCTCCGCGGTCTATTCGACGACCTGATGTCGAGTGAGCTCCCGGCCGAGGACGCACCTGAGTACACGCTCGGCTTGCCGATAGGTGCTGGGTATGCCGGAGTCTCCCGCGCGGGGTGGGCGGCGCTGCTGGTCCCGCTTCCGGGCCGGCCCAGTGGTGTGGCCCGCGCGGGCGGGGGGTGTGTGCTTCGCCCTGCCAGCGAGGTCGAGTTTTCCTACGGTGGCCGGAAATGGAAGCAGCCGGCAGCCATCCTGGAGTGCAGAGATCCTTCTGTGCTGGATGCTTTCACCGTCCTCGCTCTGGACGTGGCAGGGCGCTCGTCGGAGTCCCGGTCTCCGAAGTGGGAAGACGTCGCCCGGCTCGTGGATGAGTGGTACGCGCTACTTGCGCGACGTCGCGACCTTTCGCAGGAGGACGAGATCGGCACTTGGGGTGAAGTGTGGTTCTTGTCCCAGGCTTCCGATCCGGACCGCCTCGCTAGCGGCTGGCTGGGACCTGAGGGGGGCGTCTCTGACTTTGTGATCGGTGGAGTCTGCGCCGAGATCAAGACCTCCAGGTCGCGCCTGAGGCACTTTGTTTCCCAGGCGCAAGTGGAGCGCCCCATGGGTGAACTCAAGGCCTATTTGGTGTCGCTGTGGGTGGGACTCGATCCCGAGCAAGGCGCTACGCTGCCCGCGCTCGTCGATCTCCTCCTCGCCCGGGCGAGCGATCCAGCAGCCGTTCTCAGGCGGCTGCTCGAGCTGGGTTACTCGCTGGGCGACCGGCATGAGTATCAGAAGCCATTCCTACTATTGGAGCCACCTCAATGGTTTCCGGTGGGCGACGTCCCGCGCGTCCGGCAAGCCGACCCTGGAGTGTCGCATCTGCGCTACATGGTGATGCTGGACGAGCACAAGGCATTGGCTTCCGACGAAGCGCGACCACTGCAGGCGCATTTCCACGGTCCTGCACTCTCTGCTGTCAGTTCTGCCTCTGGCTCGCAGCATGAAACTAGCTGAACTTCTGTCAACGCTCACTTCGGAACAGCTCGGCCGTCTGGCGGCCGAGCACATCCGCTCCGAGGAGCATTTGTCGCGGCCCACGCTCTGCAGCATGCTTGAAGGGGTCCTGCGCAGTTTCCGGCTCGTCCAGGAGATCGTATCTCGGCGGCAGCCCCCCGCCTTTTCTATCCTCTGCGCTCTGATAGACGCGCCGGGCAACGTCGTGGCAGCGAACGCACTTCGCGACACGGCCACGAGTGAAGCCGAGCGGCTGTGCGGCCTCGTAACCTCGGGCGAGATCCTGGGACGCGACGATCAGCTCCGTCTCTATCGTCGTGTCCTCTGCGAAACACGGCGCTCGGATCTGCAAATCGACGAGTCCGAGTCCGCACTTCTCGGCGTGCTTCGACGGGAACTGGGGATCGCTCCGGTAGAGCATTTCCTCATCGAGCATCACTCCGACCTCCAGGAATTCTGGAGGCGCGCCGACTCTTACGACCACGAGCTGCAGGCCTTGACATCCGTGGGACTGATCTTCGCGCACGAGGGAAGCGTCGTCTTGGCATCGGACATGGCGCTCCTGATCAGGCAGGCGCTCGGAATCGACATGCACGCGGACGCGGCGCGCCGCCTATACGGGGCGCTTGCCAGTGCGGACATCGCCGACGATCTCGATCGGATCGGCGCTCGCACCAGCGGGACGAAGGAGGAGCGTATCGAACGGCTTCTCCTGAACTGGGTACAACCGGGATTTGTGCTCCGGCCGCTCTCTCTCGGGGCTCTGCGAGACCTGTGTCGGGAACTGAATGCCCCCACTTCGGGGAACAAAGACGAGATCGTCGAACGCATCATGGCTCGATACGCGAGCGGCTCGGACCAGCCGCCGCCCGAGCGGCCCGAGCCAGCGCCCATCCGAGAGGATCGTGCGCTCGACGAGAGTCGCTTCAAGCTACTCTTCGGCTCGCTGACGGGGGCCGAGCTGAGCGCCATCCTCGAAGCCTTCTCCGACCTGAAGCAGTCCGGAACCAAGGAAACACGGGCCACGACGCTCTGGGACTGCCACCGATCGGAGGCGACCCTACTCGGGAATCTCATGAATCGCGAAATGGAGGACATCCTCTTCCGCTGGGGACTCAAACTCGGCGGGTCGAAGGCTGAGCGAATCCAACGGCTCATCGAGCATTGCCGCGGCATTGACGCGTCGTCGACGGCCGCCGCCGAGCAGGCAGGCAAAGGAGACGCCAATCCCGCTTCGGACGTTTCAGAGGGACGGTCGCCGCTCGGCGAACCCGAAGGGCAGAACTAAGGGACGCGGTCGCAGTCGGGAGCGTCTGGCCGGTCCGGCTTGGCGCGGCGAGGCGCCGGCGGGCAGCGTGCGCGAGGTCGCGTGGAGCTGCACGCTGCATGACGGCGCCTTTCGTGCGCGACTGGCTGTCCCGCAATGCCGCGGCGGAGCTGGAAGCCAGGATCCCGGGCGCAGGGGTACATAGCGAAGTTATGTACAGAGCGCGCGCCTTCAAGGGGAGCTGCGCTCCCGCGCATTCCGCGGGAGCGCCACGGGGACGTGCGCGCGCGTGCCCGCGGACCAAAGCGCGCGACTGACGATAACGGGCCCGTTGAACTAAGCCGCGTTCGCGGCAGCGACATCAGTCTCTGGTCGCCATCGTCGCGGAGTCGTGGTTTCGGCTTCGCGCTGCTAGCGCTCCCATCGCTTGAGCATGCATCCTCGCCAGCCCCGGGATC
>Ga0247727_10018643_pt1 | contig 10879 bp, 8 predicted proteins | sample WisWelCaveWW1625_FD_202498 | JGI IMG/M metagenome (GOLD analysis project Ga0247727, IMG submission 202498) | Biofilm microbial communities from Wishing Well Cave, Virginia, United States - WW16-25 | ecosystem: Environmental > Aquatic > Deep subsurface > Groundwater > Cave microbial mat | place...
AAGCCCACGGCGCGGGCCAATCCTGCCCGGTCGGCGAGCCAGAGCCGTCAAACTCGACGTTATGGCACTGCCCGGTGAACGCGCACAGGTCTCCTCCTGCAAGCGGATCGGAAAGCCAGACATTACCAGTGAAGCCCACACCCCAGGGCAGGTTCAAGCCAGCCGGCGTCCATGATTGGATCACATCGCCTGGCGATGTGATTGACCAGCCGCGCGGCGCCTCGCCAACATAAAGTCCCTGAGCGGTGCGCGAATTGGGATCATAGTTGGGATCCTTTTGCCGTCCAAACGTGGAGCTCGTGGTAACTACGCCGCCGCCGGTTTCGCGAATCTCCCAAACCATATCCACGCTCCCGGTGTTGGCAAGATTGAGGGTTTTTGTCCGCGTCTGGCCCACAGGCACGATGAACTCGAGAGCAGTTGGGTTAACCTCGGCGCGGGCAGTGCGTAGAGTGAAGTCCTGATCTACAGTTTGGCCCTCCGCAACCGTGACCTGAACCGACTCGCTGGCATAGTTTGACGCGCTCGCTTCCACATCATAAGTTCCGATAGGTACCAACATGCGGTAGAAGCCGTTCGCATCGGTGATCGTTGCGCGCACTGGGTTTCCACCCTGGAGCGCGCTCACAGTCGCGCCAGCCAAAGGTAAGCCATCGTTATAGTTCGTCACATTGCCCTCAACGAAGCCGGAGGGCGGCAGGCTATACAACACTGCCAGACCCTCGGAGATCACTGGCGCGTCAAAAGAGTACTGTAACGCGGTTGTGCCGGTTTCATTTTCGATCCCGACGGTGGCAGAATTACCCTGCTCACGGCCATTGGCATCAATGTTCCTATATTGAGTGAGGATGCGGCCGTTCTCGAAGAGCACAATCTCGAAATCCAGAGTTTCCGCGGAAACGCAGCAAAAATGGACATTCCGCCACTCGATCACGAACTGACGATCAGGCGCTGAACCGAGCAGTTCAGTGCGAACACTGGAGTCAGAGAAGTCAACGAACAGGTCATCCCAAAACGCGTAAATTGCGGCGTTTGGTTCGAACGGACTAGGGATAGAACTGTTGCTAAAGTTGGCATTCGGCCCGAGGAAGTTCAGATTGCCGTTGGTAGTGATGAAAGCCGTGTTGTAGGTCTGGCCGTAGAAGGTGAACGGGAACGGCAGTGATACATCTATCGCATTGTCGTCGCCATACAGTCCCAGATCGTTATTGGCGTCAATGAAATTGAACGGCGCAATCTGACAGGTATAGCCAAAGGCATCGGAGTGTTGCGGAAGCGTGAAGTCGAGAGTCTCAGCGCCGTCCACAATTAGATGTTGCATCTGCGAATCGTTACATCCTCCCGCCGCCGCATTCAAATCATATTCGCCCTCCGGCACACTGGCAAAGCCATAGAGGCCGTTCGCGTCAGTGATGGCTGGCGGGATGGGCGTCCCCAGAATGGTAACAGCAGCCCCAACTACTGGATCGCCAAAGTTATTGCTCACCATGCCAGACACCGCATGTGATGGCGCGGGTGTTAGCGTGAAGTCTTGAACCGTAGTTGCGCTATCGTTGACCGCAACGCCATTCGCAGTCTGACCGAGGTAACCAAAAATACTGACGCTCACATCATACGTTCCCACAGGCAACAACATGCTGTAGGCGCCGGAAGCGTCGGTGAAAGTTGTCCGGTTGGAGGGTCCAATGGCATTCACCATCACATCGCTGACCGGCAGGGTGGTGTTGGCGTCAATGACCGTTCCTTGCAGCGTTCCCTGGGGACCGCGCGGCGACAGATCCACGGCGGCGAAGGCGTCCAATCTGCCCTCGCCCCAAACATTGTTGTCGGCGGCATCCCCGCCGCATTGCGGATCATCGGTATCAATCGCGGTCTGGTCGAGCAGGGTACGCGTCGACGCGATGTCGCCGATGAGCGTCGGCGCGGCGGACCACATCAAAGCCACCGTTCCCGCCACATGCGGCGAAGCCATCGAAGTGCCACTGAAGAAATCGTACGAATTACCTGGCACACTACTGCGCACATCCACGCCTGGAGCGGCAATGTTGGGTTTGATATCGCCAAAAGCGGAGGGGCCGCGGCTTGAGAACCCGGCAATATTATTCGAAATATCAAACGCGCCCGCGGCGTAGCTTTCGGCGTAATCGCCCGGCGAACCTGAACTGAAGCAACCCGAACCGGCGTTGCCATTGGAGAACTGAGGGAAGATGCCCGAAGCGACCCAGGCATTGACAATTGCCAAATAGAATGGGTCGCCTCCGCCTCCGCCCCATGAATTATTCACAATGTTTGGGCGCAAGTCTGTACGCGGATTCTGGCCGTTCAAGTCAGTGGGGGCAAGCACCCACTGGCCTGAAGCAATCAGGGCCTCGAATGAACACGAGTTACTCTCGCATCCCTTCGCCGCGATCCAACGAGCATGGGGCGCTACGCCAATTTGATTCTGACCTGGATCGCCATCGTCTCCTACCATCGTGCCCATAGTGTGTGTGCCATGGCCCGCATTGTCGCATGGAACCAACGATGGCGAACCGCAGACTTGGGACGGATCGAACCAGTTGTAATTATGATCAAAGTTGCCGCCGCCCAGGTTGCCGCGATACTGATTGACCAGCGCGGAATGAGTGAACTCCACGCCGGTATCAATATTGGCGACAACGATCCCTTCGCCTCGAACGCCAAATGTGGACCAGACTTGCGGCGCGCCGATGCGATCAATACCCCACTCGACCGACTGGACGCCGGGTTGTTCTTTTCCCGGTAGAGGTTCAGGAATCTGGAACGCCCCATCGGCGACGATCTGCGCGACCTCTGGCCTGGCTTGCAATTCTTGTAGCATAGTTTTGCCTGCCGTTACCTGAATCGCGTTGGCGATCCAGAACGGACGATGCGCTACGCCGCGGCTTTGAAGCAGTGAACGGAGTCCCGCCTGACTGCTGTTGGCTACTGCCTGAAGCCGCTGATAGACGAATTGACCTCGCGCCTCCCAATTGTTCATGGAGTACGCCGGTTTCAGGTTAGCCTTCTCTCTCAGGATTACCCAGAAGGTAGTCTCACCTTGTGCGGCAAGTTGCTCCAGAACGAGCGAATCAACGGTTGCCTGAGGTTGCGCGGGGGGACTGGCGGATACGCTCAAAGGCAACATAAACGATGCCATTAAGAGCGAAGTCGCCGTCACGATGGCAAGAATCCTCTGAAGGAACTTTTTTGTATACATATAATTCTCCTCATCTTCATCTATGTGTAGTTGAAAATATTTTCCCTAGTGAGCGATGTAATACATAACCGCCCGAAGGTACGACTGGGCTAACCGGGCCATTTTTATAAAGTTGCATACCTCCTTTACAATCGACTCCATTAGCAGGGAGCGATTTTGTTCTCTTTGCCAGATGGGAATATCTAATTCAGAATAATCCTGTTTAACTGCCAAACATAGATCAAAGACTGCCAATTACCGCCAAAATTAAAAACTCCTCCTATATCTTGAACTAATCCTAAAAAGCAGACACGAAAAGAAAGTTCTCTTGGGAAACCGCCTTAAAGCAAGAAACTATTGCGCTAATTGCAATAGTTTCCATTTGAAACTTACTCTCATCAAATTCATTGAAAGAGAGTTAATCAGTTTGATTGTTCCAGCCAGCGATAAGACCATACCACCTCGATCAGACTTGAACTTGCGGCTTGGGAAAATTCGATTAGTCAGCCAGCATTCCAGGATGAATTCAATTTTCCAGGCAGGATTGCAGAAATTTACACCCTATGGATTCATTATAATAGCCAGACAACCTTAGAGTCAATAGCCATTTATGAGAAAGGGTTACATCCATAGCAGACAGGTCCAGGCTTTTCCCACTGCCGCCAAAATGCCTCTCACGATTTAATTCAAGCATGACAATGAAGCGGGAATCGAATCCAAAATTCATCCATCTAAAATATTGACACTACAGTTTAACCTATTACAATTGCGTTCATCTTCAAAAAGGAGCGTTCGACATTCTAACGACTCGCACGAGTGTGAATGAAAAAATACTCGCGCCCTTCATCTAAATCACGCCACGAATAAAATCTGGCTTCCGCCGCCCGCCAACTAAGACTTGGCGAGGCGGCGGGACTGCTTAACGTGATGCAGTCAACACAGTGGTTAAGAGCTGTTGTATTGGCTGTTTTTGATTCTGTGTTCCATGTCATTCTGAGTGGCGCCTCGGCGCCACGAAGAATCTCCATCCTGCCACAGAGATCACAGAGTTCTCAGAAATTTATTTTCTTTTCTCAATGGTCTCTGTGCGCTCTGTGGCCAAGAAAAATGTGTTGTTACTTTGGCGCAACTTGCCAAAGATATTTCGGGCGAAACGCCCATGCCAAAACGAAAGGAAAGAATGACCGGTCAATTTTATTCCCACCTCAACCCGAAATGCGATTCGGGCGCGTTCGAAGAGAAAGGCGGATGCGGTGTGTTTGCCCGCGAGCCGATCAAGAAAGGCGAGTTGATATGCTTGTGGGGCGGGCGCATCGTCGCTGAAAACGAACTCGACCCAAACATGCAATTCTTCACGCAACGCATCCTTCAGATCGAAGAAGGCTTGTATCTTGAAGCGCCTCTGCCCTTGGAACCTTCCGATTGTTTCAATCATTCCTGTGAACCAAATGTTGGGTTTACAGGGCAGATCGGTTTGGTCGCCATGCGCGATATCAAAGCAGGTGAAGAACTCAACTTCGATTACGCCATGTGCGACGGCTCGAACTACGATGAGTTCGATTGCTATTGCGGCAGTGAGCGCTGCCGCGGCAATGTCAAAGGCACAGACTGGATGCGCCCCGAACTATGGGAAAAATATAACGGCTACTTCATGCCGTATCTCGCAAGGCGCATCAAGGCGCTCAAAGCCGGGACGTATGCGCTTGCGTAAAACGAAAACGGATTGCACGGTACAATAGCGCAATCCGTTTTATGTTTAAATCGTTTGCATTTCGAATTTACGTTGTCGCGCTCATCCTTCGTTTGATTCCGGTCTTGCTCGCGCGCGGACTTGGCATCGGCCTCGACGATATGTTTCAATACGACATGCTGGCGCGCAGTCTCGCTTCGGGGAATGGATTTCGCTGGTACGCGCAAGACGATCTCAACCAACTCGCCTCATTCGTGACCTTCGACCTGTCCGGCGTTAAGGATTATGATCCCAGCCTCGGCATTCCCACTTCGTTCCGCGCCCCGTTATATCCCGCCTTTCTCGCCGTCGTCTATTTTTTCAGCGGAACGGACTTCTCCCGTTTCTTCGCCGCCCGTCTCGCGCAAGCCATCCTCCTCGGCGCGCCGCTCGCGCCGTTAACGTATTGGGTGGCGCTACTCTTCTTTCCTCTTTCTTCTTTCCCAAACGACGAAAGAGGAAAGCGACGCCCCGAGGCTCTCGAAGGGAAGAAAGAAACCACTGCCCGCCTCTCCGCCTGGATCGTCGCTGCCTATCCCATACTCCTCGTCTACCCCCTCGGCCTCGGAACCGAAAACCCCTTCTTCCTCCTCCTGCTCGCCTCTTTCCTTTTTCTCCTCAAATTCCAAGAGCAACCATCCAATCTCAATTCTCTAATCTCTGGTTCTCTTCTGGGTCTTACCGCCCTCACGCGCTCCGTCATTCTCCCCTTCGCCCTCGCCGCCTTCTGCCTTCTGCTTTATCTGCATGGCAAACGCGCGCTCCTCGCGATTATTTCTTTTACGCTCGTCATCTCCCCCTGGATCATTCGCAATTCACTCCTTCACCGCAAACTGACCAGCATCGAAACCTCGATGGGATATAACCTCTATCTCGGCTATCATCCCAAAGGAGATGGATCGTTTGTCTTTGGTCCTTCGCTTGATTTGTTGACCATCCTTGATGACGCTGAACGCGACAAAATCGGAACACAGAAAGCAATCGAGTTCATCAAAGCGCAACCCGAAAGATTTATTCCGCTCGCCGTCAATCGTTCGGGGTTTTTCTTCGGTCTCGAAAAACGCGTATTGATGTATTTCTACTCGAACAACATCATTGGATATATTCCGCTTCCGCTGTTACTGACGATCTCCGCCATCCTGCTTGTGCCGTTTGTGTTTATTTCAACCTCCGCCGCGCTCGGCTTATCTCTTTTTCGTTGGACACAGCAATCTTGCTTATTTGCTCTTTTGCTGATTTGTTATATCCTCCCGCATGTATTCATATTATCCGAAGATCGTTTCCATCTCGCGCTCATCCCCTACATTGCCATCCTCGCCGCGAATTTCCGGGTGAATGGATTTGGCGCGTTATCCGCCCGCTGGCGCGAATCGCCAACCGGAAAAATTCTCCCAATTCTCTCAGCCCTCTTTATATTCCTCCTCGTAACCAACTGGACACTCGAACTCGCCCGCGATTGGGATAAAATCTCCCAACTCCTCGGACCCAACGGAAACCAAACCTACTTTCCATACTAATTCTCAAATGAGCAAATCGGCAAATGAGCAAATCGGCAAATATCCAATCTCTGGTCTCTAATCTCCAGTCTCCAAATCTCTAATTACCAACGATCATGAAATCCCTCCTCGGCGAAAAACTCCGCTTCGATTGGAAAATCGTCGCCATCACAATCGTCTCCACTTTATTGTTGATGGCGGATCATTATCATAAGTTGACCGAGTACTACTATTGGGATCGAGTGATCTTATATCTCCTCGTTCCGCTCATCATAATCATTTTCTTTTTCCGAGAGAATCCAAATGAATTTGGGTTTACGCTCGGCGACTGGAAGGCTGGGCTTTTGATTACTGCGCTCGGCATTCTGCTCATGGCTCCGATCATTTATTATCTGGGACACGACAACGCGTCCATGAAGAAGTATTACGAAGGCTATACTACCGGCTTGCCCTGGACGACGTTCCTCGACCTGATCGGCTGGGAATTCATGTTTCGCGGCTGGCTCTTATTCGCGTATGCGCGCAAATTCGGGCCCGAGGCTTTGTGGCTGCAAGCCGTCCCGTTTGCAATCGCCCACATCGGCAAACCCGAAGTGGAGACTCTGTCCACGATCTTCGGCGGCTTTGCCTTTGGCTGGGTGGCGTACAGAACAAAATCGTTTCTTTATCCGTTCTTAATTCATTGGTTTATCGCTACCTTCATCATCATCGTCGCGGCAGGTTTGATTTGACAGCATGACTAACATAGCAGTCCGCCCGGCGCGGGAATCGGAATCCCGCCTCATCAAAGATCTAATTCACCTAACCGGGATCAACCCAATGGGCCTGGATTGGAGGCGTTTCGTCGTCGCGGCCGAAGGTGGTCAGGATCAGGCAGTCGGCATTGGGCAGATCAAACCGCACGGCGCAGACATCCTTGAACTTGCTTCGATTGCGGTATATCCCGAATATCGCGGCAAAGGCGTCGCGCGCGCCATCATCGAACATCTTCTAAAGGACAGCCCGCGCCCCATGTATCTCATGTGCGAATCGCCGCTCGGACCGTTGTACGAAAAATTCGGCTTTCGCGCAATTCCCTACGAGGAGATGCCGCGCTACTTCCAACGCATCAGTAAACTGGCGGGCTTGGCGACAACGCTGGCGCGCAGAGAGGAAAAACTGCTCGTGATGAAGTTGCAGTAAAATTAGCCCGATGCAAACTCTGAAGTCAATTCTGTATATGGCGGCTGGCGTATTGGTGGGTTTGTTCGTCGCCCTGCTGATCTGGGTGGTGGCGCGCAACCCCGGCGGTACGGCGGTGACGCTCCGCCCGCCGCCCACTGAAAAGCCCATCATCGTTCAAATTTCCGGCGCGGTGCCGCGACCGGGCGTGTATGCGCTGGCGCAGGGTTCGCGCGTGCAGGACGCGATCTCCGCGGCTGGCGGCTTTTTGGCGGACGCCGATAAGACGACCATCAATCTGGCGCGCGCGCTGGAAGACGGCGAACAATTGGATATCCCTTACACGGCCGGCTCATCGCCTGTGATTGCGACTGAGGCGCCAATTGCAACGGAGGATCTTTCCAGCGCCGAGTTGATCAATATCAACACCGCTTCGCAATCCGAACTTGAGTCCTTGCCGGGGATTGGTCCCACCACCGCGCGCAAGATCATCGAGTACCGCGACCAGAACGGCCCATTCATAAACGCGGAGGACATCATCAACGTCTCCGGCATCGGACCCGGAACCTACGAACGCATCAAGGATTTGATCACGGTCGGCCCTTAGACGAGATCGGCTTTAACGTATCAGGCTGCATCTTATTCTTTTCCCCGTCCCGCGTGGACCATCTCCGTCCATCGCGCGCCAGCAATTCATCCGCCTCTTTTGGACCCCAGGAGCCTTGTTCATAAGACGCGATAGGTCGTTTCGTTGATTCCCAGCCCTCGATGATCGGGTCAATCAAACCCCAGGCGGTCTCCACCTCGTCGGCGCGTGTGAAAAGAGACGCGTCGCCGGTGATCGTGTCCAGCAGGAGGCGTTCGTAGGCTTCAGGCAGGGCGGTCTTGCCGAAGGTGTCGGCGTAGTGGAACTGCATATCCACCGAACGCATATCTGAAACCGTATCGGGGACTTTGGCTTCAAAGCGCCAATGCACGCCTTCGCCCGGTTGAAGATATAACACGAGCATATTCGGCGTGAGTCTTTCACTCCCGGTGGGGAAGAGCAGGTGCGGCGGTTCCTTGAATTGAATCGTGATCTGCGAAAGTTTTTCCTTCAAGCGTTTTCCCGAACGCAAATAAAATGGAACGCCCTGCCAGCGCCAATTGTCAATCTGCAATTTGACCGCGGCGTACGTGGGCGTCGAGGATTCGGCGTTGATCCCCTCCTCTGCGCGATAGCCTTGATATTGCGCGAGCGCGGTGTTTTGGATCACGCTCTCCCGCTTCATCGGGCGGATGGAACTCAGCACCTTGACCTTTTCATTGCGGAGCGCGGTCGCCTCGAAAGATGCGGGCGGCTCCATCGCGACCAGCGAGACCAGCTGTAAAAGATGATTCTGGAACATGTCGCGCAGGACGCCCACGCCGTCATAAAAACGGGCGCGATGTTCCACGCCGACGGCTTCCGCGACCGTGACTTCCACATGATCAATGTAGTTGCGATTCCACAACGGCTCGAAGATGGTGTTGGCAAAACGCGTGACCAGGATGTTCTGCACCGTCTCCTTGCCGAGATAATGATCAATGCGGTAGAGTTGGTTTTCGTTGAGCGTCTTGTGGATCTCCGCGTTCAAACTGCTCGCCGACTCAAAATCCGTGCCGAAGGGTTTTTCGATGACGACGCGCCGCCAGCCGTTGTATTCAGTCAGTTGATCGGTCAGCCCGAGCAGGTCAATGATGTTCGGGAAGACTCCGGGCGGCGTCGCCATGTAGTAGATGCGATTGCCGGAACTGATCTCCCAGTTCTTCATCATCGTCGCGAGTTTTTTGAAGTCCGCCAAATCGGTGTAGCGTCCCTGTTGATATGCCAGGTTTGGCGCGAACGCCGCCCATTCCTCCGCTTTGAATTTATACGAAGCAAATTGTTTGATGCCTTCTTCCAGATGCTCGCGAAACTGGTTGTCGGAAAAAGCGGTATTGCCGTACCCGATGATACGAAATTGTTTCGGCATACGCTTCTTGTGAAACAGGTTGAACAGCGACGGCATAAGTTTACGCTGCGTCAGATCGCCCGACGCGCCGAAGATGACGATTGAGGTTGGTAAGCCGTTATCCATAAAATCGCTCCAGCGCCGTCCTCGGCGCTGAATTAGCCACAGAGTTCACCGAGTTCTCTGAGATTAATTCTCAGGATCTCTGTGTTCTCTGCGGCTAATATTATTCCGCTTTCTTCACCGCGTGCCCGCCGAATTGATTACGCAACGCGGCTAACATGCGCGCGGTGTAGTTCTCCTCGTCGCGGCTGGCGAAGCGCATTTGCAAAGCGAGTGTGATGATGGGCGCCGGTATATCCAAATCAATTGATTCAAACACTGTCCAGCGACCCTCGCCAGAATCAGCCACCCAGGGTTTGATATTCTCAAGTTGTGTATCTTCATCCAACGCGTTTGCGGCAAGGTCGAGCAGCCACGAGCGCACCACGCTTCCATGTTGCCAGATGTGCGAGACCTGCGCCAGATCGAGACCAAATTCCTTTTTGCCTTTCAAAATGCTGAAACCTTCGGCAAAGGCTTGCATCATGCCGTATTCGATTCCGTTGTGGATCATTTTGACGAAATGACCCGCGCCATGCGGACCGACTCTGCCCCAGCCTTTATCCTTCGCTGGAGCCAGAGTCTCGAAAATGGGACGCATCTTTTCCGCGACTTCAGGCTTGCCTCCGATCATCAGGCTGTATCCTTCCTTCAAGCCCCAGATTCCGCCGCTGGTGCCGCAGTCCAGAAAGTCAATGCCTTTGGGTTCGAGCATCGCCGCGTGACGGACCGAGTCTTTGTAATTCGAGTTGCCGCCGTCAATGACAATATCGCCTTGCGAAAGAAGACCTGATAATTTCTCAATCGTATCGTATGTGGTCTGACCAGCGGGGACCATCACCCAACAGACGCGCGGCGCTTTCAATTTGCTCGCCGCTTCTTCGAGCGAGTGCGCGCCGTCCGCGCCGTTGCGGATGGCTTCTTCGACTGTCGCGGCGGTGCGCGCATAACCGACCACGCGATGTCCGCCGCGCGCCAGACGCGTCGCCATGTTCATGCCCATCTTGCCCAAACCGATCATTGCCAGTTCCATAATGTTCTCCTTGTTGTATCGCGCTGAACGGAATGACGAGCGCCAGCGAGGAATGCAGGCGAAGCCCCATTCGATAATCTCAGAGTATGCGCTTCGTCTACGGCTTCGACTTGCACTCAGCCTCCGCTCAGCGCGATGATGATTTATCCTTCACAAAACTTTAATCCTTTTGTCTTCCTCGGCAATTTG
>Ga0247727_10018644_pt1 | contig 10879 bp, 7 predicted proteins | sample WisWelCaveWW1625_FD_202498 | JGI IMG/M metagenome (GOLD analysis project Ga0247727, IMG submission 202498) | Biofilm microbial communities from Wishing Well Cave, Virginia, United States - WW16-25 | ecosystem: Environmental > Aquatic > Deep subsurface > Groundwater > Cave microbial mat | place...
CGCGAAGGTCTGCTTGGCTCGGGTATGCAAATGTTTTCGCATGGCGTGATGACCGCGCTCTTCTTTGCCGTCGTCGGGATGATTTACGACCGCGCCCATACGCGCCAAATTCCAGAATTGGGAGGCATGAGCAAAATCATGCCCTTCGCGGCTATTGGTTTCATCATCGGCGGTCTGGTCTCGATGGGTATGCCGCTCTTCTCTGGCTTTGTGGCTGAGTTTCCAATCTTTATGGGCGTATGGAAAGAGCAGTGGCTGGTGGCTGTAATTGCAAGCATCTCCATTGTTATTACTGCGGCGTATATCCTGCTCAATGTTCGAAAAGTATTCTTCGGGCAAATGCCTGAGAAATTTGAAGGTCACATCACAGATATTACCGTGATGGATAAAGTGGCAATCACAACCCTCTGTTTGTTCATGGTTCTCATCGGCTTATATCCCAGTTTCATGGTCCCAATGGTTGAAACGGGCGTTGAAAATATCCTGCGCCTGCTGGGAGGCTTCTAATGTTCACCTCAACATTGTTCGCCTCCATCCTCCCTGAAATTCTGATCCTGCTGGTTGGCATGATCCTTCTTATTGTTGAACCATTCTGGAAGGAGGAACAACGCCGCAATGCGGGCTGGCTCACTGCGGGTGGTTTGCTTGTTGCGATGGTCATCAGCCTGCTCTTTGCTCAACCTGGAGCGCCGACCGCGACGCTCGGCGGAATGATCCGCTTCGACTGGCTGGGATTCTTCTTCAAGATGATGTTCATGTTTGCGAGCGCGGCGACCGCGCTTCTGATGATGGACCATGAGAAGGTGGGTCATCGCGGCGAGGCTTATCTCCTGCTCCTCGCCTCGCTTCTTGGTATGAACCTGATGGCTGCCTCCTCCGACCTGGTCATGCTCTTCCTCGCGCTCGAGACCACATCCATACCGCTGTATGTCCTCGCGGGCTTTATGCTTGCCGACGATAAATCCACCGAGGCGGGATTCAAGTACCTGCTTTTCGGGATACTGACCACCACGATCATGCTGTACGGTTTCAGCCTGATCTTCGGTTTCACAGGCACAACCGACCTGTATCAGCTGGCAGCGATGCTCAGGTCTGGGGAGTTGTCCCTGCTCAGCGTGTTTGGGGCGCTGGCGCTGATCCTTGTGGGAATCGGCTTCAAGGTAGCCATTGTGCCATTTCACTTTTGGGCGCCCGATGTCTACGAAGGCTCGCCCACCCCCATTGCAGGATTCTTATCCACCGCCTCGAAGGCTGCCGGCTTCGCAGTGCTGGTCCGCTTATTCTTTGTGTCGTTCCCTGAGTTTGCCGAATCATGGACGGTCGCGCTGGCCGTCCTCTCCGCCATCACCATGACTGTCGGCAACCTGCTCACGCTGCAGCAGACGAATATCAAACGCCTGCTGGCTTATTCCTCTGTCGCGCACGCGGGCTATGCAATGATCGGCATCGTGGGAGTCACCCAACTGGGCGCGGCGAGCATAATCTTTTATTTTGTGGCATACATCGCAACCAACCTTCTCGCCTTCGGTATCGCGATGGCATTCAGCCGCGTAACGGGGTTGGAGGATATCAGGGATTATGCAGGGATGAGCCGTCGCAATCCGCTGCTGGCGTTGATGATGCTCTCTGCATTCCTTTCGCTTTCGGGCATGCCGCCGTTTGGGGGATTCATTGCCAAGGTGGTTGTCTTTGCGGCGGGTATCGAGGCGAAGTACACCTGGCTGGTCGTCGTTGGCATCCTCAATTCTGTTGTCGGTTTGTACTACTACCTGAACGTGATGAAGTTCGTCTATCTCTACAGAATGCCGAATGAAGATGAAGAAAATCATCCCGTGCCGCTGACCCGCCCCCACGCAATTGCGCTGGTGGTTCTTACCATTGGCGTGATATTGATAGGCACTGTCTTTGCCCCGTGGTTCAAGTGGTCCGACGCGGCGGCGTTGAATTTGTTTTAATTGTTCCGCGTTGCATCCGCAGTTTAACTGCGGATGCAACGCGAGTTGAACGAAGGGTTTTGGTAAAATTATCAAAACCCTTTTTTGTTTTATCCATGTCCAACCAAAAATCACTTCAACATATCTTCGCGGAATTGCCACTGCCTTTTTGTATGGCGAATATTCCCGATATTCCGATCACGGGAATTTCCATTGACAGCCGCGCGGTCAAGCCTGGTCATCTCTTCGTCGCTCTGAAAGGCGGCAACGTGGATGGGCACGATTACATCCAAAACGCAATTGACAACGGCGCGGTCGCAGTTGTGGGGGATAGGGATTTCGTGGGGCGGATTGGCAATCCGCCTTACGTTGGATTGGAAGACACGCGTCGCGCGCTGACTTGGATCTCTGCCGCGTTTTACAACTGGCCCGCCCGCAAACTGACAGTGATCGGCGTCACTGGCACGGATGGCAAGACCACAACAACGAATCTTATCCATAAAATTTTACTTGCCGCAAATTTACGCGCGGGCATGATCTCAACCGTCAACGCGGTGATCGGCGACGAAGTGTTGGATACTGGATTCCACGTCACGACGCCCGACGCGCAGGATGTGCAGCGCTATCTCGCGCAAATGGTGGAGGCAGGATTAACTCATGTCGTTTTGGAAACAACTTCCCATGGCTGGTCACAATATCGCGTAGACGCCTGCGAGTTTGACATTGGCGTTGTCACCAATATCACCCACGAACACATGGACGAACATGGGAATTATGAAAACTATCGCGCCGCGAAAGCCCGCTTGTTTTCCAGCCTTGAAATAACATCAGAGAAGCTACAGGGCAATCCGCGTTTGGGTGTCATCAATCGCGATGACCTCAAATCGTTTGATTTCCTGAACGACTTTATCCGCACTGCCGCTGCGCGGCGTGCTTCGCTTGTCAAAGTCAACAAACTGAATTATGGATTGAGCGAAGATGCAAATATCCGCGCAGTAGATATCGAATACAGCCCATTGGGAATACACTTCACTGCAAAGAGCAAAGATTTTAGTATTCCTGTTTCAAGTAAATTGGTCGGCGCGTATAACGTCTCGAACTGCCTCGCGGCGTTGACTGCAACAGTTTATGGCTTGGGCATCAAGCCCGAAATCGCCGCGCAGGGGATTGCATCACTCGAGGGAATCCCTGGTCGCATGGAACGAATTGACATGGGTCAGAATTTTACAGCTATCGTTGATTTTGCTCACACACCAAACGCATTGAAAGTCACATTAGAAGCCGCGCGGGAAATGCTTGCCTCCTCTACCGCCAAGAGCGCGAAGGACGCAAAGAAAGAAAAAAAACTTCGCGATCTTAGCGGGCTTCGCGGTTCAAAAATTCAAAGTGGGAAACCCCGCGTCATTGCGGTCTTTGGCTCGGCGGGCTTGCGCGATAAAGAAAAACGCCGCATGATGGCAGAGACTTCTGTCGAACTCGCCGATCTAACTGTGCTTACCGCTGAAGACCCGCGCACCGAATCGCTGGAGGGAATCCTTGAGGAGATGGCGGCAGGCGCGAGGTCTAAAGGCGGACGCGAAGGTGAAACGTTTTGGCGAGTCCCCGATCGAGGCGAAGCGATCAAGTTCGCGTTGTTGAAAATGGCGCGCCCAGGTGATATCGTCTTGTCCTGCGGCAAGGGACATGAACAATCCATGTGTTTTGGCGCAAAGGAATTCTTATGGGATGACCGCATTGCGATGCGCGCCGCGTTGAGTGAATATCTTGGCGTTGACGGTCCGCAGATGCCCTATCTTCCAACGCAAGATACAGCCGAAAAGGATTGGTTGAAATTTTAAATGTCGCTGCGAGCCCCGAAGGGAGCGAAGCAGTCTCCCGTTGCTAGGGGGTTGCTTCGTCGGAAAGGGCGCCCTCCTCGCAACGACATAATTTCACAGGAGCAATCAATGGAAGTGAAACCTGTTGTTTTAACTGGCAAACACGTCCGCCTCGAACCGATGACCGAAGCGCACATCCCCGCGCTGGCGGAGATCGGTATCAACCAACCGTTTTGGGATTTTATGGTGTATGGAAATATTAATTCAGAAGAGGATATGCGCGGTTGGGTTCTTGATATTCTTTCACGCGCAGAAAAAGGAACCGACCTGCCGTTTGTAGCCATCCATCTTGCATCGGGCCGCGTCGCGGGTGCAACGCGTTATTTGAACATCATGCCCAACGATCGCGGACTCGAAATAGGCGGCACATGGTATGGGACTGAGTTTCAGAGGACTGCGGTCAATACAGAATGCAAGTATTTATTGTTTGGTCATGCTTTTGAAACGCTTGGTTGTATCCGTGTGCAGTTGAAAACAGATTCACGCAATGAGCGTTCGCAAAAAGCGATTGAACGTATTGGCGCGGTGAAGGAAGGCGTGCTTCGCAATCACATGATCCTGCCCGATGGGCGATATCGCCATTCGGTGTATTACAGTATTTTGGACACGGAGTGGGGTGAGGTGAAGAAGAGGTTGGAGGGGATGATGGCGAGGTGAGAGTCGAGCTTCATTCGTGTACTTGTTATCTGTGAAATGGATTTGGGGAAACAGAAATACGCTCTGTGGAGCGAATTTTGGTTCAGCAAGCCGCCAGTCAGCCCAAGGCAGACTGCGAGCCCGGAAATCAATTCATAGTAGGAGTCGTGTTCTATCGTAGCTGTTGTAGAATATTCTTCTGCTCCCTTATCTCTCTTGTCGTGGAAGTTGGCGCTAAACGGACTGACTCCGCCACAGCCATAATATCCGCGAACGATGTGAAAACACCGTCATGGTCTGGATCAAATAGCTGATCATATTCAAATGCACCATTAGCGAAGTTTAGCCAGGCCGTCATCAATTCGCGGTCAAGTTGTTCGATTTCACTGCCACCGTTCTGCTTCAGGAAGAGGACATCATGGGCGGCCGAGATGGTAGACGCGTCTCTGGCTTCGCTGAAGACCGTACTGACATTGTTGACGATTGCCAAGTAGCATTGCAGAGTTGCATCATCAAAGTCGGTATGTCCCTGTCGCCCAAACTGGTGTTGCCAATAACCAGACGAACGCGAGCGATCAACATTGCCTGCGATAAGCACGACAGCCGTATCGAAAGCCGACCCTCCGTCATCATCGAGGGCCGAGAACATGATTTTGTAAAGGCAGGCGTCTGCGAAGGCGTGGGTCTGCATGTCTGTCACGTCTCGTGGTTGCACGCTTGGGCTGGGGAAGGGATCCGGATTAGGCGGATTTACTAAGTATGTTGTTGTTACATCGGGCGAAGGCGGTCCGTCATCCCAATCCCAACTCAAGAACAGGTCATCACTTCCAGGGTCCTTTGAGCGTCCGCTGAAGTCTAAGGGTTCGCCGGCGTGTGCCAAGAAGGTTGGTATCCCGTTGATGAGAACCGCGCCGGTCTTGTCAATCTTTGCAGTTGGGTTGACGTTGTCAACCTGAAGGGCAATTGTCACGCAGGTGGTTGTGTCGTCATCAGAGCCGCATACTTGTGCGGTGAAGGTCCCATTGTCGCCGTAGACGTGCGAAGTGCTGAAGGTCAGAGTCGCGTCGGGGCGGGTGTTTTCTAGTGTGCCAGCAATCGCCTGGAGAGGCGTGCCATCGCCCCAGTCTATCGTCGCCGTAAGTAGATCGAGCCAGCCGGGGTCAATCACCGTGCCGCTTACTGTAACTGGGGATCCTTCATTCACAGGTGCATCAGATGCAAGGCTCACCGCAGGAGCAACATTATTCACCGTTACAGTCGTCTCATCAATGTCGAAGACACCACCGGCAGTCACCTTCAAAGCGACGGGGAACACACCATCCTGGCCCACCATGTCGAAGACCGGATTCGGGCCAGTAGCATCATCGAAAATTCCATCGTTATCCAAGTCCCATTCAAAAGTCAGCGTCGCGCCGCCTGGGTCGCTAGACCCTGACCCATCCAAGATTACATCTACCCCTTCATCCGTCACATAAGGACCATTGGCATTGGCAACTGGAGGAACTACTGCAAATCTCCAGACGCCACGACCCTGTGTACCGATGTAGATGTTGATCGTTCCTGCTGGTTCGTGGTCGAAGTAAGCAAACCATGGCCTCGGAAGATGTGGAATACCAGTTGTATTAGAGGTTAACGGGTCAGTCAAGAGTCCCCAATTCTGCCCGCCATCAGTGCTGAGGAAGATGCCCGAGTCCCGGCCACCCGCCACAAGGATATTACTATTCTCTGGGTCGAAGGCCAGCAAGCTGGGCTGTGCGTACCCGTTGAATACTGCACCCGGTGTGGGTCCCCTCTGGGTCTGGTAATTGAATGCCCCACCACCTGTCATTAGATTGTCCAACTCCGGGTCATTGTTCCAGTTTACCCCCCCATCCGTGGAGAAGACCATTTGCGGTCCAGTCGGTGCTAAGTTGGAAGCATATAGGTTGTTAGGGTTGTTCCGGTCGACTGCGAATATCCCAAAGCCTCCTGTAAGACCATCATTATTGTCCACTTGTTGCCAAGTACCCCCGGGAGCTGTGCCATTGTATCTCCACAACTGCCCGCTTCCGGGCGTTTCAAAGATACCATTCCCACCTGGAATACAACGTGTCAGTGCATAGAAGGACGGTGTACCTCCAGTGAAAGCGGCTTGCACCGCACAAAAGCCGCCGGCAGGCGTAGTTGCGGCACCAAGTTGTGTCCAGGTGACCGGATTGGCAGTGATATCAGTGGTGAGAAACCCACCTTGTGGGGTTACAGCAATATATTGCTTATCAGCGATTCGGTCGATGAAATCCTGAAATCTGAACGACACACAACAACCGGGAGGATTTGTGGCAATCGCTACACCACCGTTCATATTCTGATCGGCAAGACGAATACTGAAACCGCAACAAAACGTATAGATAACCCGGTTTGCATCTGCTACTACGTCGAATACGTCACAGCAATCCTTGTTGCTCCATGATGGACTTGCAGCGCCCACGTTTATACTCGCCCAAGGTCCGTTATCCTGAGCACCGAAAAACAGGCCCTCTGTTGTATCGCCTGCCTGATTCACGCCAGCCATCCCATAAACCCACAAGGCATGTGGACCAACGTTCGGCTGTTCCCAGTTCGGATTCTGGCAATCAGTGCCGAGATCGGTGTTGTAGTAGACGCCCCCATCCGAAGAGAAAATCATCGGGCAAGCGTCGCTTGCCGCCTGGGCGTCGAATACGATACTCCCCACGTCATCGTGGGCGCCAACCGAACGTGTAAAAGGTCCTGCCCACCCTGCTGGCGGCGTGCCCGCAGTCGCACCAGTCCGCGCCATTGGGCAACGCAAAACTCCCCCAATAGCAGGCGTGGCGGGGGTAGTGCAACCTGCACGAAACAGGCTAGGGTCGCCTGCCCAGAGATCAAAGCGATTGGCGCCTCCAGAGTCTGAGCGCTGGTTTGTCGCCACAAATGGGACCCGGCCCTGCCTTCTCGTATCGGGCGTACCTAGGTTTGTCCAGTTGGTCCCGCCATTGTCAGACTCGTAGATGTTGTTATCCGAGGCGTAGACGAAAAGCACGTAGGTTTCGTCCGGCGAGACAGCAATAGAGCATCGGCCGCCGGGTAGACCAGTTGATCCTCCGGCCCAAGTTGCACCGCCATCCGTCGATCGCCAGTGGCGGTCATCGCCGCAGATGTCAATGATGCCTTGGCCGGTTGGCCCCCCGGCCTGTACCACAACATCCCAAACCCGGTTTGCCCCATTGTCACCCGGAGTGGGATCAATGAACAACCATGTCGCGCCGGAATCTGTGCTCCGGGCCAGGCCGCAGTTCGTGCCAATGAAGACATTGTTGGAGGCATCTGGCCGGATACCAATCCCGAACGCAGACGGCTCTGTCCTCACAAAGTTGTCGAGGTTGCCAAACGGGTCAGTGCATTGGAATGCGGCACCTGGTTGGGCCGTGGGGGGATTAGTCCATATGGTGCCGGCGTCACGGCTGACCTGGATACCAGATATTGGATTTACTCGGCCGTCGTAAAACGAGGTAGCGTAAACCGTATTTGCGTTGGTCGGGTCAACCTTGACATCCCAAGTGGCAACGGGAAGGTGCCCGTTCAAATAGGTCCAATTCTGTCCACCATCGGTAGTCTTGTAAAGCCCACCCCATTCCGTGGCGGCGTAGAACACCTGGTTATTGCCGGGAACGCTCGCGAGGCTACTAACACGGCCTCCAGAGGCTCCATCGGGGTCAGTTGAATCGAAGTCTGAGTTATTAGGGTTTACATCCTGAAAGGAAACAGCTGCAGAAACCACCGTCACGATGAGCAGCAGCCCAAACAGTGCTGCGATACTAGGTAAAAGTGAGATGATGGTGATTTTGCGTGTTTTTCGATAGGTCGGAGAGGCATCCACTGATTCAACTCCTTGACTAGCCTCGTGCGGCTTATGGGATGATCGGCGGTGTCGGTGTTGACACTTTGCCCACGCAGGTAGGTCCCTCGAAGCTCGCCGTCTCGCTTGGGACCCATCCATTCGACTGAAGGGTGAGCACCCGCCAATCGTGAATCGCCTGTCCTCTTAGCTGTTCCCACACCAGCGAAGACTGATCTGGTGAGAGTGGCTTTGAGATCTCAAATTGATCTCCTTCAAAACTGTATATCGTCACATCGACTCGCTGTATGCTGCCTGGGCTCGAGGCCGGAGTCCAACTGAGTTTGGCAATAGCCTTGCCTGGTTCCTCACACTCCACCATAGACTGAAGGTTCGTGGCCGCGCCAAGACCTCCAGGTGGCAAAATCGGAACATCTGGAGTTGGCGTTGCCGAAGACATGATATTGGTCATCGTCGCGGTTTGTGTAACTTCAGCTATTGCAATGGTGTTTTCACGCATCTCCACGCTTTGTGTCGGCAAAGCAGTAGGTATCAGGGTGCATTGGGTGATCACTCCACTGACGATCAACAGACCTATTATTACATGAGCAGCATTTACTGGCGACTTTGATCGTAACATTCCATTTCCTCGTTTGCCATTTTATACTCTCCATCAAGTTTGTATTATGCTTACGCAAAGAGATTGGCATTTTAGTTATTTGAGGCCCAAGCCATCACTGCTCAAGCCCACTCAGGCGAGGGCGATTTAGGCTGAAGAAAATCGGATTGATTGTAGCTACTGACAACGATCCTGTCATGAAGGGTTCCCTCTATTTTCAGGTGTTTCGCTTAGCAAAGCGATTCTTAATCGAAAAGCATGCACAACGGCCTGCGCCCTATTTGAAATCCCCAGTTTTTCATAGATATGATGGATGTGATTCTCAACAGTCGATTCGCTGATCGAGAGACGGCACGATATTTCCCTGTTGGTTAGCCCATCGGCAATCAATTTGAGAACCTGGTTTTTGTGGTTGGTTAATATTGGAAGCATTTGATTTCCCTCCTTCGAAGGGATATAGCGTCCATTGTCCACGGGGTGTACTGCGATGAAGTAGAGCGTTTTATTCCTGATTGTTTTTTGCAGTATAGCACTTTGCAGGCGCGAAATCAAGCGTTTTGGGAAACTTTATCGGTTTTTTTATCGGTTTGGGGAAGTATATAATGGGGCTGCGCTGCACTCGATGGTTTGAAGTCCAACAAATCCCTCCGTTCTTATCCCCACGCGACATCATTTCGAACGATTTGCAAGCGCGATGTTGAAGAAATAGACCCGTTCCCCACTGAACAATTGCTGTTTGGGGTCCCATGGAAAGTAGATAATCACGTCGAATTCTATTGCCTGACCTGATGGAGGCGCCATGTCCAGCCATTGACTCCGGTATGTGCCGGTGACATGCGCTTCCTCGAAGACACCCTGTGGTCCAATGACAATGTGTTGCAGGTCGAAGTGAATATCGGGGAAGGCGGCAAGCAGTTGCTGGTAAAAGCGGGTCGCGCCTTCCTTGCCGTGCCAACTCACATTACTATTCACGACCGTATAGATGCAGTCCTCGGTGAGCGTCGCCATTAAACCGGGGATATCCCGCGAGTCTTCGGCAATAGAGTGATTGATCCATAACTGGCGGATGGCTTTGTATTCGTCCGGGTCAATTTTGCGGCGAAGTTGCTTGATAACAGCGGAGTGGAGATTTGATTTCATTTTCCTTGTGAAGGTATCACGATTATTTCAGGTTTGTCAAAAGCCAATGACTGTTGTGGCGCTGCGCAATTCTCTTTGCCAGGTATCCAACACTCATCATGTTGACACTAACCATCAGACAGTAAACATCTGTATAATATGTTCGTCTGAGATGTCTTCTATGCAGAAGACATGGCACGTTTCTGATACTATACAACCATTCCAGGGATTTTTCAACTCTTTTCAGGAATTCTTTAAAGATGAACATCACCCTCGCACTCGGCGGTGGCGGCGCGAAAGGCAACTCGCACATTGGCGTCATCCGCCGTCTTGAACAGGAAGGCTTTCGCATTAACGGGATCGCAGGCACAAGTTTCGGCGGTCTCGTGGCTGTCTTCTATTCGTTGGGGTATTCGCCCGACGAGATCGAAGAGATGTTTGCCGCGCTTGACCAGACTCAACTCTACGGTCATGCGCCGAACGATGGACCATCCTTGATCGGATTGGCAGGCGGAACCAGGTGGCTCGAAGGCGCTATCGGTAATCGTACATTCGGCGACTTGAAATTGCCTTGCATCCTCACTGCAGCAGACTTGAATAGCGGACAGGAGGTCCTTCTTTCAGAGGGTTCTTTGGTGGACGCGATTCTCGCGACGATTGCATTGCCTGGTATATTTCCTGCGCGTCGCATCGGCGATCTGGAACTTGTGGATGGCGGCACACTTAATCCTGTCCCCGTTGCGCCGGCGCGTTCGCTCGCGCCGCAGTCCCCTGTGGTTGCGGTCGTGTTGGGTCTTCCAATGGGCGTTCCGGCGCAGACATGGAATATCCCATTGCCAGAATATCTGCCTCGCCAACT
>Ga0247727_10018645_pt1 | contig 10879 bp, 16 predicted proteins | sample WisWelCaveWW1625_FD_202498 | JGI IMG/M metagenome (GOLD analysis project Ga0247727, IMG submission 202498) | Biofilm microbial communities from Wishing Well Cave, Virginia, United States - WW16-25 | ecosystem: Environmental > Aquatic > Deep subsurface > Groundwater > Cave microbial mat | place...
GTGGTTCGTGGCGTGGGTACGAGCGGCTTGAGAATCTGCCACTCCAGATCAGTCAAGTCTGATGGGTAGGATTTGGACATATCCTACCAGCTTAATGCATCAATGGTGAGTTTTCAAACAGGCTCTCAGAATGGAATGAGGAAGGATTCGACAGCATTCTTATTGCCATAGCACAAAAATGAAATCCTCACTATTATATGGAGTCTACTGTGTCACGGGAGTCTTGTGGCTTTTGTTAGTGTATTTCTCAGGCTACACAGGGATTACAGAAGGCCCCATATTTGAATTTCTCGTCAAACCTTTTCTTATCGGTATGACAATTCTCCCGTTTATGGGAGGCATCGCTGGACTTCTCAAAGCTAAAAAATGGGGTGGCAACAAGAGCATCGTAGGCCGCGCGCTCACAAGCCTTTCATTGGGCCTCATCGCATGGAGCGGGGGCATGATTATTTGGAATTACTTTTTGTTTTTCACCACAATTGAGGTGCCCTACCCTTCTATTGCTGATGGTTTGTTTATTCTCAGCTGGCCACTCTGGTCGTATGGCATCTGGCAACTGGCTCGGGCAACTGGGGTAAAATTTGCCTTGCGCACCATGGCTGGAAAAATTTTATTATGCACAATACCAATTGTTACCGGTGCATTATCCTACATACTTCTTATTGTCGTTGCTCGAGGGGGTATTATCCAATGGAGCTCAGGTGGCATCAAATTATTTTTTGATTTATTTTATCCCCTGGGAGATGTAGTTATTATCACAGGTGTAGCGCTCTTATATGGTTTGTCTAAAAAATTTCTTGGAGGGAAACTCAAACGACCCATCATTATGCTTCTTATCGGATTTATATTCAATTATGTGACAGATTTTATATTTTCTTACACCACCACAAAAGAAACATATTTCAATGGGCACATGGTAGATATACTTTTTACCACAACAATGTTCATATTATCGCTTGCAGTCAATAGCTTTGATTTAGATTCGACGAAGTCATGAATCAAACAACACTTTCCCAAATTATCAAAAGCATCGTAGCTCACCAAATGCAAATCATTGGACCCCTGGCGCAGGAACAGGCCAACAAGGTCAACGGGCTTACGGTATCAGGAGATCTTACCTCCATTGCCATCTCAGGAAACTCAAGGGCCATTCTGGGCGATCTCGTGCAACACTATGAACAAATTTTTGGCCAAGCCTCGGTTGAAGCATGTAAAGACGCCGTGAAAGAAACCCAACTAACACTGTCAAAAGATGATCTTCCGGCAATTTTACAGTAACATAGGTGTATATGCCTGCCAACTCGCCCATCCTCGTCGGTTCTAGCAAAGCACCCCAATCCTCCGAAGAGCTCGCTAAAATAACCAAGGAAATGTACAAGCAAAACCTTGAACTCTCTGTACGCAATAAAACGCTGAGTGTCCTTCGCACGTTATCGACTATCACGACGAGTACCCTTGGGGTTACTGAGATATCCCAAAAAATAGCAGACGCCATTGTTTCGGAGCTTAAATTTGCCACAGCCCTCATAGCTCTCGTCGACGACACAACAGACGACCTGCGTTTTGCTGCTATTTCTCAATCCGATGTCGTGACAAAATCGCTGACGCTCATTGGGAAATCTCCGGAAGAACTTCACATCTCCATGAGAAACCGGGGAAACCTCATGGTGGATGCAATCCTTGATAAAGAGCGTAAAATCACCGGCAATCTTCTGGATATTTTCCTGCCCCTTACCACACAGGACCTGGCAGACAAAATAGAAAACATTACCCATGTGAAGACAATCGTTACCTATCCATTGTTTCTTGGCACGAAGGCGCTTGGCGTGCTTAGTCTGGGGCTAGCCAAACGAGTAGATGATCTCTCGCGGGCGGAACGGGAAACAATAGATGAGCTTATTGACGCGGTAGCTATCGCAATAAACAGAGCGCAACTCCTTGAAAACATTAACTCAGCCAATACTCAACTACAATCCGCAAACGAAAAACTAAAGGTGCTTGATAAACTCAAAGACGAATTTGTCTCCGTTGCCTCCCATGAACTCAGGACGCCCATGACGGCGATAAAAAGCTATGCATGGCTTGCTCTCAACGGTAAAGGCGGAGCGCTCGAACCCAAGGCAAAAGAATACGTTAATCGCGTCTATCTTTCGACCGAACGGCTTATTCACCTGGTCAATGAAATGCTTGACGTGTCGCGCATTGAATCCGGTCGGGTCAAGCTTGCACTTAAATTATTTGACCCAGTCGTGCTTCTGGCTGACATTCAAAACGAGTTTCACGCGCGAGCTCAGGAAAATGGCATTCAGCTGCGTTTGGAAAAAATCGGTGTAGTCCCCCAGGTAACCGCCGACTCTGAAAAAATCCAGCAGGTTATTGAAAATCTCGTCGGCAATGCGATGAAGTTTACGCCAAAAGACGGCTCAATCACGATGCGTATTGCGTCAACCGATTCGGCGATTACCATTTCCATTACCGATACGGGCGCGGGAATCGGTGATGAAGATATGCCAAAATTGTTTCATAAATTCGGAAGGCTCGAACATTCGCTTGTCTCTATGAAAAGCAATAGCACGGGGCTTGGGCTCTACATTGCCAAACAGTACGTAGAGCTGCATGGCGGCACCATTAGTGCCGCATCACAGCTTGGTAAAGGCTCGACATTTACCTTTTCGCTGCCTATTACACCACTAAAACCATAGTGCTATACTACGCATATGACAGACCCCAAGCCCGCTAAAAAAATTCTCATAATAGAAGATGATGATTATTTGCGCGACCTCTATGTCGAGATACTCGAAGAAGAAGGGTTTTATGTGGAACACGCAGCAGATGGTGAAGAGGGGTATGCAAAGCTCTTAACCGATGGATTTGATTTAGTACTTTTGGACATTATGTTGCCCAAAATGGATGGCCTAACCATTTTAGAAAAACTTCAAAAAGAAGCCCAAACCGCCCAGCCCACCAGAAACATCATCGTCTTATCAAACATGGGCCAGGATACCGCAATAGCCAAAGCAGTATCCCTCGGAGCCAAAGGATACATGATCAAAAGCGATTACACTCCCGCGCAGGTTATTAATAAAGTAAAAGAATATTTAGGCTGAACTTTTCGCTCTCCTATCTAAATTAATAAGTCTGCGAATATATTCCGAGACATTTACTCCATATTGTTTCGCTGCTTTTTCAAGATACTCAACCTGCGACGGATACAAAAACATGTTAAAGCGTTTCGCCTGTCGCATTTGCCGCGCACGCACCAAAAAATCCTGTATGACTGGTGTCAATGTTTTTTGTGTGTATTTTGCGCCAAAGAGATAATCACTATGAATTTTTTTACTGAAGTTTTCATGAATGGAAAGCGCTAGCACCGGCTTCTTCTCTCCCAATGCTAAACTCATTTCATGACCTAATTGAATATCCTCATGGCTCATTTCGATGATAACAACGTCGGCCAAATGAATTCCTTGTCGAATGGCCTCGTAATGTAAAAGCTCTGGACTCCCTTTGAGACGCTCGCGCGTTTGCGCATTAATGACATCTAAATAATTGCCCTCTTCTGGAGAAATAATAGTTTCCTTAAACGATTGTATTGTTTTAAGAGCCAACTCATACCATTTCTGATATTTCGCTTTGCCATAATATGAGGCGGTAAAAAATATGGTCATAAGATCAAGTATGTATATACATACATGAACAATTGACATTTGTCAAACTAGCCTCTAAAATGAACAAAAGGATATACATATGATCAAAACAATCGGCGCGCATATCAAGGTTTCTGACTTTGCCAAATCCAAAAAATTTTATGAAGCATTGGGGTTTCAGAAAATATTTGAGTACGGACCAGACAAAACATTTGAAAAAGACGCCAACGGCACCCCAATAAGCGCCACAGAATCCTATCACGGCGCCACTTATATGCATGGCACGGCACTCTTGGAAATTGCAGACGGCCACTGCGGGGTCAAACCACATGTGTTCAAAGAGTCAATTACGAGCTCTAAAGTTTCTCTTATGATCGGCATAGAGAACATGAGTGATTTTTTGGATACGTGTAAAAAATCCGGTATCCCCCTTGCTGTGGGTCCGAGACATTACTACTGGGGAAAACTGGAAGTGGTCCTAAAGGACCCAGATGGTCTTATTCTTGTTTTTACCGTACCCTATTCCGAAGAAGAAGCGGAAAAAATTAATGCGGATGAAACATTTGGCAAACCCCCAGCATCTTAGCGGTTTTTTAGCCTCCTAAAATAGGACTATCCCAGGAAATCTTCGGAAATGACGGACATTATCCGTAACCAATGTGCTTTCGCTTATAACGGCCGTCGCGCCAATGAAAAGATCAAGATCATCCAGTTTTGCACCCTTCGTTTCTAACCCATATTTCACCTTTGCGTATTCATGGACGATTTCCGCAGTTAATGGCAGCACGGTAACAGAAAAATCTGCAATAAACACAAAAATCTGCTCCTGTGCCTTTGCAAAACGAGTAGATCGATATGCTCCATACAGTAATTCTCCTAGCGTGATCACGCTTATGTAAATTGCGCCTTGAGAGACCATCTTCTTCATCTCAAGCCTTGCTTCTTCCTTTCCGCGCAGGAAATCTATAATGACACTCGTATCAACCAGATAGTTCACAAAGAGAAAATTTTTCTGCGGCGAAATCTTCGGGATGGCTTTCCTATCTTCTTTACCCAAACCTCATTTTTCCATATACCGAAATGTTTGTTTATAATGTCATCACTTATTTTTGGAACAACTGGTGTGATGCGCGCCACTGGCTCGCCATGCTTCACTATGGTCACGGTCTCGCCGGAATACGCGACGCGATTCAGAATATCAGCAAATGCCGCTCGAGCATCACCAACGGAATAAGTCGTAGGGTTGTTCATAAAGCTAGTTTAGTACAATTTGTACAAAATTGTCAAGTTATCGAATTTTAGCTCCCACAGGCATGCCATTGGCGGAGATGAATAAGGGTTTAGATTTTTCGGCCGAGTCAACGGCTAAAATCATCCCCTGTGATTCTTCGTCTAGCATTTTTCGGTAGGCCACATTCGTGATAAAGAAAAATTGTTTATCCAGAAAATCCTCAGGTATATACCCAAATCCACGAACTCCGGTAAAAATAATCCGCGGAATTTTTTCTCCAATATCCACAACCAGTCGTATCAGTTTCTCACTCCCTTCTTTGTTTTTTGCTTCTAGTACTTTCCCTACGCAAACTTCGATTCGCGCAAATTCATCTATGCTAATCCTTAAGGCCCGGCCTTGGGGGGCATCAAAGGCCGGGCCTTTTGTGCCATAATCAAAAAATGAATACTGTGTCGTAATCCCCATTGCATCACGAGCTGCTGTCATGGTTTTCGTCGCAACATCCATCGCCTTCTCTTGACCATTTTTCAGGATATCTTTAACCAGATTTGGATTGGCCTTTAATTCTTCGTATGCGTTGCGGGCTGGCGCAAAAAACGTCATCAGCGAGTCAAATAAATATTCTTTCACGGAAACATCAGACACTTTACCTTGTTTATATTGTTCTTTCAGTTCGTTAACTTTTTTTGGTTCTCCAAAGAAATCTAAATATGTGAATACCATATTGCCTTCGATGTGCCCTTTGTCCGTCGCGTGTTTACGCATTGGATCAGTGTAGGCGCCATTGACCTGTTTTCGTATCACATCTTCCGGCTCAAACATTGAAATCACGTTGCCCAAACTTTTACTCATTTTTCGCTTCCCATCCGTGCCCAAAATAGTTGCAACCTCTTCAGGAATAAAGGGTTCAGGAAGTTTAAATACCTGTTTTTTAAAAATCTTATTAAACCGCCCTGCGATGTCGCGAGTAATCTCAATATGCTGCTTTTGGTCCTTCCCGACCGGCACTAAATCCGGTTGATACAAAAGAATGTCCGCTGCCATAAGCATGGGATAGCTAAATAATCCCACGTTTACATCATCCTCAAGTACATCTTTTTGCAATTTATCTTTATACGCGTGTGCACGCTTGAGAAGCCCAAGCGGCGTAACGTTATTAAGAATGGACTGGCACTCGGTGTGCATCGGTACATCAGATTGGCGGAAAAAAATTATCCGCTCAAACTCTTCTTTTGTGGTAAAACCTTTGAGAAGTGCGAGCTCATTTAAGACAAGTGTTTCGATATTGTGCTGCAATTGCTTTTTGTCCTGAACCGTCGTCAATCCATGCAAATCCGCAACCATCAAATACGTCTCGTTGGTTTTAGCTAGTTCAATAGATTGCCTCACCATTCCTAAATAGTTCCCAATATGAAGCGACCCGTCTCCGCTTGGGGTAATACCAGACAAAAATCGTTTGCCTTTGGGCACTTCTAGGCTTTTCTCAAAAAAAGTAAAGTTACCAACCGTGCCATTATTCGCTTTGATAAGATCTTTTGCCTCCATTGCCATTCCCATCGTCTTTATTCCACCGGTGCCATAGGCTTTTCCCACTGAGAGAACTTTTTCGTCGATAAAATACGGGATATCCAAACCAAGATACGGTACAAGCCCCACTTCGGTTCCCAGCTCTTCTAAATCTTTTTTTGAAGCAAAAGCCAATTGCGTTACTCCCGCAATTTTCTTTAACTTGTCTTGATCGACCTGTGTATCTGCTCTTTTTGTCGCACCTATTATTCCTTTTTCTGTACGATACAAAATAGTCGCCATCGCGTTTGCCAACTTAATCCCATGAAACGCTGCGTGTGATGGCACATCCGGCGCTAATTCTTCCGGCAACGGAATAAATCTATACTCCACTTTTTTCTCTTTTAGTATTTTTTCAATTTTATCTTTGAGATTCATATGTAGTCCTTTCTATCATACAAGCTTGATCATTTTTCCACAAAAAAACCGACCAGAGGTCGGTAGCCTAAGCCTCATTCATGACGAGCTCCGTTTCTACGACACTCGTTGACAGTCTTTTTACGGTTTCGCCTCCGTACTTGATTTAAGAGTCAGCATTCCCCGGTTCCAACCCTCCGGATCAACGCTTGTATTGAATTGTAAAAGATAATACTGTTTATCTTGACATTTGTCAACTTTCCGGTTATAATTTTGTTATAACAAAGGAGAATCTATGACACAAAAAATCATCCAAGTTGGCAATTCGGCAGCTTTACTTATTCCTAAATCTGTTTTAGAGGAAAAAGGCTTAAAAATTGGCTCCATGGTGGATTATACGATCGAAAAACCACAGAAAAAAACTCGTCCGTCCGTTATTGATAAAGAAGTCTATGCTGTAGGAAATGATTTATTAAAGCGGTATTTGCCAGCATTTAAAAAATTAGCGAAACCGCATGATCAAATATCTCTCAACTGAAGACGTCCTTCTCCTTCATCATCTCTCGATAGAAAAAAGCGGCGGATCTCACGGCCTGCGCGATGCAGGCCTTCTGGACGCAGCTGTGCACCGACCACGGGCCACGTTTGCGGGTGTCGACTTGTATAAGACGATATTTGATAAGGCAGGTGCCTTGTGCCACTCACTTATTAAAAATCACGTATTTGTCGACGGAAACAAACGGACAAGCCTACTTTCCGCTATGACATTTTTAGAACTCAATGGATATAGATTTGAATGCGGTCAAGAAGAGCTGGTATCATTTGGTCTCAAAATTGATAACGAAAATATACCAGTAGATGGTATCGCTTCCTGGCTCAAAGCGCACAGCACAAAACTTACAGTTCGTCGGATGGATTGACTGACTCACTGTGATTGTTTTCATCTAATTGTTTCCAAAAATCGTCCAAATGATCTGCATATGGCCCTTCTGGAAAAACAATATCAATGCCAACATTTCCAGCTTCAACTATTTTGTTTTTCTTATTTGAATATTCAAGCCTTGGCAAAAAAACCTGTCCTTCCGGAGCTATAACATGCAACGATGCGCCCATCGCGGTTACTACTCTTTGATACGCCGGAATTTCACTCTGTTTTATCTCCTTACGCCAAGTGCGAAACGCATCGTCTCTCTCAGATCCACCCCTCTTCAAATAATCGATATCTACAACAATTTGAGCATCTTCCGTGGCGCCTGCGTGAACCTCTGTCATAACGTACTTAGAGTACTCTCTCTCTCTCTCTGAAAGTCAAATTTACGTATCTAGAAGGGACGGATGTGGCGCGCTATTTTATGTACGGGATGGATTTGCGCGCTGAAAAAGATTTGTGGCAATATCCATAAAATATTGTTTTATGACATTCCAGTCAAATGGAACAAGCATGACGGGAAATGTTTCAACGGATTGAATTTTTTCCAATGCATAGGCATAAAATACATCTGTAATTCCCAAATCTTTTTTTTGTGCAAGGGCATACAGCTCATCGAATGAACGATTCTCCTGATGTGTAATCCAGTAAAGATCAATGAAATCCTTTGCGTCGGTGCGGCCGAATATCGCGGTAATTTTGTTTGATCCTATATTTTTGATTGTATCAAGACGGACATTGTTTTCCATTTTGATTTCTCCAAATCGGATTGGAATATCCCGTACCACATCCACCTTCAATACCATATTTGTTTTATCCTGATAGATACTTTGGAGAAAGTTATCTGCAGATGTCTGATTCACAAGGGTCCATCCCAAATCCGACTGAATCGTGCTAACGGTCTTTCTGACCATATCAAAATCCATGGTTGGAGCATTGGTAAACAGGTCCAAATCCACGCTCTCCCTGTGATGCAGATAAAACCTGGCAAGAGCGGTGCCACCGGTAAGATAAAAATCCGCTGCGAGGATGCTTCGGAAAAAAACTTCTAAAAACTGATCCTGCATGGGATAATTATTGGCGCCCATAACCCTCCCCCTCCCACACGGATAACGCGCGTTCCCACACGCGCCGCAATTGAGGCTTCAAACGCAACTGTGGAAAATATTGCACAAACTGTTTGTATGAAATATATTTCCAGATATCCTCATAGGTTGCGCTCTCCACTATCCGCGACATCATCCAGATTTTCTCCGTCTCGTTGTCTGACGCAAGAATCCGTCGGACATCAGCCTCTGTCAAATCATAATCCCACAAAAAATACGGCCGCTTAGTATCTTTGGAATTCATATCCCTATTGTAGCAAATTCACTTATCCTGAGAAGCATTTGATGGGGTGGATTCTTTTCGCGTATTTTCTATAACCGAAACGGCGATATCCTTGACCTGCCGTGTAGCATCTTCCAATTGTTTCTTAAGAATCGTTATGTCCTGCATCTGCGCTTTGACGGTTGACTCCAACATATCGGCTTTAACGCGAGCTAAATTCAATTCAGCATCGGATTGCTGCTTTGTCAGCTGTGCTTTCACACCAGATTCCATTTGTGACTGTGCCACTGCTTTTGTCACGGCATCTTTTACCGCACGTTCAGTTTCTGTGGGCGTGGCAGTCACTTTTTTACGCAAATCATTTAACTCTGTCACGAGTGCCTCTTTTACTTCTTTTTCTTCCTGCATTTTGCGTTCCCGCGCGAACCGCTCATTCTCGCGCTCATCGGCATCACGCTCCTTCTGAAGTTTTTTCGCATACGCATATTCTTCCTCATCCCGCTCCTGTAGCTTCTCCATCGCTTCCCATTTCTCAGCTATTTCTTTTTCAAAATCTACCTCTTTTTTCTTTTGTACCTCCATTAACCGATACAAAAGACCGGCGGTCACTTTGATCTTTTGCGTTTCTTCCAGTTCTTTTTTGGCGATGCTAATTGCTTTTTGGATGATCGTAAGCGTTTCGGCTTCAGCAGTCAGACGGTCGGCAAGATCATTCACCGCCTGCGTAAATGAAAGCTTTAATGTTGAAAGATCAGCAGTAATTTTCTCGACGGTTTGACTGGCTGCGGAAGAAACAACGACTTTTTCTTCAGGAGAAATTATAGGTGAAGACGATCCGGAAGATGCCTCGGTCAAAAGCTCCTGATAGGCGGCAAAAATTTCCTGCTTGGTATTTTTCTCCGTGACCGATTTTGTCGTTCGGGGCATACTGAGGCGGAGTGTAGCATAACAGATTCCCCTCTTGCAAATTTTTCTTATGTCACAATACGCTTAATACACATTCTCATAGTGTGTCAATCGAATAACTTCGTTTTGCTCACTTAATACAATCGCTACCACGTCTACCCTGCACTTGGCGGACTTCCCCTTCATATACATTGTTGCCATATTGCGGATGCGCTGCAATTTTCCCTTCCCCACCATTTCCTCGGGCAACCCGAAATCGATACCAATTTTTGTTTTTACTTCAACAAATACGAGAGTATCCTTATCCTGAGCAATAATATCAATTTCGCCAAATTTATTAGAAAAATTCCGCTCCAGAATTGTGTATCCTTTCTTTTGTAACGCTTCTGCCGCTCTATCCTCTCCTTGTCTTCCTGTTTTTCGATTAAATCGTTTCATATAAGCGGCGAACCCAAATTTTTCGCACGCAGCGATCTCGGAATGAGGATGCGAGTACGAAAAATTTAGGATGAGCCGCACCTCATACTAACTGTTTATACTGCAATGCTTCAGCCATATGAACCGGAAGAATCTCCTCTTCTGCAGAAAGATCAGCGATCGTTCGGGCTACTTTAATAAGGCGCATATAGCTTCTGGCGGAAAAATCATACTTCTCGGCCGCAAGTTTCAAAAAATTTTCGGCTTCCGGTGTTAATTGACAAAATGCTTTTACTTCACGATTTTTCATCTGAGAATTCGTATACAAACCGGTTTTGCCAAATCGTTTTTCCTGTATCGCTCGAGCGCGAACGACCATTGCTTTAGCTTCTTTTGATGTAAGGGCCCCGTCCGGCGTTTTTCGGGTAACCGATAATTTTTCAATATCAACTGGTGCTACCAGTACCGTCAGATCAATGCGATCGACAATTGGCC
>Ga0247727_10018646_pt1 | contig 10879 bp, 5 predicted proteins | sample WisWelCaveWW1625_FD_202498 | JGI IMG/M metagenome (GOLD analysis project Ga0247727, IMG submission 202498) | Biofilm microbial communities from Wishing Well Cave, Virginia, United States - WW16-25 | ecosystem: Environmental > Aquatic > Deep subsurface > Groundwater > Cave microbial mat | place...
TGCGGGCAGTTGCCACGCCATCTGGCTCCAGCGTCATACGCAATATGATAAGTCCTGGAGGAAGGAGTTGTGATTGATAACACGCATTCCAAAAGGTTTAAGGGGATTGGCAGAAAGGTGGTGCAGATCTGTAAAATCTCATCTCACCACCATTTCTCTAGCGTCACCCATGTATGTCCTCTGGCACCAAGGAGAGTCAATTATCAATTCAGATACCGCTGGTAACTACAGTAGTCGAACTATTCAATCTAAACTATCAATGGCCTACACCCCATCCGAATTCGCGGCTTCGCGGCGAGGTTTTCTTGCCCAGCCATGCTGCCGTGCATTATAGCAGCGCGGTCCTGTACGAATGCGAAGTTAATTCGCGGAGAGCGAGGGATTCTCCGCCTGCTACGATTAGACTTGGGGCGGATGCGCTTTGAGCACAGAACCCCCCAAGTCCTTGCGGACGTCCCGCTGCGAATTCGGTCTGCGGAGGGTGAGGGATTTGGACCCCTACAGCGGAGGCAAGAATGAAAACTACTCCACGCTACAAGAACTCGTCGCCGTCTCGCAAGGAGGATTCAAAGACTTAGACTCATCCAGCACGCTGATCTGCGGCAGCTTCCTCGGCAAACCTGGTCCATCTTCGGGTCAAGGATATCTGTTTTTCGACAATATCCTCTTGGATAACAGAAGAGCCACTGGACAAATGTTCAAGTGGCTCCACAAAGTCAAATCTATAGCTTAGGTCGCAGTCACTTCATGATAATTAGCTTCATGGTCTTCACAAAATCTCCTGCCTGAAACCGGTAGAAGTACATCCCACTGGGCAATTCATCCGCTTTAAACACTACGGTATGAAAACCCGCCTCCTCCAGCCCGCTCTTCAAGACACTCACCTTTTCCCCCAAAACATTGAAGACCTCTAGTCGCACGTATGTTCTCTCGGGCAAGCCATATCCGATCCTCGTTGACGGGTTAAATGGATTCGGATAGTTCTGGCTTACGCTGTACACTGCCGGAATCTGTTCTTCTCCCTCTACATCATCAATTACCACAGTGAAGGTCCAAACCTCACTGAATTCTCCCCAGCCTGCTTCATTATGTGCTCTTACCTTCCAGTAGTAGATCTGATCGTTCTGAAACGGAGAAGGTATCGCCGATGTATCGGTCCCCAGGGAATCAACTCTCGAACCATTAAAGGTCGAGTCGGTATCCCATTCAAACCAGTACCGGTCAACCAGAGGTGCGCTGGGGAACCACTCGCAAATGACGGGTAAGTCGGACATGATCGCACCGTTGGGCGGTGAAGCAAGAACCACCTGAGCCGGGACCGCGAGCGTCGTAAAGCTCCAGACTTCTGACCAGGGGCTCGACCCATAGAGATTCCGTGCACTTACCCGCCAATAATACGTCGTACCTGCATTCAGTGAACTAACCTGATCTGTCGTATCAACAAGTGTAGAATCGTTCAGGAGCAAGGTGGCAAATCCTGAATCTGAAGCCAGTTGTAGATGATACCAAACAGTATCCGTTGAAGTGAGACTATGGGAAAACCCCTCCAGCTTCTGAAGGGCTGTAGGCGCCTTTGGACCCCTTCCACCGGTTTTCTTTTCAATTCCTGCATCCAAATACGATGAGGCTTTGCTTCCCATGATCTGCCGAAAGAGTGCCGGACTCACCAAACGCCACACGAATGTCATGGTCAGGAATTGATCTTGTGCGCCATCAGGGGGTGAAACCAGTAGTGGAACCATGGGCGCATTGGTCAAAACCAAGAAACTTCGCACTGAACTGAAGGGTCCCCAGCCATCTGCATTGTGCGCCCTGACACGCCAGTAGTAGTTCGTGTGGTGCTGGAGAGAATAGAAGACTGCTGTTGTATCGATGACGAGTGAGTCAATCATTGAAACAGCAAAGTTTGAGTCTACTCCATACTCAACCCAGTAGCGGTCGATGTTGGGCGTTCCCGGACTCCACAAGGCTCGCACACTGTCCGAAAGAATAGTGGCACCATCAGGTGGAGAAAGAAGATTTACTGTGTCAGGGAGCTGCTGGCCATGTGCCTCTGAAGGAAGAAGCAATGAAGTTCCTACCAACAATCCAACTGTAACAATGTATGCTAATAAAGGATTACGCATTCCTACCTCCGAACTACGTTCGTGTAATCTTTTCTGGCAATGGTTTATGAAGCACTGGCGCTTTCGCTCAAGGTGTGTCGTTCCAAGTTCTTCCTAAGTTAATGATTCTGGTGAATCTCTGTGCAAAACTGAGAAACTTTCCCAGCGCTCAATCGCCAAGGTACAATTCCCTTCAAAAAAATAAGACATCCCTAAGAGGATGTCAAGAGACCACATTGTTGGGACACTCAAATCGGTGCGTGATATGAGAAGAACATCCCGATCACCTTCCCCGAAACTTGACTCCCAACACTCCTAAAGAGGGTAAAGTCCGCATGTTGGTCTAGAAATTAAGAGGTGCCGCTCCAGTTGGTTAACTTTGAAGAGTCTCATAATCAAACACTAACCAAAGACAGGAGAAGCACCACTATGAAGGAGGTACGCCCCCACCGCTTCAGAGCAAAAGTCAGGAAGCGTGGGAAGCTTTTTTCGAAGACGTGCAGCGTCGTGGTCTACGGAGGGTGAGGGACCTCAAATCCGATATAGAAAAATGGAACACAGATAACACTGATGTGACTGATTGCCACAGATAAGTTGACTCCACTCGGAACCATTTCTCGATGCATCGAAAGGCGTTCACCGACCGGGTGAAAATATAGCTTTGAAGCAATTTCTGAGAATAGACCTCCTTCCATCAATCTGTGAGAATCTGTCTGTTTCTGTACGATCAGTGTTCCATCTCAATATCGGAATTAAGGAGGGACTTTCCGCTTGACTCTGATCAAACATTCGGGCGGATGCACCTTCGGCCCAGAACCCCCAACCTTGCGGACGTCATGCTGCGAATTCGGTACGCGGAGGGTGAGGGACTCGAACCCCCACGTCCCGAAGGACGGCAGTTTTCAAGACTGCTGCCATACCATTAGGCGAACCCTCCATCAATGGCCCTAAATTGCACTCCAAAGATATCGAAGTCGTCCAGCGAATGCAAGGGATGGTACTGTCCCTAATTCGAAGGATTGGAACACTGATGACACTAAATTATGGATAACCACTGATGGATCGACCCAACGAAAAGAAAGGAAAGCAATTTGGGACAACACCCAAGGGATCGAAATACATCTGTCCAGCCACATGCAACCTCAGCTTACAACCGAGTAAAGCGGCGACAGCACCATCGGGTGCACCAGGTAAACATGCCGAAAGACATCTTCTGCTTTCGCACTCACTTCGATCTCTGTGTGGGTTGCCTCCGGCAGACCAGCAGCATCACTAGAGAAAATCATGGACGGCCAGCTTCATTTAATTGAAGGACTCAGCCGTGAAAGACACTTGGCCGACCCATTCAACTCCAAGAATTAACATCTGCAAGACGGAGGAATAGACGCAGTTTACGAATGCTTGAGTATCCTCAACAATGCCTTGTTCGCATACAAATGGTACTTCCCCACGTAACTCTCAAGTAACACCTTTCCCCTCGCAAGCTCTGCAAGGTAGCGGCTCGCAGTCCGGTAGTTCACGTCCAGCTTCTTGCCTAAGTTCACCGGTGTGATAATGGGAAGCGCAAATATCGCCTCAACCAGTTCTGCGGTGTAGATCTTCCGGTGCTTCTCTTTGAGGTGTTCCCGTGTCTTCTCCAGCAACTCCATGATCTTGAAGAGAGACGTCTTGGTTTCTTTCGCCTGCTGGTGGAAACCCTTGAGCATATAGAGAATCAATTTGTGCCAGGCTGCATCGGTCCTCACTGCCTGGAGCAGTCTGTAGTACTCACTCCGGTTCTTGTTAATGTACCCGCTCACGTAGAGGATCGGAAGAGACAGGAGCTTATGTTGGATCAGCTGTAGCACCATCAAGATCCTTCCGGTCCTGCCATTCCCATCGCCAAACGGATGTACCGCTTCGAACTGGTAATGGGCTATTGCCGCTTTCACAAGAGGATCGATGCCATCATCCTCGTAATTCACGAACTGCTCCCAGTTGTTGAGCAATCGGGCCAGCTCGTTGGCCGGAGGGGGAGTGTACACCACCGCACCTGTCCCGCTGTTCACAATCTGGTTCTGGGTCTTCCTGTATCCCGGACTCTGATCGGGTAGCAGTTTCTTCTGAATACCGAGAATCAACCTCGTGGAAATTGGAATCTTCTTCAGGTTCTCGAACCCCCACATGATTGCATCCCTGTACCGCAGGACTTCCTTGTCGGGCTTCTTCTGCTCTGCTTCCGGGAAGAGCTGCGCCTGCAAGGCCTTCTCCATCGTCGTGTTAATATTCTCGATGTTCGAGCTTGCAACTGATTCCTTGATTACTGCCGGGGACAGGAGCAGCAGGGGATTGGGCAGAGAATGCGAGTAGCCATTTAGCTCGCCCAACTCGGTGCGTGTCTTCAGCATAACATCCACAAACTGCTCGTGCTTGAAGTTCAACTCCGGAGGCAACAAGGGGAGGTCAAACGGCCGCGTTGGATCGAATTTCATGTGTCTGTATAGCTTACAGGTGGGTTGCTTGCCTCGGCGTAGCCGGGTATGTAAGAAAGATAACAAAAAACGAACATACCGCAAGGGATATGTTCGTCGGTGTTACATACCGAGAAGAGGGCAGGAAGCGCAGAGGCCTGGCTGAACCTACGTTACACGCATGTTCTTGCAGGTGACAAACACTTCTCACCGCATCAGAATCAGTTTCTTGGTATCCCCAAAACCTCCTGCCTGCAACCGGTAAAAGTATATCCCGCTCGGCAATCGCTCCGCTTCAAACACTACGGTGTGGTAGCCAGCGTCCCCCAGACCGTCCTTGAGGAGATTCACCCGTTCGCCTAACATATTGAAGACCTCAAGCCGCACGTGTGCTCTCTCAGGCAAGCCATATCTGATTGTCGTTGCTGGGTTGAACGGGTTAGGGTAGTTCTGGCTGAGACTGTGCGCCGTGGGAACCTGTTCTTCCTCCTCCACACCAATGATCAGCACCGAGAAGCTCCACACCTCACTGAGCTCTCCCCAGCCTGCCTCATTATGAGCTCTCACCTTCCAGTAATAGGTCTGATTGTTCTGAAGCGGAGAAGCTATCGATATGGTGTCAGTTCCCGTGGAGTCAATCCTTGAATTTGTAAAGGCTGAATCGCTCGCCCATTCAAACCAGTAGCGGTCGACCTGAGGACTGCTCGGGAGCCAGCGGCAGATCGCGCTGAGTTCGTCAAGAACTGCGCCATTCATCGGTGAGGCAAGAACCACTTGCGCGGGGAGAGTAAGTGTGGTGAAGCTCCACGCCTCAGACCAGCTGCTTCCACCAATGAGGTTCCGTGCCTTGACGCGCCAGTAGTAGGTCGTGTTCACGCTCAGTGAGCCTGTTACAGTCGTTGTGTCCACAAGGGTGAAATCATCGACGATCAAAGTGTCAAACCCTGGGTCAGTGGCCAGTTGAAGATGATACCACACAGTATCGGTCGCAGTGAGATTGGGTGTAATGGCTTCTCTCACCAGATCATCTCCTTTCAGGGAGGGAACTTCCCAGTTCTTCCCGCGGCTCTCCCCTATCGTTTGTACCTCACTCTCAGGGGATGATAGCTCTCTTCGTTCGTCCATCATCTGCCTGAGGAGAGCCGGACTCACTTGGTGCCAGAGCAGGGTCACCGACAGTGGCTGATCTCCCGCTCCGTCAGGCGGTGACACCAGAAGTGGGGCCTGAGGTGCAGTGGTCAGCACCAGAAAACTCCTCACACTGCTGAACGGACCCCAACCCGACTCATTATGAGCCCGGACGCGCCAGTAGTAAGTCGTGTGGTGCTGGAGAAAATGGAGAACCGCTGTTGTGTCGACGACGAGTGAATCAATCGCTGAGGCAGTAAAGTTTGAGTCTGCTCCATGCTCAACCCAGTACCGGTCAATGTAGGGTGTACTAGAGCTCCAGGAGACCCTTACGCTGTCGGAAAGAACAGTGGCACCATCGGGCGGAGAAAGAAGACTTACCGGGTCGGGAGGTGGAGGTAGTGTGGCGAAACTCCAGACCTCAGACCAGGGGGTGGTTGTGGTCGAGTCCGACGCGTTGACCCGCCAATAATAGATTGTGTTGTATGATAGACCTGTTGCGTCATAAGAGGTCGAGGCAATGCTGTCTTCATCGACAACAAGGTCAGAGAAGTCTGCGGTGTCTGAAACCTGCAATGCGTAGAGCTCAGCCCCTGGTGCTTGCTCCCAGATCATCGTTGGCGCGAGGGAAATTCCTGCAGCACCATCGATAGGCTCCAAGAGTTGTGGCGGGGCAAGGACCGTAGACCGGAATCTGTTCACACCGAACAAATCAACTACATAAAGTTCACCATTGGAATCTGTCCCGAATGACATGATATAGAGATCCGTGTCCATCAGCTCTACAACATCGGGTGGATTCACGCCATCATAGTCGAGGGACCATATTTTCCCGTTGCTAACATCCCCAAAGATCCAAAGGCCCGTTAACTCCGGAACAGCGACTCCGGTATAAGAATACCCGCCACAGACACCGGAACCACCACCCTTGGGATGCGGAAACTCATATAGTGGCATTGTGAGGCCGGTTGTGTCACAGTTTTTGGGGGGATTGAAACAGCTAGTTCCCTCAACGATGCTCCATCCGTAGTTCTTTCCAGGTTCAACGAGATTAACCTCCTCCCACTCGCTTACTCCCACATCGCCGAGCAAGAACCGGTTGTCACCGGTCGTGAAGCTGAATCTCCACGGATTTCGGAATCCGTAGGCATAGATCTCTTCTCGATAACCCTGTGTGTTCCCAACATAGGGATTATCAGGCGGAATGCCGTAGTTATTGGGGGGAACAGGATTGTCGACATCGATGCGCGAAACCTTGCTGAATAGAACGGTAAGATCCTGCGCGTACCCATACTCATCATTTCCCCGATTGGAGCCGTCTCCAATACAAAAGTAAAGGTATCCATCGTGAGGACCGAATTGTACCTGCCCGCCGGTATGACCTGAAGGGTCAGGTAGTTCGACCTCGATGAGATCTAACTGGGTTTCTGGTAACACGGTATCAGGATTTGTTTCCGACGCCGTGAAGCGCGATACAAAAATCGACTTAGCAGATGGCGCATCCGAGACGCCGAGGTAAAAGAGATACAGGTAACCGTTCGTTGCGTAATCAGGATGTACTGTGAAGCTTAGCAATCCAGTCCCCGTGATGAGATTACTGATGTCGAGGAATACCTTCTTTTCGGTAACACCCGGATCGTTTTCAAAAACGTAGATCTTACCTTCAGGTCTATCGGCGACAAACACTCGATTCGTCCCATCATTGGGAGATCGCAGCTCAATAGGAAATCCAAAGGAAAGATTTGGAAAGGCGGGCTCAAGCTCCAGTTGGCCACGTACTTCCGCTGGAAGAAGCGAAAAAACTCCAACCAACAATGCAACTGCGACAATCTGTGATTGTACATATCTATACATGGCTACCTCCGTGCGAGTTAGGTGTGACCGGCCTCAGAACACCATATCTTTGTTTCTAGTGCCACTTCTAAAAAGCTAACCTGTGTTTTTTCTACAAGCTATTCAAAAAAGGCAGTAGTGCCCGTTTCCATCTGTATCGTATTCCCATAAACACATATGTCTTAATGGAAACGGCACTGGGTCGCTATCAGTACTGTCGGTGATGAAAAATTCTGCATTCTCCATCGTCTTCACTCTTAACCACAGCTCAATTCATAGACGGCAGTTCACTTTGAGCGCGAACAGTTTGCGGAGAGCCAAGCGAGTACCATCTTGCTTGATGCATGCAGATATCCTTCAAAGTCATCCTCCACGAAGAGGCGCGTCAGCCTTGCACTGACTGAAACAAGCACTGCAATGGCGGGGAGCGAGCACTCGAGGTTCGGACATGACGAGATAGACAGAAACGAAATGGGGAGAAGCAGACTATGGGAAAGTTAGGTTAATGGGGTGTCAATTTCAACTGTAAGACAATCGGCATTTCTAAAGAGTCAAACCAACTCGAGAAGTCTTGACGGCACATACAGCCCCCGCGGTACTCTGGTGAGTGTGCTCACAGGAAGGTCTTCCTTCGGGCAGTTTAGGGGTGGGATACGCGGTTTGCTTGCGTGGCCGCACTACGCCCCCCGAAAAGGAGCACTCATGTCGCCACATCAGCAACACTGTCCGAGCCACCCGGATATTCGAGAGGGTTTGCGAGAGTTTGTTCAAACCGGACACCCCCAAAACAAAAAGCCCTCAGTCTTCGGCCGAGGGCTTTGATGAGTTGCTGATCAGGCCTACTTCATAAAGATCAACTTCTTCGTTTCCACGAAAGTACCAGCCTCTAGTCGGTAGAAATAGATCCCGGTGGCAACTACTAACCCCGATTCGTTCCTCCCATCCCAGACCACCTCGTGGTACCCTTCGTCCTGGTACTCATTCACAACAGTCTTCATCAACTGCCCGAATGTATTATAAATTTGGAGCGAGGTCATTCCCGATTCGTGCAAGCCGTACCTGATAGTCGTAGACGGATTGAACGGATTCGGATAGTTGTCGAAGAGGACTGTAGCGCCTGGTATCTCGTCACCGTCCCAAGAGTCGCCCTCTTTCGCCATGCCAACACGACATTGGACCCTTCTCGGTGGGAAACAACCCGGAGGTTCCGTCAATTCCACGGTATGTGAGCCGGGGCCAAAGCCTGCAACGGAAAGAACCGCTCTGCCGTTTGAGCCAACCGTCTCTCCATAGGGTGTCCCATCAATTGCAAATTCAACGAATTCTCCTGTATGGCCGACGCCATCAAGAGTGACTTTTGCCAGCATTGTGCCCCCTGCAACACATTGGGCCTGGAATCTCAAGAGTTCACTGCAAGGGATCGATCCCGTTGTAAAACTCCAGACAGCAGACCAATTGCTCGTACCAAAAGCATTTGTTGCACGCACGCGCCAGGAGTAGGTCAAGAGCGATGAAAGTCCGGTGACATCAAATGTCGCTGCATCGAGGCTATCTTCATCCACGATGAGTCTGGAGAAATCCGTGGTATCTGATACCTGAAGTGTGTAGAACTCCGCGCCCCGCGGTGCGGTCCAACTGAGCGTGGGACTTGTAGAAACCCCCGTAGCACCGTCTGAGGGAGAGAGCAAGACCGGTGAGGCCGGTATTTGAGTCTCGTATCCGGTGTAGCAATAGACAGACCCGACATCCACGATTCCATTGATATCATCAAACGTTGAGGCAATGAGAGCGTAGTCTTCGGAGAGTAGGACGAACCTTCCGAAATGGTCGCGTGGAGCACCATCAGAGGGAAAGAGTTTGGTCTGTTCTACCCAGCTCGATCCGTCATAGTGATACACGTAGGCGGAGCCAGCCTGGTTTCCCAAATCATCATCCCGGCTCGCTCCCACAATGGCGTAGTCACCGTGAATCGCAACAGATTTCCCAAAATGATCCCCGGCTCCCCTGTCGCTTGAGACAAGCTTCGCCTGTTCCACCCAGTTTGATCCATCATAGTGGAAGACGTAGGCAGAACCGAGTTCACCTTCACTGAGAGGCGCGCCAATGATGATATGGTTACCGGATAACGAGACAGCTCTTCCAAATCGGCTACTCGGGGCAGCGTCACTTGCTGTCAGTTTCGTCTGTTCTACCCAGCTTGAACCATCATAGTAGAAGATGTAGACAGCCCCTGCTTCCCTTCCGTGCACTCTATCTCCCCATGCTCCGATGATGGCTGTGTCACCGGAGAGATACACAACATTCCCAAAATAGGCGCTATCCGCACCATCACTGGCAGTAAGTTTGTGCTGTTCGACCCAGCTGTCCATTGACCTATCATAATGGACGATGTAGGCGGCCCCAGCATCCGTCCCCTTTTCATCATCTTGATTTGCTCCGATCAATGCAACATCACTGGAGATTGAGATATCATATCCAAAAAAGTCGCCTTCACTGATATCTCCCGACTGGAACTTTTGACGCTCCAACCATTGTGAGCCGTGGTTCACGAAGGCGTAGACGGAGCCCGATTCGTTTCCGTTATCGTCATCACCAATCGCTCCAACCAGAACCAGATCACCAGAAATCGAAACAGAATATCCAAACTTGTCACCCCCTGCATTATCGCTGGCGAGGATTTTGGTCTGCTCCGTCCAGCGTGACGTATCATGACGGAAGATGTACGCGAAACCACCGTCCACGATACCATACTGGTTATGATTTGCTCCGACCACGAGCCAATCGCCCGAGAGCGACATATGCCACCCAAAGTAATCACACATCTGGCCGTCACTGGGGATGATCTTGGTTTCCGAGATTTGAGCAACAGCAATATCTAAGAAAACAAACCCGGCAATGAGAACAGCTAATTCAAAGCCAATCCGGTGAATCTTCATAGTGTGAGCCCTCCTGTGATAGGTTGGAGTTTTACGACATTGCTAAAAGACGTGTTGAGAAGTTTCTATCGCACCAGGAGAAATTTTTTTCGTTGCGATTCGTCGTGGGAAAGAAGGCGGCAGTGGGGGAAAACTTCCATTCCTCTATGACTAACTGTCGGTTTCACGTACAGAAGTTTGGATATGATGAGAGAGACAGAAATGAAATGGGGAGAAGCGGACTATTGCAAAGTTAGGTTAATGGGGTGTCAATTTCAACTGAAGGAAAACTGACATTTCTAAAGAGTTAAAATGGTGAGCCATGACTTGATGGTACAGACAGCCCCAGCGGCATTCTGGTGAGTGCGCTCGCGAGAAAGGTTCTTTCAGGTCAGTTTGGCCGACTTCCTGCACATCTTTGCCGCCTGCAACACGAATTGATGGATTG
>Ga0247727_10018647_pt1 | contig 10879 bp, 6 predicted proteins | sample WisWelCaveWW1625_FD_202498 | JGI IMG/M metagenome (GOLD analysis project Ga0247727, IMG submission 202498) | Biofilm microbial communities from Wishing Well Cave, Virginia, United States - WW16-25 | ecosystem: Environmental > Aquatic > Deep subsurface > Groundwater > Cave microbial mat | place...
ATAACCTGCAATACCATACCTTACTTTAAGTTCCATGAATTCTGACGGCTCACCCTGCTCGCTGCGGCAAATGCACCGTCGTGCGTCTTAAGTCCTGCTGCGGCTACTCTGGAAAAACAGCCTGAACGCCATTATTTTGTGGATTACCGAATCGTTTCGGTGTATTTTACCGAAACGATTCGGCTGTAAGGAGCGCTCACCCATGACCCCCGACTCACCCGCCCTCCGCCACGCTGCCCACCGCCATGACCTCGTCGTCTGCGGCGGCGGCATGTCCGGCGTCGGCGCGGCCATTACCGCGGCGCGGCATGGCGCCAAGGTCGCGCTGCTCCAGGACCGCCCGGTCCTCGGCGGCAACGGGTCGAAGGAAATTCGCGTCTGGCTGCAAGGCGCCAGCGGCGGGGCCAACGCCTTGTGGTTCCGCGAAACGGGCCTGATGGAAGAGCTGTTGCTCGAAAACCAGTACCGCAACCAGGACGGCAACGCGGAACTGTGGGATGCCACATTGCTCGATCTGGTCCTGACGCAAAAAAATCTGGACCTGTTTCTCAACACGACCGTGTTGGAAGTAAAAAAGTCCGGCGCGTCCATCGCCTCCGTCACCGCCGTCACCCTCGCAAGCGAAACGCTGCACACCTTCGAAGCCCCTTTCTATATGGATTGCACCGGCGACGGCACGGTGGGTTTCCTGGCCGGCGCGCCGTACATGACCGGCCGCGAAAGCAAGGCCGACTTCGGCGAGTCCCTCGCGCCGGACGAACGCCACTCCTGCACGCTGGGCGGCTCGATCCTGTTCTTAAGCAAGGATGCGCCGCACGACGTTCCCTTCGTCGCGCCGTCGTTCGCGCATAAGTTCACGAAGAAAGATTTCCGCTGGGGCCGCAATCCAATCCCCGAGTTCGAGAAGATCGGCGGCGGCTACTGGTGGATCGAGTGGGGCGGCACGCTCGACACGGTTCACGACAACGAGGCCATCAAGTTCGCGTTGCTGAAAATCGCCTACGGCATCTTCGACTACCTGAAGAACGACCCCGAACACCAGGGCAAGTACGCGCGCCGCACGCTGGAATGGGTCGGCAAACGCGAATCGCGGCGCTTTATCGGCGACCACATCCTGACCGAGCAGGATGTCGTCGAGCGCCGCGTCTTTTCCGACGCGGTCGCCTTCGGCGGCTGGAACCTCGACGACCACGCGCCCAAAGGCTTCTTCGACGACGACCATCCGCCCTCGACGCATACAAATATCCCCGGCCTTTACAACATCCCGCTGCGCAGCCTGTACTCGAAAGAAGTTCCCAATCTTTTCTTTGCCGGCCGCAACGTCTCGGCGACCCACGTGGCCTTGACCAGTGTGCGCGTGATGCTGACCTGCGCGCAGATGGGCGAAGCCGCGGGCGCCGCCGCCGCGCAGTGCGTGCGCGAGAACCTCATGCCGCGCGAGCTGGCGCGCGACGCTGAAAAGATCGAACGCCTGCGGCAGCGCCTGTTGCGCGATGACCATTACATCGTCGGCGCGCGGCGCAGCGACCCTAAAGATCTGGCGCTGGGCGGCCAAGCCAGCGCCTCGTCGCAGCTTGCGGGCCTCTCCAACGAACAGTCGGATCGCGCGTACGCACTCGACGCCGCCCGCCTGGCGCTCTTCGCGGCGCCCGAGGGCGCGCTGCCGCATGTCGATGTGCTGCTTACCGCAAAGGCGGGTACGACGCTCGGCTGGCAGTTGCACCAGGCCGGCGGCCAAGGCGGGTACATCCCCGCGCGCACGCTGGCCGAAGGCAGTGTAACGGCGCCCGCCGGCGGCACGCAGTGGGTGCGCGTCCCCGTGAACGCGCGCTTGGCCGAAGCCGATTGGGCCATGCTGGAATTGAAACCCAACCCGGTCCTCCAATGGCACGCTTCGCCGCAACGGCTCGTCGGCCTGCGTTCCTTCGTCGAACGCGCGCAACACGGCAAGAACCACAGCAACGCCCACTCGCGCTTCGGCAAACTCGGTCACGGAGAAAATTACTGCCTGCGCCTGCCGGCGAATGAAAAATTGTTCGCGCCGGAGAACGCCGTGAACGGCTGGCCGCGGCCGTTCCTTGCGCCGAACCTGTGGATTTCGCAAGAAACGGATTTCGCGCAGCCTGAATGGCTGGGTGTGGCCTTCACGCGCAAGGCGCGCGTCGCCACGGTCGAACTTCTATTCGACGCCGACCTCGACCGCCACCTGACCAACACCTGGGTGCGCGCGCCGCAGCGCATCGAGCCGGACCTGGTGAAGGATTACGACGTGGAATTGAAGTGCGCGGGCGTGTGGCGCACCGCCGCGCAAATCCGCGGCAACCGCCAGCGCCGCCGCGTGCACGCGCTGGACGAGGCCGCCGCAGCCGAAGCGGTACGCATAACCGTGCGCGCCACCAACGGCACGCCGAGGGCGCACATCTACGAAGTGCGGGCCTTTGAGGCCTGACGATGCGTTTGGTGAAACATAGGACCACTGGGACCAATATTTTTTCATCAGTCCCATGCGTCCCATTTGTCCCATCCCGAAAAAGGAGGCCGTTCCCCATGCTGGTCACACTGAAAGGTTTCGATGTCGAGCAATTCCAAGCTGAGGGCTTCACCGGCCCCGTGCGCGTCTTCAGCGAGGCCGAGGCGGCGGAGTTGCGGCGCAAGTTTTACGCGGAGATTGGGCAGGACGAGGCCCACCCCGGCCCCACGAACAAGCCCATGTCGGCCTGGCACCACCGCCTGCGCTGGTTTTACAACTTGGCGGCCAACGAGCAGATCCTCGACTTGATTGAGGCGCTGCAAGGACCGAACCTGGTCATGTGGGCGATGCACTTCTGGTACAAGGAACCGCGCTCGGGCAAACGCATCCCTTGGCACCAGGACGGCGAATTCTGGCCCATGACGCCGGTGAAGAACATCTCCGCGTGGGTGGCTTTTGGGCCGGCCTTCCGCGCCAACGGCTGCCTGCGCATCATCCCCGGCTCGCACCGGCGCAAGTACGCGCATATCGACTTGAAGGATCCCCAAAGCGCATTCGGGAAAGGCATCGACCCGCGCGAGATCGACGAGTCCAAGGCCATCGACTTCGAGTTACGCCCCGGCGAAGTGGTCATCTTCAACGAGAGCGCCATTCATGGCTCCGAAGCCAACACCTCTGGCACCGCCCGCGTCGCGCATTCCATCCGCTACACCACGCCGGAAGTGAAATTCCTGATGGAGCAATGGTCCGACGCCGGCCGCATCCGCACGTACCTCATGCGCGGCGCGGACACGCACCATTTGAACGATGCAATACGGGGCGCTGTGCCGGCTGATGCGTGATGCGTGATGCGTGATGCGTGATGCGTGATGCGTGATGCGTGAACTACACCTGGCCGAAGCCAGTGGTTGTCTAGAAAATCTTTTGTAAGCTAACATTATTCTGCGTGCACGACTACGGGACCAAGCCCGCGTGCTGTTCACGCATCACGGATCACGCATCAGGTCGTCTCCATGCCCACCATCCTCGATGTCGCCAAGCGCGCGGGTGTCTCGCTCTCCACCGCCAGCGACATCCTTAACGGCAAGCTCAAGGGGTATCCCGAGACGGCCGAGCGCGTGCGGCAGGCGGTGCGGGACCTGGGTTACCGGCCCAATTTGCTGGGTCGGCGCTTGCGCACCGCGCGCGCAGGCGCGTTCGGCCTGGTGGTCCCATACCGGCGGCCCATCTTCAGCAGCGCGCTGTTGACCGACGCGCTGGCCGGCATCCAGGCCGAACAGGAAGCCACGGGCCTGAATCTGGTGCTGGCCGCCCGGCGCTACGAGAAGCCGCATGAAATCTATGGCGCGGACCTCTTTGAATCGCGCGCGGTGGACGGCGTGCTGATCATCGGCACGCGCGAGGCCTACGCGCGCAACCTGGACCGCGACGTGCGCGCGCTGCGCAAGCTCGGCTGCCCTTTCGTGTGGCTGCATTACTTCAAGGGCCAGGAGCAGGTGGACCGCGTGGTTCGCCAGCACGACGACGCCACCGCGGCGGTGCTCCAACATCTAAAGGAACGCGGCCGGGAGCGCGTGGGCTTCATCACCACCGGAGTGGGCCTGCAGCCCGGCGAACAGCCGCCGCTTGAAGGGTATTTGAAGCGCTGCGAAGAACACGGCCTGACCACACGCGCCGCGTGGATCGGCGTGGGCGAGGCCTTCGACGGAGGCGCGTTCCGCGCGGCCTTGCACGTGCTGCGCCAGTCCGAGCGCCCGGACGCGCTGATCTGCGACGGTGACGACTTGGCCATTGCAGGCCTGCAGGCGGCGCTGGGGTTGGGCCTCAAGGTCCCTGGCCAAGTCGCCATCGCCAGCACCTCGAATTATTCCATCGGCGAACACGCCGCGGTGCCCATCACGACCTATGGCGAGGCCTTTCAGAACCTGGGCCGCCTGGCGTTGCGGCGGCTGGTGGACCTCATCGCCGCTCCCGCGCAGCCCCCGCGCGAAATCGAGTCCGGCGGCGGGCTAATCGCGCGGGCTTCGACCTGAACGGCAAATCCGAAACTCGAAACTCCAAAAAATTGCTTCAACCCCCGAAGAGCGCGCTTGCCCGAAGGCAGTCATTTCGCGCCACTAAAAAGACGGCATGCATTCTTGCCTGTTCAAAGCGCGGTTTTCAGACCGAACCTAGCCCTTCAGCATCCCCGCCAGGACTTCCTCGGCTTTCTTGAGCGCCTCGGGCGCTTTCACGAAATCCTGGCCGCCGCCTTGCGCCATCTCGGGCTTGCCGCCGCCCTTGCCGCCGACCAGCGGGGCGATTTCCTTCAGGATGTTGCCGGCGTGGCCGCCGCGCTTGACCAAATCGGGCGAGAGGCTGACCAGCAGCGCCACCTTGCCGTCCTTGTTGCCCGCCAGGACCACCGCGCCTTCGGGGAGTTTCTTGCGGATGCCGTCGAGCGTCGTGCGCAGCGCAGGCGCGTCGAGGCCGTCGAGCGCCGCGCTCAGGAACTTCGCGCCGTTCACTTCGCGGACCTGCGCAAGCAGATCGCCTGCCGCGGCGTTGGCCGCCTTCTTCTTGAAGGAATCCAACTCGCGCTCGAGCGCGGCCTTTTCGTCCTGCAGCGCCTTAATCCTGGTCCAAATCGCATCAGGAGAAGTTTTGAGTAGAGTGGCAACATCGGCTAGATTTTGGTCAACATGTCTTACATGTTTTACGGCATTCACGCCCGTAAGCGCTTCGATTCTACGAATTCCAGAGCTAATTGAACCCTCGTTAGTCAAACGAATGAAACCGATTTCGCCAGTTCGACTAACATGGGTTCCGCCGCACAGCTCAATGCTCTGTCCAATTTGCACCACACGCACGCGATCCCCATATTTTTCGCCGAAGAGGGCCATCGCCCCCATGGCCTTCGCTTCGGCGATGGGCTTCTCGAAAGTCTCGACGGGCAGATCGGAGCGGACAAGATGGTTAATGAAATTCTCAATCTTTTCAGCTTGATCATTATCGATTGCTTCGAAATGTGTAAAATCAAAACGCAATCGATCTGGCTCAACAAGCGAGCCGCGTTGTTCAACGTGAACTCCTAAAATACGACGCAATGCTAAATGGAGTAGGTGGGTTGCGGAATGACTTCGCTGCGTGGGCCGGCGGTGGCCTTCGTCTTCGACAAAAGCGGTAACGGTGTCGCCCGCTTTCAGCGCGCCGCCAAGCTCGACGACATGGAAGAAAAGCCCACCGTCCTTCTTCATGTCGGTGACGTTGTGCGAAATGCAGTCCAGGCCCTTGCGCGTGGTCGGCATATCATCGACCGCACCGGTAATGCTGGAGGGAAGCTGGACCACGATGCGGCCTTTGTCGCTGACCTGCCCGCCGCTTTCGGCGTAAAACGGCGTGCGGTCGAGCAACACCAGCGCCTGCCCGGCCTCGGCGCGTTCGACGACTTTACCGTCATGGACGATGGCCAGTACCTTGGCGCCGTCGAAGACGGTCTTGCCGTAGCCCTCGAAGACGGTGAGCTTGCCGGCGTACTTGGCCTTGAGTTCCTGCACGGGGCCGGAGGCGAAGATTTCAGTTTGAATTGTTGAGCCTTTTTTACTTTGTTCCACAGCTTTGTTTTTTGAATGCTCAAAATCTGATTTGTTGACTTTGATCTCATATCTTTGGCAGATTTCCTCTGTAAGTTCCAAAGGGAATCCAAACGTGTCCCAAAACTCAAAGGCAAGTGCGCCGTCCAGGTTAATGTTATGATCTACCTTGTTCAATTTGTGCTTGTTCCTATGCCACTCAGCTATTGCTTCGTTCGCGCTAAAGGAGCCAAAGTTTGGTGTGCCATCATCCAGAGTCATTAATCTAATTGTCGAGTTTTCAATGCTTTTGTGTGCGATTGGAAAGATTGAAATTAGATCCTTATTCCCAGTTTTGGTGAGTTGATGCCATGTTATTGTCATCAACATGCTATCAATACGCTCCTGACCGCTAACTAATGTTTTGTTGAAAGCTATTTCTTCACTTTGAAGTATCCCAAATACAGCTTCCGTTTTTTTATGAAAATCGGGATAGCCCACACCCATTTTTTGAATTAGTTCCCAGGCAATCAAATTGAGAAATAGGTCATTAATACCCAGTTCTTTTCCATCAAGGATTGCTCTTCTAAGCAGGCGGCGCAGGACGTATTCGCGTTCGTTGCGGCCGGGCTTCACGCCGTCGGCAATGGCAAACACCGCGAAGCGCACGTGGTCGGTGATGCGCCGCATACGCCGGTCCTGCTCGAAGTCCTTGCCGTATTCCTTGCCGCAGAGTTTGCTGACGGCCTTAACGACCGGGAAGAGGAGGTCGATTTCGTAGTTATTGGGCTTGTCCTGCAACAGGCGCGCGACGCGTTCGAGGCCTGAGCCGGTGTCGATGTTCTTGTTTTTGAGCGGCTCCAGTTTGCCCACGCCAACGCGGTTGTACTGCGTGAAGACGAGGTTCCAGAACTCGCAGTAACGGTCCTTGTCTTTGCTATCGGCCACAGGTTCTGGCGCACCCTGTTCCGGCTTGGTGTCGTAATAGATCTCGCTGCACGGGCCGCTGGGGCCGTTGGGGCCTTGCTCGGGCGCGTCGGCGGGCCAGTAATTGTCGTGGTCGCCGTACTCGTAGATGCGCCAGCCGCCGGGGGCTTTGGGGTCCTGCAGCCACGGCGCGTGCTTTTTCCACGCAGCGATGGCTTCTTCGTCTTTCTGGATGCCGAGCTTTGCGTTGCCGCCATAGACGGTGACGCTGATACGTTCCTTTTCCAGCCCCAGCCCGGTCTTGGGGTCCAGGATAAATTCCGCCGCCCATTGGACGGCTTCGTTTTTGAAGTAATCGCCGAAGGAGAAGTTGCCCAGCATCTCGAAGCAGGCGTGGTGGTTCGGCGTGCGGCCCACGTTTTCGATGTCGGCGGTGCGCACGCAGGGCTGCACGGTCACGGCGCGCTGTTGCGGGTGGTCCAGCTTGGCGCGGCCCAGGAAATGATCCTTGAACTGGTTCATCCCCGCGCCGGTGAAGAGCACGCTCTTGTCGTTGGCGGGCACCAGCGAGTCGGCGGACAGGTGCTTGTGGCCCTTGGAGACGAAGAAGGCGATGAAGCGCCGGCGGATTTCGTCGGTGGGCAACGGTTCGGGCATGACCACTCCTTCTTAACCACGGAGACACGGAGAACGACAGGATAGGGAAGGAACGGAAAGGGTCAACGGCAACGGCGAAGCTCAGCGCCTCCGCGGTGAATCAGCCGTTTCCCGCGTTGCAGCGCAAGCCGTTATTCTATAAAAAGCCATTCTCCGTGACTCCGTGTTTCCGTGGCGAAAAGGAACGTACATGAAACTGCCCGCGCAGGACTCGCTCGCCTTTCTCGAAGCCATGCTCTCGACGCCGTCGCCGTCGGGCTTCGAGGCCGCCATCCAGAACGTCGTGCGCCAGCACATGGATCCGTATGCCGAATCGTCGCAGCGCGACGTTCACGGCAACCAGTGGTTCGTGCTGAACGCCGGCGCGCCGCTGCGCGTGATGCTGTGCGGGCACGTCGATGAAATCGCGCTGATGGTCCGCTACATCGACGACCAGGGCTTTCTGTGGGTCACGCGCATCGGCGGCACCGATCCGTTGATGCTGTGGGGCCGCCGGGTGCTCGTGCACGCCAAGGGCGGCCCGGTCTTCGGCGTCATCGGCAAGCGCCCGATTCACAACACGCCGCCCGAAGAGCGCACCAAAGGCCCGAAGATCGAGGACATCTTCATCGACATCGGCGCGAAGGACCGCAAGGAGGCGCAGAAGCGCGTGCGCGTGGGCGACCCGGCCACGCTGGCCGAAGGCTTCCAGATGGTGACGAAGGACCTGGCCGTCGCGCGCGCGATGGACGACCGCATCGGCGCGTTCGTGGTGATGGAAGCGTTCAAGAAGGCCGCGCAGGCGGTGAAGAAGAAGCGCAAGCTCGACGTGGCGGTGTACGCGGTCGCCAGCGTGCAGGAAGAAGTCGGCCTGCGCGGGGCGCAGACGGCGGCCTATACCATCGACCCGCACGTCGGCATCGCGGTCGATGTGGGTTTTGCCACGGATTACCCGACGGAGAACAAAAAACAGCTCGGCGAATTCAAGCTGGGCGCCGGGCCGATCCTGCACCGCGGGCCGAACATCAACAATCCGCTGGCCGAATTCATGGAAGCGGTCAGCGAGAAGAAGAAAATCCCGTACCAGCTCATGGGCGACGGCGCGATCACCGGCACCGACGCCGGCAGCATCCAGGTCAGCCGCGCGGGCGTGGCCACGGCGCTGGTAAGCGTGCCGAACCGTTACATGCATTCGCCGGTGGAAATGGTGTCGCTGACCGACGTGGAACATTGCGCGGAGCTGCTCGCCGAAACCGCGCTGGCGATGAAGCCGGATCAATCGTTCGTGCCGTAGGAGCTTAAGAGCGAAGAGCCAGGAGCTACCCCATGGCCAAAGGCCAACATCTCTCCCACTACCAGCAAGGCATCGTGCGGCGGTACTATGAGAACAAGGACACGCTGGCGACGCAGAAGTTGGGCGAGGTCGTCAGCGAGTTGTACCTCGCCTCGGGCGACGCGAAGAAGACCGAGAAGCTATGGAAGAGCGCCAAGACGGCGCTGCTGAACGCCAAGGCCAACGCGGCGCGCGTGGAAAAGGTCTGCTCCGACCGCAACCTCGAGGCGCTGGCGAAGCTGGTGAATGAGTTGTTTTAAAGCGGCTCTTGGCTCTTAACTCCTTGCTCTTTGCTTACGCACTGTAAGTATTCGATGTTCTACTTATCGGAGCATGTCCGGCCAGCTTGGATAGTATGTTGGAAACGCGGCGCAGGCTGGATTATGAAGTAGCTTCCATTCAGGTTAACCTTGGCACAAAGCGAGATCAGCCCATGCAAGACCCTGTTTCTGCCGCAGCCCCCGCAGAGGACGTGAGTGCCGGAGCGCGCGGCGGTATCGGACAGGGAGCGGGCTGGCCTTACACGCCGCACGTCATCGTGTTTTTCAGTTCCGCGTGCATCATGGCCGTGGAATTGGTCGCGGGGCGGCTGATTGGCCGGCATCTGGGCAATTCCCTTTATACGTGGACGTCCATCATCGGCGTGGTGCTGGCAGGGATGAGCGTCGGGAATTACCTGGGCGGGCGCATGTCGGATCGCCGCCGCCCGCGGGATTTCCTGGGCTGGCTGTTCCTGTACGCCTCCATGGCCTGTATGACCTCGCTGGCGCTGAACCATCTGTTCGCCACGGCTCGGCCGTTAAGCGGGCTGAACTTCCCGGCCAAAGTGCTTTTGTCGGTGCTGGTGATTTTTTCGTTGCCCGCGCTGATCCTGGGCATGATTTCACCGGTCACGGCCAAGATGGCGCTGGAACGCTCCACCGCGGTGGGCCGCACGCTCGGCTCGGTGTCGGCCTGGGGCACCGTCGGCAGCATTCTCGGCACGTTGCTGACGGGCTTCTTTCTTATCGCCGCCGTGGGCGCGAAAGGGGTGGTGCTCACGGTGGCCTTGAGCCTGGGCCTCATCGGCTGGCTGCTTGGCCCCAAGCGCGTATTGCACGCGGTTTGGATAGGGGTGGTCATCGTGGCCATTATCATGAACAAGACATCCTCGGCGGCTATGCAGCAGAACGCGATGCGGCTGGGCTTGCAGGATGGCGAATACTTCGAGAGCGATGGGCCCGATGGAGGTCCAGTGTGGCGGCCCTATCCCTTTGCAAAGGACGGTGACTACCAGTTCGTCAAGGTGTACGAGACCATTTCGGAAGTGGACAAGCGGCCCTTGCGCGCCTTGGAGCTTGATTATCTTATTCACGGATATGTGGATCTGAAAGATCCAAGCCACCTGGAGTACGACTACGAACGGGTGTACCGCGACGTGACCTTGCGCTGCATGCGGCGCAAGGGCAATGCCCGCGTGGACGCCTTTTTTCTAGGGGGCGGCTCCTATACGTTCCCGCGCTGGATTCAGCATGCCTACCCGCGTTCGCGTTGCGACGTGGCCGAGATCGATCCGCTGGTGGTCGAAGCCAATCACGCGGTGTTGGGCTTGCCGCGCGATACGCCGATTCACACGTTCGTGGGTGACGCGCGCATCGTGGCCGAGGAGGGTCTGCCGCCGGGAACTAAGTATGATTTGATTTTCGGTGATGCGTTCAACGATCTTTCCGTGCCGTGGCACCTCACCACGCTGGAGTTCACTCGAACGCTGCGGTCGCGCATGAAGGATGACGGAATCTATCTGGTGAACGTGATCGACGATTACAAGCATGGCCTGCTGTTGGGTTCCTACGTCTCCACGTTGCAGCAGGTCTTCAAACACGTGTACGTTTTCTGCACGGAAAAGGCCGGCGTGCAGGAAGGGCAGGAAACCTTCGTCGTCGCGGCCGCGAATCAACCCATCAACACCTGGGGCTGGGAGGC
>Ga0247727_10018648_pt1 | contig 10878 bp, 6 predicted proteins | sample WisWelCaveWW1625_FD_202498 | JGI IMG/M metagenome (GOLD analysis project Ga0247727, IMG submission 202498) | Biofilm microbial communities from Wishing Well Cave, Virginia, United States - WW16-25 | ecosystem: Environmental > Aquatic > Deep subsurface > Groundwater > Cave microbial mat | place...
CTTGATCGACGGCGAGGGTGTCGTCCGGGCAAAGGGCATCATCAATAAGGAAGAGCATATCAAGTTTCTCCTCTCCAGCGCCGGCGATGCGGTGCAAGGCCAGGAAGCCGAACCCGTGCTGTCCGGACCTGGAGGAGGCGATTCGTGAGATGCTCACTCACCATGAGCCGTTAAGGAGATGAACCATGAGTCAGAAAATGATGGAGCGGGCGGAGAGTTTGGCTGTGAGGGCTTCGCGCCGCATGTTCCTGGACTGGCTGGCCGGTTGGGGGGCCCTGGGTGCCGCGGGGCTGGCTGCCCTTCTGACCCCGCAGCCGGCAGAGGCGGGAGTAATGAGGTGCTGTAAATACTTCACCGTCTGCGGTGATTACCGCACTCTCTGCGGGGTCGTCTGCCAGAAACCAGGCAACAGCACAGGAGGCTGCCCCGCATGGCTGGGATGTCTAAATTGCCACAACGCACTTGTTCAGACATGCGCCAGTTGCGCCTGAGCAGGAATTTGTGGAAGTGGCCGAATTGGTTGGATTCCATTGACGGGGCGGCTGGGGCTAGAGTGCGACAGGACTCGAACCTGTGACTTCCGGCGTGTGAAGCAAACCGACAACCTTTTGTTTTCAAACGGTTGATAGGGGTGCTGCGAACCGTTGTGCCACTTGCCGAAGATACTTGTGGCGTAGCCGCCCGCGTGGAACGTCTGGGCAATCGTCGTTTCGTCGAGGTTCAGCCGCTCGGCGCCCGTCGACACGCCGCGCACTCCGCCGCGTGCGTGGTAGCGCCCGGTGAGGAATTCGGCGCTGGTGGCACCGCGATGCGTTTTACCTTGCCAAGGCCGGGATCACGGGGCGCCGACGGCAAGGCCGCCTAGACCGCCGGACCAACGTACAGAATGGAGGGCCGCAATCCCGCCGGCGAGGGTTCCAACGGTTCCTGCCCAATAGCGGTTACGCTCCCGTTCAGGTTACCGCAGCGTCGCCCGGATGAAGCTCACGGTGACGCGCGCGGTGCTCGAGGCTCCCTTGGTATCGGTGACGGTCAACTCGAACACGTAGTCGCCGAAGATCGCTCCCAACTGCACACGCGGCCTGGGACTGTTGGTATCCAGAATCGCGGCGCGGCTGTCGATCGATCTCCACACGTAGGTGAGCTGGTCGCCGTCCGGGTCCGAAGACTGTGTCCCGTCCAGTGTGATATCCCGGAACAGGGTGACGAAGTTGGACCCGGCGTTGGCCACCGGCGGATTGTTCGGGACCGGCGGCGGCGCGCCGCTTATCCGAATGGTGAGGTCCGCCGAAGCCTGGTTCCGGCGGCCGATGGCGGTGAGGGTGAAGGTGGTCTCGCGGGAGAGGGCGAAGGTGACGCTGCCGCTCCCCGGTCGCGGGCCGATCCCGCCCGAAATACTCACCTCACTGGCGTTCTCCGTCACCCAGGTCAGCGTGACCAGGCTGCCGGCGCTCGGCACAGGGTTCGGCGCGGCGGTGAAGCTGACGATCCGCACCGCCAGCACGACGGTCACCGTCGCCGTGGCCTGAACCTCGCCGAAGCGGTTCTTGGCGACCAGCGTATAGGTGGTGGTGCTGGTTGGCGTGATGTTCGACCCGCCGGACTGCTGCACCTTGCCGAGCGAGGTGATGGTCACCTCTTCGGAGTTCTCCACCTGCCAGTTGAGCCGCGCGGACTCCCCAAGCAGGAGCTCGACCGGGGAGGCGCCGAAGCTGATGATGCGCGGCACATTGCCCGGGGTCACTTGCACCGTCATCGGGCAGGTGACTTCACCGAAGCGGTTCCGCGCCGTCAGGGTATAGGTGGTGGTTTCGGTGGGGCTCACCGAACGGCTGCCGTTGGCCGGCACCGCGCCGATGCCGCTGATGGTGGTTTCCTCGGCGTTGGCGGTCTCCCAGGAAAGCGTGGAGGCCTCGCCGATGATAATGTTGGTCGGCGAAGAGACGCACCGCAGGATGCGCGCCATCGGCCGGTCGATCACCACGGTCACCACGAGGGTCTCGCTGACCTCGCTGACCCGGTTGCGGGCCGTCAGCGTGTAGCTGGTGGTCTGAGTCGGCGTCACTTGCGAGGTGCCCGAACGCGGGTCCACGCGTCCCAATCCCGGACTGATGCTGACTTCGTCGGCATTGAGCACCTGCCAGGAGAGCGTCGAGATCTGCCCGGCCTGGATCGAGGCCGGTGTCGCGACGAAGCGTCCGATCTGGACACGCGGCGCATCGCGCGTGGTTACGGCGGCGCGGGCCAGCGCCTGCGCGCCCTTGTCGTCGCGGACCAGCAGCCGGAAGGCATAGGTCTGGCCCTCGGCGGCGGTGAAGCTGGCTCGCGCGGTGTTGGCGCCGGCCAGCGAAACGGCCGCGCCGGCCACCTGCGACCACTGGAAGGTGATCGGATCGCCGTCCGGATCATACGACGCCGAGCCGTCCAGCGTGATGGCGCCGGCGATGACGCCGATCTGGTCGGGTCCGGCGTCGGCCACCGGCGCGTCGTTGCCGGTGCGCGTCCGCCGCGTCAGCATCTCGTACCGTACGCGCGGGATATCGGCGGGCACGGCGTGCGGGACACCGGCGTACTCGCTCGGGTTGATGAAGCTGCCGAACAGGATGCCGCCCACCACACGCCCGCTGTGGTCGGGGGTGATCATGGTTTCGTTGAACCCGCCCTCCAGGGTGAACGCGAACCGGCTGTTCACCGGGAAGACGAACCGGATGGTGCCTCCCGGCTTGTCGTTGCCGCCGTAGGTCTTCAGGTAGCCCAGATTGGCTTCCAGCCAGGCGCGCGAGTGCAGCGAGACAGACGTGCTGCCGCCCACCTGGTCCACGATCTTCATGTAGGTCTCTTCGAGAATGTTGCGGCTGGGATAGGCACGGTGCACCACCGCCTTGTCCAGGAAGCCCTTGGAGCCGAAAATGCCCACCCGGCCGTGCTTGAACAGGTAATCCAGGGTCATGGACGCCTGGCCGAGGGTCCCGTTGTTGGAGAAACGGTTGAAGCTCACCGTTTTGAAGCTGGAGAACAGGCCCAGTTGCACGTTCTTGAGGCGATTCACAAAGCCGAGGTCGAACTGGCCTTCCTTCTGCTCGCGGTAGTAGAGGTACTCGCCCTGCGCCTGGATGGCGAAGTGCTCGCCGAACGGCGCGAAGTAGCGGGCGCGGCCGCTGAAGGTCAGGTCGCCGCGCGAATCCGGTCCGATGTTGAGCCCGAGCAGCGAGAAACGCGGCTGCTTCATCTGGGCCAGGGTCTCGGAAGCGGCTTTCTTGGCCACCTCGGCGACCTGCGTCGGAGTCGGGCTCGGCGGCTGCGCGGGGGCCGGCGGCCGGGCAGCAGCGCTTTCCACCTGCTGGCGCATGCCGGCCTGGGCGGCGCGCAGCGCATCCATGTCCGCGCGCAGCTTGTCGTTATCCCCCTTGAGCTGGCGCAGCATCGCCATGATCTCGTCCAGCTTGTCCAGGCGCTTCAGAATGTTCGAGCAGCACTCCTCCTGCTTGGCCAGCCGCTGTTCGATGGCGCGAATGGCGTCGCCGACGCCGCCCGAGCCCACCACGCGTCCCTCCGCGTCGCTTACGGTCAGCACGACGCGCCGGTTCATGAACCGCCCTTCCTTGGTCTTGTTGTCGACCTTGGGCTGCTTCTTGCCGTATCCGGTGACCTGGAGCTGCCCGGGCCGGGCGCCGTACTTCTCCAGGAACGCCCGCACCGCGTTGGCCCGCGACATGGCCAGCTTCTCGTTGAACCTGTCCGAGCCGACCGAGTCGGTGTGGCCCTCGATTTTCAGCTTGTAGTTGGCGTGCTGGTTGAGCAGCTCCGCCAGCCGCAGCAGGCTGGGGTAGCCATCCGTGAGGACCGAGAGGTTGAACTCGAAGTTGATTTCCTCCCAGTCGTCCTTGGATGCTGTCGTCTGCAACCCTTGTGCGAACGCGGCGCCGGCCACGCAGGCTGCCAGCAGTGCCGTCCTGGAGAATCTTCCCACCATATGCTGCTCCCTCCCGATACAAGCCTCGACAGTCCAGCCCCCGTCCGGGCGGACGGGGACCCACGTCTATAACATATTACATGACTTTTGTTTTGGGCGGAACCCCCTATTTTCCGTCCGGGCGGGCCCGGGCCGCGGGGCGACCCTTTGGCGAACCACACCGTCGCGGCGGCGCAACGGCTTGGCGTTCAGCGGCGGCGCGTTTTCTGCGCCGTCCGCGGCAACGCTTCGTCAGGCAATTGCCGTTGCTGCTTTCCGGTGTTGATTCTGCGCTCCAGGTCGGCTCGGCTCATCGTACCCTGCCGGCGCCGCTGCGCGATGAGGTTCCAAAACTTTTCGCTGGTCCCAAGTTCCAATTGTTCCACGCTCATGCCCTGGACACCTACAACCAGCGCCACAGGCCTGCCCTTCCGGGTGATGAGCAGGCGTTCCTGCTGCGCCCGGCTGACACATGACTCCAGGTCCGCTCTCTCCACACCAATTTGCATCATAGAATCTCCTCGGTGGTCTTATGCGGCGGCTTGTGCCTAATCGCACGGACGCTGACAGTCGATGGGACGTGGTCTACGTCGTAAAACACCCGATATTCGCCGAGACGTAGTTCCCAAACGGGATCCACATGATCCCACGGAGGGACCAAACCCACCAGGACCTTCCGATTGCGCGTTTGCCGGGTTGGTTCATGCTTCAATTGTACTTCAATGCGATCAAGGATCTTGGCCCGCTCGTTGGCTGTGAGGCGTCTGAGATCTTCGGCCTGTCGCCTTTGTGCTCGACGTCATGCGAAGACCGCCGCAACCGTGGCATACTCGAAGCGGGAGCCCGTCGGGCGGGCAGCCGCCCGGAAACGGGAGGAAAGTCCGGTCTCCACAGGGCAGCATGCCGGCTAACGGCCGGGGGGAGTCGTTCAGAAACGGCTTTCACGGAAAGTGCCACAGAAAATATACCGCCCGCCTCCTCGGAGGCGGGTAAGGGTGAAAAGGTGCGGTAAGAGCGCACCGCGGCCGGAGTAATCCGGCTGGCAGGGCAAACCCCATGCGGAGCAAGACCAAATAGGAGAGCAGGAGTGACCCGCTCCGCTACCGACTCTCGGGTAGGTCGCTAGAGCCGGCCAGTAATGGCCGGCCCAGAGGAATGGCTGCCGCCCCGCAAGGGGTACAGAAACCGGCTTATAGACCGGCGGGCTCCCGTCATGCGTTCTCCCGGCCGCCCGGCGGGGCAGGACCGCGCTTGAGGCTGCCGCCCTCCTGGGTGGACCGCCAGCGGCGCGGCACCAGCGTATCCCGGTAATCGGCCCAGTTGGCCGCCACCACGTAAAAGCCGAACAGCAGCGCGCCCAGCGCCAATAGCGTCACCGCCGCCACCGCCGTCCAGTGAAACCCGAGCGTGCTGGGGTCCGGCTGGAAGAACAGCTTCTCGAAGCGGACGCCGAAGTTCATCCCGAAGAACCCCGTCAAAACGGCGCCGGCGCCGAACAGGAGGCTGAGCATCGCCAGGCGGTTCACCGCTTCGGTGTTGCGGAACTGGTAGTAGTTGTGCAGCGAGACGTTCAGCTTGTCGATCTCTCCCTCGATTTCCTGCTTCATCGGCTCGATGCGGTACTCGCGGCACTGGAGCGTGAAGTGATCCATTTCCTCGTCCTTGTTGGCCAGCTCGTCGAAGTGCCAGTAGTTGGAGAAGTGCAGGAACTCCGCGCGCAGGTCGCTCGCCAGCCGGATGTTCTGGGTGGTCAGCTTGCCGTCCTCCTGGTCGCGGTACAAGTGCCTGGAGACCAGCGCGGTGCGCTCGGAGAACTCCAGCAGCGTGGCGCGGTAGAACAGCGCCACCACCGCCATCAGGTAGTAGCGTGTGCGGAACATGCGGTGGATGAGGAAGCCTTCGCGAAGGTCGTGCTCGTCGCAGTCGAAGGTTCCCATGGTCGCCGAAATGTTGCTGTAGCTGGTGAAGCCGTACCAGGTGCCCTGGTGCGCCCAGCGTGTGTAGAGGTGCTTGTCGAGCAGCGCGCGGGTGAACTCCGGCTCGTAGCGATAGGACTCGCCCGCGCGGTCGACGTAGAGGAACCGGCTGAGCAGCGCCCGGTACTGTTCGCCGTGGATGGACTCCGCCGGCAGAGTGGCCGGATCCACGGTGAAATACGTGTAGACGATCATGCGCTCGTCGAGCACCGGCTCGAATTCCTGATCCTGGTAGTTGGCGAAGTACAGCAGGGCGGTGATGTGGCGCGCCAGCGGGGGCTGGAAGCCGATCATCTGCCCGTTCTCGAATCGTTCCTCCACCAGCGGGCGCCGCTGGTCCCCTTGCTCGAGCACCAGCGCGATGCGGTTGGGCACGCGGCCCTCGCGGACCTGGCGACCGCTGGAAGGATACACCTTGCGCAGGCTCTCGTTGATCCACAGCGCATCGGCCGCCGGCAGGCCGAAGGCCTCGATGCCGATCGAGAGAATGCCGATGCAGTTGGCGAACATCAGCAGCCGCAAATCGGTGACCTGGACCGAGGCGCGGCGGCCCTTGGCGTCTTCCGCCTCCAGCCACAGCCGGCTCGGCGCCAGGACGGGAATGCTGTAGCAGCGCAGTAACGATTCATCTTCGCCGGAGGCGCCGCCGCCGTCGCCGGTGTCGAAGAACACGCGCCGGACGACGGGATGGAAGAACACCATGTCCTGGTAGGCGGCCGAATCCATGTCGAACCGCGTGTAGGAGGCGCGTCGCCAGGGGCCCAGCGTCTCCAAAAGCGGAGACGAGCCGCCATGGGCGCCGATCCAGGCATCCACGCCGTCGATCCAGTGGGGCCGGTTGGCCCAGAGATCCTGGTGATCCTCCAGCACGGCCTGCTTGTCGATGGAGAACGGGAACAGGAAGTAGGTGTGCAGGTGCTGGATCCCGGGCTGCATCGGGTGGTCTCCTGGGAAAGGCTACGGCGAGAGCGCGTTGAACAGCATTTTGAACGCCTGGTAGCTTTGCCCGCGATACTGCGGCCGCATGCCGAACAGGATGATGCGCCCCTTGCCGGCGGTCGCTTCCGCGAGCGCCGAGTTGCCGGCCAGGTACTTTTCCCCGAGCAGCCAGCCCGAGGCGAGGATTCCGCTCGCCGGATAGGTGGCGAGCGAGCGCACCTCGTCGCCGGTTTTCCAAGCCGGACTGCCCTCGGACCAGATGGCGATCTGCGTCGGCAGCCCCCGCGTCAACGGGTGGCCCGGTTGCAGGGTGACGTTCAGGAGCGAGCCGGGAGAATAGAAGTCGCGGTTGGAGACGCCCTTCACGGCGTTGTCGAGTTTCACCCCCAGGTGGTCTACGGCGTACTCGGTGGAGTGGTTCAGGAAGACCAGCGTGCCGCCGGCGGCGGCGAACTCCTTGAGGGAAGCCGCGCCCTTCTCGCCGAGCCCGCCGGTGAATTCCGGCGGCATCGAGCCTTCCCGGTAACCGGCGGCGATGGCGGAGGCGGGCTGATCGGGGAACAGCAGGACGTCGAAGCGCTCGCCCAGCCGGCCGGCCTGCACCTGGTCGTTGCGCACGCTCTGGTAGGCGAACCCGAACTGCTCGAGCAGCCAGCGTGTCCAGCCTTCGTCCATGCTCGGCATGTGGCTGCGGTAGAGGCCGATGCGCGGCCGCCGCGACTCGACCAGCGTGGATGAGGACCGGCGCAGGTGGAAGTCGCCGCCGGCCGGGTCGCGCCACAGGGAGCCCCCCTGCGCCCAGACGCGGTTGACCTGCTTCCAGGAGTCGATGTCGGAGGCCGGCAGCACACCCTCGGCGCGCTCGCCGCGGTAGGCGAACTCGAAACGATCCGCCTTGCGTGCTTTCGCCTCGAAGGGCGTCGCAATGGTGGCCACCTCGACTCCCATCAGCAGCGGCAGCGTGTGCGCGGTCACGTCGTAGGGCCGCTTGGGCGGGCCGCCCGGGTACAGCCGCAGATCCGGATACTGCTGCCGCTCGAGCAGCGTCTTGGCGAACGAGCCATAGGGCTGCTGCATGCGGATGACGTAGCTGCCGGCGCCGAACTGGCTGCCGCCGGCCTGGAAGCGGTCCTCGGCGCGCTCGATCTCGACCAGCCCGAACGCCAGCGTCTCAAGCAGCTTGCGGGAAGAGCCGGGATCGGCCTGCGGCGACGGTACCACGAACGCGTACGGGGAGGTGCGGGCCACGGTGCGCTGGCCGATGCGGTAGAAGTTCCGCAGCAGGTCCTCGCGGCGGATGGCCGCCTGGTAGAGCACCGACTCCATGGCGATCAACTGGTAGTCGATGATGTCGCGCAGCCGCCACTCGCCCCCCGTCCACGGCTCCAGGTAGTTCCAGCTACGCTGGCGCGGCAGGTAGCCGGGCGCGGTCTCGTTGATCTGCTCCGGCCGCACGGTGATCGGCGAGGCCAGCCGGGCGCTGGCCGATTCGCTGAGAATCCGCATGCCGCCGTGGTAGGCCTGGTAGTGGCGCGCCGGTGTCCAGAAGTCGTAGATGGCGTTCATCGCCACGCCGGTCTTGCCCGCCGCGGTCAGGTCCGCCGCCATGCCCGCGCCGATCATGTTGCACTGCTGCGCGATCAGCGGGTCGACGTTGGGATCCACCGGGTCCATCCATGGCGGCACGAACATGCGGCTGGCGAACGGGCCCTGCTGGTGCACGTCGTAGACGATCTGCGGGTGCCAGGCGTTGTGGAGCTGCGTGATGGTCAGCCTGGTCTCCGGCTGCGAGAAGATGTACCAGTCGCGGTTGTTGTCGTGACCGACGTACTTATGGTAGAGCTCCGGCGGCGAGGTGGCTTCGTAGGGCGTGCCGAGCGTCTTGCGATACCACTGGGTGACGATGTCGACCCCGTCGGGATTCAGCGAGGGCACCAGCAGGAAGATGGTGTTCTCGAGGATGGCGCGGAACTTCGGCCGGTCCTCGGTCAGCAGGCGCCAGGCGAGCTCGACCGCCGTCAGCGTCGAGGCCACCTCGGTGGAGTGCACCGAGCAGGTGATCAGCACCACCGACTTGCCTTCCACGAACAGCCGTGCGGCCTCGGCCTCCGGCGTGCCGCGCGGGTCGGCCAGCCGCTTCTGAATGTCGCGGTAGCGCTCGAGCTGGCGCAGGTTCGCCGCCGAGCTGATGGTGGCCGCCAGGAACGGCCGGCCGGCCGCGCTCTGGCCCAGGATGCGCACACGGATGCGGTCGCTCGATTTTTCCAGCGCCTGGAACCAGGAGACGACCTTTTCCCAGTCGAGCAGCTTGCGGTCCTCGCCCATGCGGTGGCCGAAGTGGCTCTCCGGAGTGGGGACGGCGGCCGGCGCCTGCGCGGCGGCCAGCGAAAGGATAAGCAGGATCTTCAGGAACACGTTCGGTTCAACTCCGTCCAGAGCGCCTTGTACCAGCGCAGGAACCGTTCCGGCTCCTTGCTTTCCTGCGCCTCGCACAGCGTGTAGCGTTCGTAGCGCGCCGCCCGCAGCAGGGCGAACAGCTCGCGGTAGGGATAGGGCCCCGCCAGCTCGTTGATGTGCACGCTCTTGATCCAGGGCTTCAGCAGCTCGAAGCTCCCCTTCACGCTGCCGCCGGCCACGTCGGTGGCGTTGGAGTTCCAGCAGACGCCGACGTTCTGGTGTCTGGTGGCCTTCATGATGGCGGCCATGTTCTCCGGCTTCTGCGTCTCGGCCCCGTGCACTTCCACCCAGATCTCGACTCCCATACCGGCGCCGGCGTCGCCCAGCTCGCGCAGGCCGGCGGCGATGTTGGCGAAGGTGGTCTGCGGCGGCACTCCCTTCGGTAGGCCGTTGGGCCGCACTTTGATACCCCAGGCGCCGGTATCGTGCGCGAGCTGGACGAACTGCTTGCCGATCTCCACCTGCCGGCGCCGCTCGGCCGCATCCGGCGAGTGGAATTCGCAGGTGGTCCCGTAGCTCAGCAGCCGGACCTTGCTCCGCTCGAACCGTGCGCGGATGCGCTCGCGCTCGGCCGGCGCCAGCGTGGGCTCGACGCCGTGCTTGTGCGAGGTGCGCAGCTCGACCGCCTCGAAGCCGGCGGCCTCCAGGTTCTTGATGATGGTTTCCACGTCCCAGTCCTTCAGGACGTTGTAGGTGACGGCGCCCAACAGCATGGCCACGCCCCTCCCCGGGCGGTGGTGAACAGCCATTGTAGCCGACCGGCGCGGCCGGCGCGCTCTACCTCATCGGACGACTATGCGGTTCATCCGTCCTGCGGTCACGCGCGTCCCATCCAGTACATGGGCCGTCGCTTCATGTGGGCGATCGCCAGTATGCGGATTTCTTCAGGCCGGATGGTGTAAAGCACCGCATACGGAAACCGTCGAGCAATCCGCCGGCGCACGGACCCCACGAGCACGGGCCTTCTGAGTCGTAATAGGACGTCGCCTCGTTCAATTCTTGTTCTGCCATTCGATGAAAGTTGACTCTCGCGTTCACTTAATCCTGGACCAAGCCTCGCGGAAGACATCATCGGCAGGACGGCTGGAGTCTGGGTCGGCGTCCATTTGAGCATCTCGCCGCTGGGCTTCAGCAGCCCAGAGCTGGGAGGCTTCCTCTTCCGACAACTCGTCCAGGCTGACCAACAATCTTTCGGCGAGTGTCGCACGGGACCTGGGGTCCAGTTTGAGGGCTTCGGCCTCGAGTTCGTCAGCGCTCATCTTCCCCATTCTACACCCGCCGTCTGCCGGGCAGCCTAACGAGTTGGGCGCTTAACTGTGTTGGGGGATTTCTCTCGTGCGGCCCGCGAAATCCGCTCTTGAGGAACTACTCGCCCGGTCATTTAGATAGAACAAGTTACGCGGCAGGCTTTTCCTCTGCTTCTCCTAGTGTATTTGTTTACCAGCCTGAGAAGCCACTAAATTCGGCCTTCTGAGAGATTTCGCTGGACAAAAGCCACGGTTTCGGCTACCGTAAGGTGGATGAAACCAGTTGGGCGGCCGCGGAGCGAGCAGT
>Ga0247727_10018649_pt1 | contig 10878 bp, 13 predicted proteins | sample WisWelCaveWW1625_FD_202498 | JGI IMG/M metagenome (GOLD analysis project Ga0247727, IMG submission 202498) | Biofilm microbial communities from Wishing Well Cave, Virginia, United States - WW16-25 | ecosystem: Environmental > Aquatic > Deep subsurface > Groundwater > Cave microbial mat | place...
TCCTCCCCCCCCTCCCCTCCCCCCCCTCCCCCCCCTCCCCTCCCTCCCCTCCCTCCCCTGCCTCCCCTCCCTCCCCTCCCTCCCGTCATCGTTTCGTCAACCGATACCCGAACACCACGACCCCTCCAACCAGCGCGATCAGCAGCAGCACCAGGCCACCCGTCGCGGCCCAGTTGGCCGGCGGCTCCACGCGCACGCGCACCGTCTTGTCCTCGGTGTCCACCTGCCGCTCCGCCGATAGCGCGTCGGTCCGGAGCCGCACGTCGTAGTCTCCCACCCCGACGCCCTCGGGCGGGACCACCGTGACGCGGACGCGCGCTTCACCGTCGATCGGGACCTCCCGCACCAGGTCGGGCGTGACTGAAGCGCGCCAATCGGGCGGCACGTCGGCGGCCAGGCGCACGTTGGTGACCGCGCGGCTGCCGGTGTTGCGCACCGTGACCTCGGTGACGATCGAGTCGCCCCGCACGATCTCGTGGTACAGGTTGGGCGCGCGCACCTCGAGCCGGCCGATGCCCCGCGGCAGCAGCTCCAGGCGCGCCTTGCCCGCCTGCAGGCCCGCGACCTCCGCCGCGGTGAGCGAGTCGCGCGCCAGCTCCACGAGCCGTTGTGCCGCCTCCGCATCGAGCGCGAATGCCCAGAACGGGATCGCGCGGTCCAGGGGGAACGCGCCGCCGTCGCGCGCCGGCAGGGTGAGGGCGAGAATCAGCCGCTGGCTGGTGACACCTTCCGGGAACCGCAGGCTGGTGAGCCGCGCGCTGGTCGTCGGGTCGCGGAACTCGTAGCGGATGTCCCGCGGCAGGCCGCCGACTTCGAGCCGGACCCCGCTCGCGTCGGACGTGAAGCGCTCGAGCTGGAGCTCGTAGCGCACTTCCGTGCCGAGATCGCCTTCCTGGGAGGGTTGCGTCGACTGGACCGACACGATGTTGGCCGAGGCGTCCTTCTCGAGGAACACCCGCCGGTCGACGGTCTGTCCCGCAAAGGTGGCCGAGACGGTGACGACGTCCACGTCGCGAAGCAGGCGGAACTCGATGGTGACGGGTTCGCCGAACCGCAGCACGGGGATCCGGTGCTCGTACGGCTGGCCGATGATGGCTCCCCCGTTGGGCGAGTCGTCCTTCAGCGAGACGAAGACGTTGGGGACTTCCTCCGGCCGGAGCTGGCGCAGCAGGGTCGAGTCCACCAGGTCGGCCAGCACGATGCCCTCGGCCGAGGCGTTTTCGGTGCGCAGCGTGATCCGGACGTACTTCCGCTCGCCGCGGTGGAACTTCACGGCACGCTCGATCAGCACGTGTGGCGTGGCGAAGACGATGGCCAGCGCGGCCTGGAGGTAGTTGACCCGGGCGCCCTCCATCTGCGTGCGGACGCGCTCGAGATCAGCCTCGGAGATCAGCCCGCGCTCGCGCAGCTCGCGCTGACGCTGGTATTCACGCAGCGCGTTCTCGTACTCGGCCTGCGCGCGCGTCATGCCGAGCAGGCGATATTGATCGTCGCGCGGGTTGTAGTTGCCGTAGTTCTGCGCGCTCAGCGGCGCGGCCAGGCACAGCAGGGCGGCCACCAGCCAGGCTCTCACGCCGCGGCCTCGGCGGAACGTCCACCCTCCATGTACTGGATGTAGAGTTGCTCGAGGTTGTCCTGGGCCAGCTGCTCGCGGGTCCGGATCACCAGCACCCGGCCCTCCTTCATGATCCCGACCCGGTCCGCCGCGTCCTTGGCCCGGAAGATGTCGTGGGTGGACATCAGGATCGCCTTGCCCTCGGCCCGCAGCGTCGCGAGCAGAGCCATGAACTCCGCCCCCGCCTTGGGGTCGAGCCCGCTCGTGGGCTCGTCCAGGATGATGTTCTCGGCGCCCTTGAGGATCGCGATCGCGATGCCAGTCTTCTGCCGCATGCCCTTCGAGAACAGCTTGAGGCGCTGCTCCCACGCCTTCTCCTGCAACCCGACCCGCCGCAGCGCACCGTAGATGTCGTCCTTCGAAAGCCCGGCGCGCCCACCGAGCGTGGCGAAGAAGTCGAGGTTCTGGCGGGCGGTGAAGTTCTCGTACAGCATCACGTTTTCGGACACGTAGGCGATGTGCCGCTTGGCTTCGAGCGGCCGCTGCGCGACGTCCAGGCCGTTGACCAGGGCCTGACCCTCGGTCGGCTCGATGAAGTTGAGGAACAGGTTGATGGCGGTGGTCTTGCCGGCACCGTTCGCGCCGAGCAGACAGAACAACTCGCCGGGCGGCACGGTGAGGTTGAGACGGTCGAGGGCGAGTAACCCGTCCTCGTAGCGCTTGGACAGATCGACGGCTTGCAGCAAGGGGACCTCGGGAGTTGGCGGGCGTTCCTTGGGAGATGCCCACGACCCGAGGAGCGTCGCACGCCGACGGCGGGTCCCGAAAAAGGCGAGGGCCCGGCGGATCACTGGAGCCCCTCGCATTCCCGTGCGGCCGTGCGCCTGTGCGGCCGTGCCCGCTAGAAGTGCACCCCGCCCGTAATCACGAACTGCTCGCCGCCGCTGAGCTCCAGCCGCAGCTCCACGAAAGGCTGCAGCCGACCGGCGGTGCGGAAGTTCAGCCCGCCGAGGAGGTTCAGGCCCAGGTCGGTGTTGCTGATGCTGGTGCCTCCGCCCAGGTCCACGCTGGTGCGGGCGACGTTGAGGCCGCCGCCGGCGTAAGGACGCAGTACCGAGCCCGTAATAGTGAAGGCGTAGGCGACGTTCCCGTTGATTTCGAAGTAGTCCACGTTGCCACCGGGAAAGAACCAGTCGAACGACCCGATGAGGCTCAGCGGTGCGCCCGGGATGAGACGGGGCGTATCGGCGCGCACCCGTACACCGAGCCCGACGTCTGCATCATCCGCAAAGCTCACCTGGGCGCCCACGCGCACCTGGGCCTGGGCCGTGGCAGGCACGGCGGCGCCGGCCGCCGCTGCCAACACGATCACGCTGAAGAGCTTACGCACGAATCCTCCACCAGTTGTCGTGAGCCCCGTTAGCCAAAGGGCCGGTCATGCCGGCCCCTAATGTAGACGCATCGAAGCGACGTGCGGTGACATTAGACCGTTGGGGCACCCTCGATACGCTCCGCCACCATCGCCCGCAACTCCTTGCTGGGCTTGAAGACCGGCACGGGGCGCGCGGCTACTTCTACCGGATCGCCGGTGCGCGGGTTCCGCGCCATGCGCGTCTTGCGGCTGCGAATCTTGAACGTGCCGAAGCCGCGGATCTCGATGTTCTTCTGCTCGGCCAGCGCGTCTTTGACCGCATCAAGGAAGCTATCTACAACGCGGGCACAGTCTTTCTTGCTGATCATCGGCCCGGCCGTCCGCGCGATCTGCGCGGTCACCTTTTCCACAAGGTCGGCCTTGGTCATCAGCTGCCTCCAGCGCTCACTCAGTGGTCCGCCCGAGGGGGGCGGGAGGGCTAATCTGGAAGCTAGCTTGTTGACTGTCAAGGGCTTGGGGTCATTAACCGAACAAACTCCGCGAAGTGGGGGGTCGCGTCGTGGGGTCCGGGGCTCGCCTCGGGGTGGTACTGCACCGCAAACAGGGGCAATTCCCGGTGCCGGACCCCTTCTACGGTGCCATCATTGAGGTTACGGTGCGTGACCACCAATCCTGAGGCTCCGGGCACCCCGGTCCCCCCCTCCTCCCCCTCCACCGCGAAGCCGTGGTTCTGGCTTGTGATCAACACCCGGCCCGTTTCGAGGTCCTTGACCGGGTGGTTTCCGCCCCGGTGGCCGTAGGGGAGCTTCACGGTGCGCCCACCGAACGCCAGGCCGACCAGCTGGTGCCCGAGACAGATCCCGAAGATCGGCGTCCCGGATGCGGCGAGGGTTCGAATCGTATCGGGCGCGTAGCTGACGGCGGCTGGATCGCCCGGTCCGTTCGAGAGGAACACGCCGTCCGGCTTGCGCTCGAGCACCGCCGCGGCCGGCGTCTGCGCCGGCACGATCGTCACGCGGCAGCCCGAGGCCGCGAGCAGGCGGACGATGTTGCGCTTCATGCCGTAGTCGAACGCCACGACCTTGAAGCGGGCCTTCGCGTCGCCGAATTCCTCCCAACCTTCGCACGTGACCTTCGAGGCCAGATCGAGGCCTTCCATCGAGGGCGACGCCAGCAGGACTGCGCGCGCCGCCTCATCGGGCTGCTCGCCACAGGCCATCACGCCGCGCATCGCGCCCTTCTCGCGGATGTGCCGCGTGAGCCGGCGCGTATCCACGTCGTCGACCACCGGAATGCCCCGCTCGGCGAGCCAGCCGTCCAGCGTTCCGGTGGAGCGCCAGTTGCTCGCGGTGCGCGACAGCTCGCGCACCACGATGCCGGCCACCATGGGACGCGCGGCCTCGAGGTCCTCGTCGTTGATGCCGTAGTTGCCGATCATGGGCGCCGTCATCACGACGATTTGTCCGGCGTAGGAGGGATCGGTGAACACCTCCTGGTAGCCGGACAGGTTGGTGGTGAACACCACCTCGGCGGGGGTGACAGCAAACGGGGCGCTCGACGCGCCCCGATACCACGTGCCGTCCTCGAGGAGGACGTAGGCCGGGACCCGATCGGTCACGGCCGCTTGGTGCTCCCCGCGGGCGGCTGCTGCGACGGCGCCGGCGCGCCGGGCGTGGCCGGGGAGGGGGGAGGGGCCGGCGTGGTCTGGTTCAGCGGCAGCGGCTGGAGCGGCGCGGGCGCTTCCTGCAGCTGCTGCTGGCGCAACTGCTCCTCGACCAGCGAGCGCGGCGCGCCTGTGCGCGAGCTGGCCAGCGAGAGCACGAAGCAGAGGAACAGGAAGATGCCGCCCGACCACCAGGCCGTCTTGGTGAGCCACGTGGCGGCCTGACGCCCGCCCACGAAGCTGTCGGTGGACGAGGTGCCGCCGAACTGGGTCGCCAGCCCGCCCCCCTGCCCGGCCTGGAGCAGCACCGCCGGGAAGATGACGAGGGCGTCGAGCACGAGGAGAATCTTGAGAAACGTGATCATGGCCGCGGAAACCTAGCTAGGGCCTTGGTGCCTCGCAAATGGCGACCCAGCTTTCGACGTCGAGGCTCGCCCCGCCGACGAGCACCCCGTCGAGCTCCGGTTCGGCCAACAGCTCCGCGGCGTTCTTCGCGTTGACCGACCCGCCGTAGAGAATCCGGCTGTTCGCGCCGGTCGGGATGCGCGGCCGGAGCCAAGCGCGAATCGCGCGGTGTACGGTGGCGGCGTCCTGGGAGGTGGCGTTGACGCCGGTGCCGATCGCCCACACCGGCTCGTACGCGATGGTCACCCGCTCCACCGCCGCCGCGTCCAGGCCCGCGAGGCCGCCCGCGAGCTGGCGCGCCACGACGTCTTCCGTCGTGCCGGCCTGGCGCTCCTCGAGCTTCTCACCCACGCACAGCATTGGGCGGAGGCCGGCGGCGAGCGCGGTGTGCACCTTCTTGCCCGTCTCCGCGTCGGTTTCGCCGAACTTGTGACGCCGCTCCGAGTGGCCGACGAGGGCCCACGTGGCCCCGGCCTCGACGGCGATCGGCGCCGAGATCTCGCCGGTAAACGCGCCCTTCCCTTCCCAGTGGATGTTCTGGATGCCCGCCGCCGCGTCCTGCCGGCCCGCGACCTCGGCCGCCACCGCCGGGAGGCTCACGGCGGGCGGGAAGAACAGCAACGTACGGCCCTGTTTCGGGCGCACGCGCGCGAGGACCTGCCGCACGAGGTCGCGGCCCGCCGCAGGGCCGTGGTGCATCTTCCAGTTCGCCGCGAAGATGCTAGGCATCATCCAGCGCCTCCACACCCGGCAGCTTCTTTCCTTCGAGGAACTCCAGCGACGCGCCGCCACCCGTCGAGACGTGGCTCACCTTGCCTTCGAGTCCCGCCTCGGCGATGGCGGCCGCCGAATCGCCGCCGCCCACGATGGTCGTCGCGCCCTTCGCCGTCGCCGCGGCGAGCGCCTCCGCCACGGCGATGGTGCCGCGATCGAACGGCTTGGTCTCGAACACGCCCATCGGCCCGTTCCACACCACCGTTTTTGCACCCGCGATGACCTCGCCGAACCGGCGCACTGTGAGCGCGTCGATGTCGTAGATGGCCCAGCCCTCGGGCACATGGTTCCACTCGACGTCGCGCGCCGCGTCGGCCTTCTCGAGCGACGGCGCGGCCACGCCGCCCTCGGGCAGCACGAGCTTCTCGCCGCCACGGGCCATGAGCGCCTTCGCCACCTCAAGCCGGTCGTCCTCGACCAGCGAGCTGCCGACCTTGCCGCCTTTCGCCTTGAAGAACGTGTTGGCCATCGCGCCGCCGATGAGGATCCGGTCCACCTTGGGCAGCAGCCGCTCGATCACGTCAATCTTGCCGCTGATCTTGGCGCCGCCCAGCACGGCCACAAACGGCCGCTTCGGGCGTTCCAGCGCGCCGCCCAGGTAGTCGAGCTCCTTCCGCATCAGGAGTCCGGCCACGGCCGGCTTCAGGAGGTGCGCCACCGCCTCGGTCGAGGCGTGGGCCCGGTGCGCGGAACCGAATGCATCATTGACGTAGAAGTCGCCGAGGGCGGCCAGGAGCTTCGCGGTCGCCGGGTCGTTCTGCTCTTCGCCGCGGACGAAGCGCGTGTTCTCCACCAGCGCGACGCCGCCACGCGGCAGCTGCCGGGTGATCTGCACCGCGTCGCTCGCCGTGGGGTCCGGGATGAACGTGACCGGGCTGCCCAGCAGGCCCTCCAGCGCCCGCGCGACGGGCTTGAGCGAGTACTTCTCTTCGTAGCCGGCACCCTTGGGCCGCCCCAGATGCGAGAGCAGGACGATCCGGCAGCCGACCTGCTTCAGGGCCTTGAGAGTCGGCAGGGCGGCCCGGATGCGCGTGTCATCGCTGACCGCGCCGTTCTTGAGCGGCACGTTGAAATCCACCCGGACCAGCGCGCGCTTGCCGTCGACGCCCTGGTCCAGCTCGGCCACGGTCCGCTTCCGCATCAGAGCTTGCTCGCCACCAGGGCGAGCAGATCCACCACCCGCGTCGCGTAACCCCACTCGTTGTCGTACCACGAGGAGACCTGCACGCACATGCCGTCCACCACGGCCGTGCTCATCAGGTCCACCGTGGACGACGCCGCGTTGCCCACGTAGTCGGCCGAGACCAGCGGCTCGTCACTCACCGCGAGGTAGCCCTTGAGCGGCCCCGCCGCGGCGGCGGCCTTGAAGGCGGCGTTGACCTCCTCGACCGTGGTAGCCTTCTCGACCGTCGCCACCAGGTTCACGCTCGACACGTCGGCCGTGGGCACCCGCAGCGCGGTGCCGTCGATCTTGCCCTTGACCTCGGGGATCACGAGGCTGGTGGCCTTCGCGGCGCCGGTCGTCGTCGGGATGATACTCATCGCCGCGGCGCGGGCCCGGCGCAGGTCCTTGTGCGGGAAGTCGAGGATGACCTGGTCGTTGGTGTAGGCGTGCACGGTGATCATGTAGCCGCGCACCCAGCCGAACGTCTCGCGCAGCACGTGCACCACGGGCACCAGGCAGTTCGTCGTGCACGAGGCGTTCGACAGCAGGTGATGCCTGGTGGGGTCGTACTTCTGGTGATTGACCCCCATTACGATCGTGATGTCCTCACCCTTGGCCGGGGCCGAGATGATCACCTTCTTCGCCCCCGCCTTGAAGTGCGCCTCGGCCTTCTCGCGGTCCGTGAAGCGGCCCGTGGACTCGACGACGATCTCGGCGCCCAGCTCCTTCCACGGCAGCTTGGCCGGCTCCTTCTCGGCGACCACGCGGATCCGGTCGCCGTTGATGATGAGATCGCTGCCGTCGGCCTTGACCTCGCCGTCGAAGCGTCCGTGCACCGAGTCGTACTTGAACAGGTGCGCGAGCGTTTTGGTGTCGGTGAGGTCGTTGACGGCGACGAAATCGAACGTCTTGCCGTGCTTGAGGGCGGAGCGGAGGACGAGGCGACCGATGCGGCCGAAGCCGTTGATAGCGACACGAGTCATCGAGGAACCATCGTGGTTGAGTGTGAGCGAGCTGACGTCGAACGTTGACCGTTCAACGTTGAACGGTAAGCGGTAGACGGCAAACGGTGAATGCCTACGCCGGCACCAGTGCCCGCGCGAACGTCACCGCGCCGACCTCGGTCGCGCCGGCCGCCCCGAGGGCGCTCGCCGCTTCCGCCAGAGTGGCGCCGGTCGTGAGCACGTCGTCCACCAGCACCACCCGCCGTCCGTCGCACGGCGCGGCCGCCACGAAGGCCCCGGCCACGTTGCGCCGCCGCTCGTCCGGCGTGAGCGACGTCTGGCTTCGGGTCTCGCGCCGCCGGGCCAGCACGCCGGGCGTCGCCGGCAGCCCCGTGCACCGGGCCAGCGCGTCGGCCAGCACCGCCGCCTGATTGTGGCCCCGTTCACGCCGGCGCGTGCGGCCCAGAGGGATCGCGACGAGCGCATCGGCCCGCCGCAGCTCCGCGCCGGCTGCGCGCGCGATCGCTTCGGCCATGGGCGCCGCGGCCTGCAGCCAGCCCTCGTACTTCAGCGCGTGGGCCAGCTCGCGCGCGGGCCCGTCGTCGAGCCACACGGCCGAGCGGGCCCAGGACAGGGCCGCGGGCCACTCGGCGCAGAACGCGCAGGACGCTGCCCGTGTCGGCCCTCGGTCCCCGTCGCCATCCCATCGGTCCCGCGGCTGCCCGCATCGTCCGCACACCGGCGGCGCGATCGGTCGCAATCGCGCGCGGCACCCGTCGCACAGAGCGCGCGCCTCGTCGGCGGCGCGCAACGGTCGCTCACAGCCGAGACACGCCGCGGGGAGCAGGAGCGCTTCGAGGTCCCGCGTCGTCCGCACGACCGCCGCCAAGATACTAGGGCCGGAGAGCATCTTCCACCGCCCTGCGCATGACTTCGACGGGCGCCGCCGCGCCGAAGAACCGCTCGAAGGCCGCCGCGCCCTGCGCGACCAGCACGCCGCGCCCATCGGCCGCGGGTACGTGCCGGAGCTCCCACGCCAGGCGGACCTCGAGCGTGCCGCCCTTCGCGTATCGCAGGTCCAGGAGCGTCCGGACCGGCGGGCGGAACTCCGACTCCTGGCCCGGCTCCGCGGCGAGCTTCGCCGTCGGATCGGGGGTCGCGAACAGCAGCAGGTCCACCGGGGTCTGGTCGGCCGGATCCTGCACCCGGGCGGTGAGACCGAGTCCGGAGGCCCACAGCGCGAAGTCGCGCGCCCGCCCGAGCGAGCGCGAGCCAACGTCGAGCGTGACGCCGGGGAATCCGTCCGCGAACGCCGCCACGGCCGCCCGCGCGCTCCCGCCCGTGCCCACCAGCTTGATCCGCCCGGCGCGGCCGCCCGTCAGGCGCAGCGCTTCATCGCGAATCGCGGTGACGTCGGTGTTGTCGCCCGAGGGCGCGTCGGGATCGCCCCAGATCGTGTTGCAGGCTTCTGTGGTCCGTACCGCGTCGGTCGGGTGCCGCACCAGCTGGGCGGCGAGCTGCTTGAACGGCATCGTCACGTTGAGCCCGCCGCCGGCCGCCAGCAGCTCGCGCACCAGCGGCGCGAACGCCTGCTCGGTGGTGCGCATCGGCACATACGTGGCGTCGAGCCCCCGCGCCGCGATCGCGGCGTTCTGCATCGCCGGCGAGAGCGAATGGGCGATCGGGTCGCCCACGACGGCGAACAGCCTGGTGGTCATGCGCCGGCCCGGTCGAGCACCGCGGGCAGCAGCTCGGCCAGCTGCTCGTACGTCCGGCGGTATTCGTCGAGGTCGCCCCCGAAGGGATCCTCGACCTCCGCGTCGTCGGCCGCGCGACCCCCGTAGGCACCCAGCAGCTGGGACTTGCCCTCGCCGCCGAGCTCGACGGCGCGGTCCACGTGGTGCTGGCTCATTCCCAGGACCAGGTCCGCGGCCTCCACCATCGGGCGGGTGATCGGCCGCGACTGGTGCGCCGACAGGTCGAGACCGTGCTCCAGCCCGATGAGGTACGCCCCTTCGCTCGCGGGGCCGCCGTCATAGGCGCCGGTGCCGGCAGACTCCACGACGATGTCGGCCCGCTTCCGATCGGCGGCGAGCTTCCGCAGCATCGCTTCGGCCAGCGGGCTGCGGCAGATGTTGCCGGTGCACACGACGAGGATCCTCATGCCAGGATCGTGGCGGGGACGATCGCCCGCAGGCGATCGCCCGAAACAGCCCCGTGGCGGATGACGCGCGGGGCGGGCCCGGTGCAGTCCACCACGGTGGATGGCGGCGATGGCGCCAGGCGGCCGGCGTCGAGAATCAGCAGCCGGCCGGCGCGGGCTTCGTCGCCGAACACGGCCTCGACCTGGGCGCCGTCGAGCGCCGCCGGCTGGCGCGGGCGATTGGCGCTCGTGGACGTGATGGGCGAGCCCAGGGTGGCGACGAGCCGTGCGGTGCCCGGGTGCGAGGTCCACCGCACCGCCACGCCGCCCTCGGGGCCGCGCAGGGTATCGGGCAACACGCCTTCGCCGCCGGGCAGGACGAGCGTGAGCGGTCCGGGCCAGAACGCGGAGGCGAACCGGTCGGCGGCCTCGGTGAGCCTCAGCCGGACCACGGCCAGCATTGCCAGCTCGGCAATCAGCAGGAGAAACGGCTTGCCGGGCTCACGGCCCTTGAGCGCGGAGAGGTCGGTCACCGCCTGCTTCGCGGTCGTGGAGCCCAGACCGTAGACCGTCTCGGTGGGATACGCGAGCAGGCCGCCCCGCACCAGGTGCAGCACGGCATCGGACAGCGCCGCCTCGATCTCGCGCGCGGTGCGGAATGGGATCACGGGAGCGTGGCCGCCAGCGCGTTCGCGACGGCAAAGTCCTCCGCGGTCGTCACCTTGATGTTGCGCACGCTGCCCGCCACGACGCGCACCGGGTAGCCGAGCCGCTCGCACAGCGCCGCATCGTCGCTCGCGGGCGCCTCGCCCCCCCCCCCCCCCCCCCCCCCCCCCCCCCGCGCGCCCCCCCGGGCG
>Ga0247727_10018650_pt1 | contig 10878 bp, 9 predicted proteins | sample WisWelCaveWW1625_FD_202498 | JGI IMG/M metagenome (GOLD analysis project Ga0247727, IMG submission 202498) | Biofilm microbial communities from Wishing Well Cave, Virginia, United States - WW16-25 | ecosystem: Environmental > Aquatic > Deep subsurface > Groundwater > Cave microbial mat | place...
TCAGTCTGATGGTAAAAAGATGGAGCATGTCATGGACCCCCCGATCGGTGCGAATTTGTCGTTCAAGTGGGGCAGGAAGATTCTCCCACGCCTGGAGCAGCCCATCGAACAATTCGTTGGCTTTGTTGCCAAATGCGGTCAGAAGTAGATCGAGGTCTTCATATAGCTTTGTCAGCACCGCATCAATAACGTCCAGCGGGAGATCGTGTTGGGGATGAGTGCCGTTGGCGATTTGCAGCGCATGATGGTAAAGCTCGCGAGGTCCCATCGTCGGAACGAATGAGGAGTTGAAAAATTTTGCCCCCTCCGAGAGGCCCTTATCTTTGCAGAAGTCAGCGGGATTCTCCCCCTCCATTCGATCTCGTAGTGCCTGAGCAAGGTGATTGAGCAGTTCCCGTAATGTCCATGGGGCAGCGTTCTGGTCGACAAAGAACGGTTGCAACTTAAACCGGTCCACGATCGGGCGCCATGCGTTTGGATCGGCCGTAAGTCCATGCAGCAACAGCGACACCAACAGCCAATAGAGTGCACACAGTTGTTCGTCGCCCAGGGTGTGGTCGATTGCTACTTTCAGCAAATAAAGGTTCACATCGCGCGCGTAATGCGCATCGCTTTCCGGAGTTTCAATTGGGGGCCGCCAAACGGGCTGGTCGTCGCGCGCTGATGTAGCGATTCGAATGAGATGCGGCGTGCCTAACAGATGTTCGGGGGGTGGCTTATCCAGCGACAAAATAATTTTACCCGACGCATCAACTGTAACAGGGGGACGCCTGAAATAATATCCGCCGCGGCTAGTCAAAAATAAGCCCAAACTTACAACTCCGAGGTGTGATCCAGGCGAGTCCGTAGTTGGAGCCGTTGAATTTGGTGGTGGGGCTACGCGGTTCGGCTGATACGAGGGGACCTGTTGAAACGCTTCGTTGGCGACGCTTGGCTCAGGAATTGCCTGCGTGTCAAGATAGCAACCATCTCCAAAGAGACCCTGATTGAGCGAAAAAAGGGCAAGAAAGATGGCCTGTTTATCATCCGGAAGATCACAATTATCGAGCAGATCCCACTCCTGATTCCGAAAGCGTAGAACGAGATTCCCTTTCCAATAGTCGCTCCCGGCAGCGCGAGTTGTCGTAGCGACTTTCGTGTAAACAGAAAGCTTTGACCACTCCGACACGGCGTCGTAGAGTTTATTGGTCGTTAATTGAAATCTGTCGAATAGACCCTTTAAGCGCTGCACTTGCCCTAGACCAATGGCAAAACGAGTATGGGCAACACTAAATTTTCTTGCCTGGACTCCGTTTAGGGTTGATACGAACCGTTCTTTCGTGATTGCACTCATCGGCTTCCCCGTCAGGAAAAGATGTCCAGTAAATCGTTTCTTCCGAATCTAGATACTCCTTCGGCAACCAATGGAAAAAGTTTCCCTTTTGATCGTGGCAACCTTTGTCACCTGTTGAATGTTTGAATGAGAAATTAGTCAGGTGCACAACGCAAATTCAGTCAGATTGCTTCCGCTTGATTTGATCGTTTCACCATTGGGGCTTACGCGATAATCCCGCCGGCCACGAGTTGCTTGCGAAGCAGTCCGAGTTGGGAATCCGTAAGCGGGACCAGCGGCAAGCGAACGTCGGCAGAGCCAAACCCCATGAGCGACAGGGCCGCCTTGACCGGAATGGGGTTGGTGGTCATGAAGAGCGCGTCGATGACGGGGACCAGCTCGGCATGGATCCGCTGAGCGGTTGTGTCATCGTGCTCGGCGACCGCAATGCAGATCTTTTTCATCTGTAACGGAATGATATTCGCTGCGGCCGAAATAGCCCCCTTGCCGCCAATCGCCAGCAGCGGCAGCAACAAGATGTCATCACCGGCCAGGAGCGAGACGCGGTTGGGGATGAGTACCTTCATCCGACTTGCGGTGATCAACGACCCGCTCGACTCTTTGATCGCGATAACCTGCGGATGTTCGCAGATCGTTGCCATCGTTTCCGGTTCAATCGCAACGGCCGTTCGCCCCGGGATATTGTAGATCACGATCGGCAGAGCAGAGGCCTCGGCAGCCGCTCGAAAATGGGCGATCAATCCTGCTTGGGGTGGACGATTATAAAAGGGAGCAACAACCAAGGCTGCATCCGCGCCCCACGCTGCGGTTTCGCGCAGTTTTTCGACGGTTGACTGCGTGTTGTTGTTCCCGCAGCCGGCTGTGATCAGGCACCGTCCATCCGCAACCTCGACCACCGTTTCGACGACTTGTTGCTGCTCGCGCGTGCTTAATGTGGGTGCTTCCCCGGTCGTACCGCAGGGGACGATGCCATCAACGCCTTGCTCGATCAGCCATCGCGTTAGCCGTTTAAGTGTCGGAATATCAACCCGGTTGCCTTTGAACGGGGTCGCGATCGCGACATGAATACCATGAAAGGGTGTTGCCTGCTTCATCGTTCGTCTTAATCCTGAATCATAAGGTAGTTACCGGAAAAAACGTGTGCCGTCGGCCCGGACAGCTGAACCGTTGAACCGGGGTGCCAGGTGACCGAGAGCCGCCCCCCCGGCATGTCGATGGCCACCGGAGAATCAACCAAACCGCGGGAAAGCGCCGCAACACCGATGGCACAGGCACCGGAGCCGCAGGCCAATGTTTCACCTGCTCCACGCTCCCAAACTCGCGAAATAATCGTCTTTCGATCGGCCACATAAGCCCACTCTGAATTGATTCGCCGCGGGAAGTGTGGGGCGATCTCGACAAGCGGACCGTGAGAGGTGGCCATCGCCAAACGGGCGCGTGAATCGACAAAAGCCACACAGTGCGGGTTCCCCATCGAGATCAACGAACAGTCAATCGCAGTGCCGTCGGACAGTTTAAGGGATTGCTGAATCATATCTCCAGACAAGGTGGTTGGGATCTCGGCCGGTTGGAATCTTGGCTGCCCCATATCGACGGAAAGTATCCCATCGTGGCGATCGATCGAGACGATGCGCTGCTCGGTTTCGAGTCGAAACGGTGTTGGGATCGGTTCGGCTGCTAAAAGATGGGCGCCAACACACCGGATACCATTCCCACACATTTCGGCTGATGAGCCATCGGCATTCCGAAACTCGACCCGAGCGATGGCAGTGGGATCGTTTGCCTGGCGGATGATCACGAGCTGATCACAGCCGATACCCAATCGCCGATCGGCAAGCCGTTGGGAAAATGCTCGGGTGACGTCCGGAAGCGACCTTGTGCGGCCATCGAAGATCACAAAATCGTTTCCTGCGCCATGCATTTTGACAAATGGAATCGTCTCCATGATCGGCGAGAGTTACCATGGGACTATGTGGAAAAACAACGTGCTGCGTCTGGAGGTGACCCCCCTCATGTTGTCGTTGTTTCATTGACCTTTGCTAATCTGAACGGCGCAACGATGGGTCTGTCGCCGAATACCCCCGAAAGGGGAAAAAGCTGGATTGCCCACAAACCGCACGCGGGCGTCCGATTCTATGGAATCGGACGCCCGCGATGAGAATTGACTAACAATAGTTATTGATTCAACTCCAGTAGCTCGTTGTCGCGGTCCGCGATCGTCATTTTGCTCAGATCTTCGTCGCAGGTGGTCGCCTCAAGCCCAACCTTTTTATTGCTTGGCGCTGCGCACGGAACATAAATCCAGTATAAACATCGCCCTCGACTGTCGTAGTCAGCGCAGACCCTGCAGCCACCCTCCGCGGCGGTTACCGGCTTAACATAGAACAGACCCGTGATGATTCCCGCGCTCAGCACAGCACCGGCTATTACGTTTCTAATCTTTTGACTTATTTTCATATTGCGTCTCCTCCCCAATTTGAGTTCCGGTGGGCATCTGATTATGCCCCAACCGTTAATAATATAAATATATATTAATTTATTTGTTATGTAAATTATATTTTAATAATTAGTTTATATTATTATGTTAATTTAATAAAACTAGATAGATTTAAAATAGTTGGAATAATAATCATAAAATATAATAATATATATATATATTAATAAATTAGTATTTATTTTATTAAATAAGTACTGATTATTATATTTTATGCTAGGAGATTGAGGTGTGGTTATTGTTGTTGATCTGTACGATTTGGGTTGTTGGCTATGTTGAGTTTTAAGCCGTAATGCTGAATCGCGTAGTTGCCTAATGCAACACCGAGAAGAATCGCAGCTGGCGCATCGATCTTTGCCGCGGTCATCGCGGGAAACCTAACACGCAACCGAAGATATTCCTCGTTAGATAGCTCCGTAGCCGCCTTACCGTCCCCTGATTTCTGTTCTGATGTTCCGGCCAGATACAAGGCGCCGACAAAGTTAAGGAGGTCGGTGAGCTTTAGGACTGTGGGTTCGCCATCCAAGCGCTTAAGGGATTCAAGGAAAGCGGCGCGACCAACTTTCGGGAAAAACGGGTTCAAAATCGAGTTAAGTTTCGCTTCCTCGATGACCTGATTAACAAAAGCTGGTTCTGCCGGGGTCGAATCTTGAGTTGGCTCGTTGTCCGTTGAAGGGGTGCAATAGGCCCCGTATGTTGCCAAAATCGACGCGAGAGGCAGCGTGCTGCGAGGGTTCAGATTGGTGGTCGGCGGTGATGCCATCTATTTATCTCCTTCAATCATGCATCGAAGATAGTTGCCTTTAATTGCTTTCAGCGAATGAATCGAGTTCAGATATTCTCATGTATCAAGCTTGTCAATACTCTTAAATCTCCAACCCACTTGGTCGGCCCTAGCCGTGAAATATGCAGATGGGGTCTCCCTGCGTTTGTCTCCGATCAATAAGTAAGCGTCTGATCCGCTTGCCGCCGCTTGAGCGGGACGCGCAACGGTTGGTGGTCATTCCCTGAAGTGGGGATATCGACAGTAATGATCGCCTCCTGATAGCCCTTGGCCGTAAAGCTAAGTCGATATTTCCCCGGATGTAACAGACGCTCGAAGCGTCCGGTTTTAGGGTCGGTTCGCCGCGGGCGGACATGATCGCCTTCCAGCTGATGGGAAGCGGTCCCGTCCAACCGCGTCACATCTAATGTCCCGTTGATTCCCTGACCTGTTTGGCTATCGAGCAGATGGCCGCTGATCTGACTCCCCCCCATACGCCGAAAAAGAACCTTCGCACCGTTGATCTGCTGTTCGGCCATCCGATGGATTCTTGTTTCGGTCTTCTGTTCGGTTTGTCCGGGAATAAACGCGTCACCCAACGATCGCATCGTCTCATGCGGGATATGGTCGGTTCCGACTTCGACAGTATAATCGAGGGTCCGCAACTCTCCATAATTCCAGTTCGAGCTTTGCCCTAGGTATCCAACAAGCGAACTGAGCGCGTAGCCGCCGTAGCCATGCTCACGAGAAATAGCGCCTGCCAATTCAGTACCGAGCGATACGATCAGATCAAGGTCCGGCGGATCGGTATAGCCGTTCCAGGGGTAGAGTACCCCTTCACCATAACTATGGTACGAGATCCCGATGGTAAAATTCTGTTCTCGTGACAATCGTGTGAGGAGCGCAATCTCGGGTTCGGTGCCGGCCGCCTCCCCACGAAAATACCAGCTTGCGCCGATGGCGTCGCCCGAGGACCAGTTGAAATTGTAGTTTCGATTAAGGTCGACGCCATCGGTCGTTGGCTCGAAGCGCCCGTCCCGATTATTGTCGCGGAGGTTTTTACGCCACCAGGGAGAGTCGCGGATAGTCTCACGCATCCAGCTATATCCGTCGACATTGACGACCGGGATAAACCAGATCTCCAGGTTATCAACCCAACGCTTTACCTCCGGATCTGTCTCATACTGGGTGAGGAGCGCAAAGATGAGCTCGAGAATAACCATCATCCCCATCGGCTCACAGGCATGGTGGACGCCATCAAACCGTATCGTCGGTTCATCCTCATCGAGCTCGGCCTGGTCTGAGAGTTTGACGGCCAAGAGCGGATGCTTAAGACCGGAGACCCCAAAGCGCCGCGAGAGGTCGACCAGCTGAACCTTGTCTGGGAACCGTTGCTTCAGAAAGGTTAAAATCCCGATCAGTTGCTCGATCGACCAAAAGGCGTCGTAGCGACTGCTGGTCTGTTGAATGCGTGCATCATCTTCGGCTTCGAGCTGTTTGAACGCCGACCATTCGGCATACAGCCAGTCGCGCAAGCGAGGGGAGTAGCGCTCTTGAGCTGTTTCCCTGTTGCGTGATGGGCGGCCTACGGCTACGGCTACGGCAATTTTCGGTACCACGTCCAACCTCCCAGACATTCTGGCGAGAGGATCTTGATCATTCTTTTGTTATTCGTCAAAATTTTTTGTGAGTTGCGCCAGCCAATGGCCATCGTGCCAGACTTTTCCCCCAGCCTCTGCAGCGGGGATGGGGAAATCTCTCGCCTAAAGAAGCTCTTTCCAGCCGTTGAAAACCGCCTTGGATTGGGGGGCGCTGGCGAATGATGATTATTCTTTGTCTTTTGGTAACGTCGCTTTGAATTTGAGCAAGAATTCACGTTGAGCTATTAGTTTCGCGTCCGTTTTTGTTTTGCCGTAGATTTCATAGCTTGTGGGGTACCTCTCAATGGTTGTTTCGAGCTCGTATTTGCGAAGCACGCCGTCGTCGTAGATCACACTTCCATCTTTCTTACCACCTTGGCGATCTTCTTTAGGGACAGCAGCATGATCGGCTTCTGTAAAGTGCCGGTGATTATCCGCGAAGTCGAGAGCTCTGAGGCAGTTCGCTTGCCCCCCATATTGAGCACCATTAGCTTTCATAAATTTTAGTGCATCTTGGTAATTTTGGTCCAGATAAGCCACCTCCTGCTTGGGGCTCTGGTACGCGAGCATGGGTATTGCGTTCGCGATCTGCCGATAGGTTACCCACCGCGTCTTTCCGTTCATCGATGAACCGTCCGCCAGCTTCTGCTCCTCCGTTTCATTCTTGGGGATGGCACCCGTCTTGATCAGATATTTGTAGATCGGATCAGAATCGTCTTTGCTGTAATAATATTTTTCGTTCGCCTTGCCATTTGCGCCACCTTCCGATTGGTTCCATGCTAACGCCCAATTCTGTGCCTCTTGTTGCGTGACGACACCGTTTTGGTCGCTATCTAGCGCCACTTTCCGACCAGCTTTATCTGGATCCGTCCAGGTGTTCTGAGTGCTTCCAGAAGAAAATTCGCCAAGCGTATAGCGGACCGTTCTGAATAACGTGTTCGCGTCGCGGCTATTGATAGTCGATGACATTGATAAACCCCCGCTGTTTAAATCTAAATGGGATCCTCGAGCAAGCATCATGCCGACGGACAGATAACGGTATCGCCAAAACGGCTGAATCGGTTGCTTCAGAGAGCCCTCTGGGAATGAGACTGAGTTGTCCCGGTCCCCAACCCGTTCTTCTGGAGACAATTGTCATAGGCACGCGCCGCCTTTTTGCCCCTCAACCCCGGTAGAGGCTCTTTCTCAGATCGGTACTCAACGACAACACCTTGATGTCGATGCGTTCCTCAAGTAGTAAGAAGGGCGGTTCGGGCCGATGTCGATTTTTCGGGTGTCGGCTGTTGCCGGGTCGGCAATTGGTCGAAGGGAGGCGGGGGTGACAACGGAATTCGAAGCCGTCATCGGTCTGGAGGTCCACGCACAGCTCAAGACCAAGACTAAGATCTTTTGTAGCTGTTCCACCCAGTTTGGCAACGCCCCAAACACGAATACCTGCCCGGTCTGCTTAGGGATGCCCGGGACGTTGCCGGTGCTCAATCGCCAGGTCGTCAATTTTGCTATTAGAACTGCGCTGGCAACCGCGGGGGCGCTTGCGCCGACCAGTGTCTTCGCACGAAAGAACTATTTTTATCCGGATCTTCCCAAGGGCTATCAGATCTCGCAATACGAGCTGCCGATTTCGCTGGGTGGATTTCTCGAAATTGAGATCGACAACGAACCCCGTCGCGTCGGCTTAACCCGCATTCATATGGAAGAAGATGCGGGCAAGAATATTCACGAGGCAGGGGCCGATTATAGTCTGGTCGATTTTAATCGCGCCGGTGTTCCGCTGCTCGAGATTGTGAGCGAACCCGATCTGCGTTCCCCAGAAGAAGCCGGGGCGTATATGCGGGCCTTGCGAACGTTGCTGGTCTACCTCGATGTCTGTGATGGCAATATGGAAGAAGGCAGCCTACGCTGCGATGCCAATGTATCGGTACGCCCCAAAGGCAGTGCCCCGTTGGGCAACAAAGTTGAAATCAAGAATCTCAACTCCTTTCGATTCGTCGAAAAGGGAATTGCATACGAGATCAAACGGCAGACCGATTTGATCAAGAGCGGTGGACCGGTCGTGCAAGAGACACGACTCTATGATTCCGACGAGGGGAAAACTTATTCGATGCGGTCGAAAGAAGAGGCACACGACTATCGCTATTTCCCGGATCCAGATCTCTTGCCGCTCACGCTGGATCGTCAGCAGATCGACGAAATTCGTGTTACCCTCCCCGAATTGCCTGCGGCCAAAATCGAACGATTTGTGAGACAGTACCAGCTCTCGCGTTACGACGCGAACAGCCTGGTGCAAACGAAAGCGATGGCCGATTATATGGAAGCTGTCGTTCGCAACGGGGTTCTGCCAAAGACCGCCGCAAATTGGGTGTTGAATCAACTTTCCGCAATACTCAATGTGAGTCAACAGTCGATCGAGACAACGCCGGTAACGCCGGAGAAGCTGGTCCTGCTGATCAGGTTGATCGACAACGGCACGATTAACCAAAATACAGCGAAGACCGTACTGGAGGAGATGGCCAGGACCGGCAGCGATCCGCAAACGATCGTCTCGGGGAAAGGGTTGGCCCAAGTATCCGATGAAGGGGCGATCGCCGCCATGATCGATCAGGTGATTGCTGCGAATCCACAACAGCTTGCCGATTATCGATCGGGTAAAGACAAACTGTTCGGATACTTTATGGGCCAGGTGATGCGCGAGCTCAAAGGCCAAGGGAATCCGAAAACCCTGAAAGACCTGTTGACGACGAAACTGAAAGGGTAGCTGCTTTTGAGCGCTCTATTTGTGCTACGGGGTCCTAGTCTCAACTTAAACCGTTTTTCCGAATCCGCAAGGGGCGGCCGTGCGTCGACCCGAAACTTGGCTAGCTCTCAAAAAGACTGCGCTGCATAGGATCGCTCAATGAAAGAGATAAGACTGGGAGCGGATTTAGCGCTCTATGTCGCAAACCCAGGGGAAGCCCGACTGCTCTACCAGGATATTTTTATTGACCGCAGTTACTTAAAATTTGGACTGACCCTTGCGCCTCGTTCAACGATCGTCGATGTCGGCGCGAATATTGGACTGTTTACGCTCTTCGCTCATTTTGAAGCCCCCGGCGGCAAAATCATTGCTGTCGAACCTGTCCCCCATTTGGTCGACGTGCTGAAAGCCAATATCCAACGTCATTGCGTCGATGCCATTGTGATCAATCGTTGTCTCTCCGATCGCGTTGGGAAAGGATCGCTTATTCATTATCTCGATAATTCTGCGTTGTCTGGGCTGCATGCGAATATCGATGCTGAGCAGCTGCTGGCCAAGAAAATCCTGCGCAACCGCTACCCCGATCTTTCAGCGGCTATGGTTGATGGGCTACTGGCAGCAAAGTTCCGCCATGAAACCATCGAATGCGAAACGACGACACTGTCCAACGTGATCCACCAGCATCAGATCGAAAGAATCGATCTCCTCAAAATCGACGTTGAGAAAGCCGAGATGGACGTATTGATGGGAATATTGGCAACGGATTGGCCACGCATCCAGTCCATCGTGCTCGAAGTCCATGATATTGATGGCCGCGTTGAATCGGTCGTTCGGTTATTAAAGACCCACGGATTTGCCGTTGAAGCGGTTCAAAATCAACCGTTCGCTGGAACGGAGCTATTCGATCTTTATGCCTCGCGATTGCCGTTGCAACGTTAGGCGGAGGAAGCTTGTGAGCCGACCGTGTCTCCATCATATTGGTGTGGCCTGCGACGATATCGATCGTGTCCGCGAATTCATTCGACGCTCGCACGACGTCATCGGCGACAGCGGGATCATCGATGATCCGCGTCAGCATGTTCGGTTATGCCTGCTGACTGTCGCCGATGGATTGCGAATTGAACTGATTAGCGGGGACCTGGTCAAAAATTTGATTCGTAGTCGCGTCACTTATTATCATATTTGTTATGAAGTCGGTGATCTACAAGCAGCGATCGCCTCGTTTCAAAAAAGTGGCTGCGTTGTCGCTGTCAAGCCGATCCCTGCGGTTCTGTTCGAAGACCGCCGAGTGGCGTTTCTGATGTCGCCGATGGGGCTGATTGAACTTCTGGAGGCGACTTCAGCAGATTCCGAAGGCGACTAAACCGTTACATGTGGGATGTGTGACTCGCCGATCGAGGGGGCGCTAACAAGCATCACGACAACCTTCCATGTTTATCAGCAGCCTCTAGTGGAGGCAGGGGGGATTCACACCTTTGTGGCGGATGTCGTTACCAGGTCGGTATACATCGTAGCCAGTTTGTCGTTCGGATCTCGTTCCAATACCTGCTTCCAGGCTTCCAAGGCCTTATCGCTTTTCCCCGCCGCATAGTAGGAGACCCCTAACTGAACGCGGGCGGGGTGGTAGTCGGGCGATTCGGCAATCACAAACAACAGTTCTTTAATCGATTCGTCGACGGAACCAAGCTGTCGTAATGCGGTGGCGAGGCGTGTGCGGATATCGTGAAATTCAGGGCGCAACCCAACCGCTTTGCGATATTCGTCGACCGCTTCGGTATACCGGCGAAGATTGTAATAGATGTCGGCCAGCTCCGCATGACGATTCGCGAGTTGCCCGCGAACATGAGAGTCAAGCGACGTTCCATCACCATGTGTTGCAGCTTTTGCCGACCGATAGAGGTCTTGGGCCTCTTT
>Ga0247727_10018651_pt1 | contig 10878 bp, 11 predicted proteins | sample WisWelCaveWW1625_FD_202498 | JGI IMG/M metagenome (GOLD analysis project Ga0247727, IMG submission 202498) | Biofilm microbial communities from Wishing Well Cave, Virginia, United States - WW16-25 | ecosystem: Environmental > Aquatic > Deep subsurface > Groundwater > Cave microbial mat | place...
TATCTCGACTATTGCTCCGAGATGATGTCGCTCGCCTCCAAGGTCGCGGTGCTGTTCGCGCAGAGCTTCCCCGATCCGGTCGTCACCGAGGCCGTGAGCGACATCGAGCGCATCGCCTCCGGGCTGTCGCAGAAGATCTGGCAGAAGATCATGATCTTGGACTCCCTGATCCGCGATGCGCCCGTGCAGGCGAGGGCCGCCCACGCGCCGGCGCCGCAGCCGGCAACGGCGGCGTCCGGGCGGAGCGGGGCTGAGACGGCGCCGTAGGGAGCCGAGCATGGCGAACCAACCTCAGGATTCCGTCCAGCTCGCACAGAGGCTGATCCGCTGCCGCAGCGTGACACCCGAAGAGGGCGGCGCGCTGACGCTCCTGGAGAGCGTGCTGCGGCCGGCCGGTTTCATCTGCCATCGGCTGACGATGACCGAGCCGGGGACACCGGACGTTGAGAACCTGTACGCCCGGCTGGGTACCGGCAAGCCGCATCTGTGCTTTGCCGGTCATACCGATGTCGTGCCGGTCGGCGACGACATGAGCTGGTCACGGCCGCCGTTCGCTGCCGAGATCGTCGACGGCGTGCTCTACGGACGCGGCGCCGCCGACATGAAGGGGGCGATCGCATGCTTCGTGGCGGCCGCGCTCGACCATGTACACGACGGGCTGCGGCGGGGCTCCATCTCGTTCCTCATCACGGGTGACGAGGAGGGTCCCGGCATCAACGGCACGGCCAAGGTGCTGGAGTGGATGCGGGCACGAGGCGAGGTGATCGACGCCTGCCTGGTGGGAGAGCCGACCAGCTCCAAGGCGGTCGGCGACGAGATCAAGATTGGGCGGCGGGGGTCGGTGAGCGTCGCACTCACCATTCACGGCAAACAGGGCCATGCCGCCTACGCCCACCTTGCCGACAATCCGGTGCCCAAGCTCGCGCGCATGATCGACCGCCTGTGCTCCTCCCCACTCGATGCCGGCACGCCGAGGTTCCAGCCGTCGAGCGTCGAAGCCACGGTCGTGTCGGTGCCGAACAGCGCGACCAATGTCATCCCGGCCTGGGCGCGCGCCAGCTTCAGCATCCGCTACAACGATCTGCATACGCGCCAGAAAATCGAGGCCTGGGTGCGCGGCCATTGCGAGGACGTCGCCACGGCCATGGCGGCGCGGTTCTCTCTCGCCTTCTCTGGAACGCACGACGTCTTCCTCACCGAGCCGGGACCGCTCGCCGACACGATGCGCCGCGCCGTCGAGGCCGTGACGGGCCCCGCGCCTGCGCTCACAACCGCCGGCGGCGCATCGGACGCGTGCTTTATCCACAAGTACTGTCCGGTGATCGAGCTCGGCCTGTGCAACGCCACGGTGCACCAGGTGGATGAGCGCGTTCCCGTCGCCGACCTCGTGACGCTGACTGAGATCTACCGGCGTTTTGTCGATAGTTATTTCGGTGCGTAGCGGAGGTGTAAGACCCTCCGGGTCTGACACCATGGTGACACCTATCCGGGCGTGGAGCTATGGTTTCAGACCCAAAGGGTCTGACACCTAAAACCGACACCTGGGAAACACCCATGAACCTCTCCTCCATGCTACAGGAACGTGCCGCGGCCGGGCGGCCGATCCGCATTGGCCAGATCGGCGCCGGCAAGTTCGGCACCATGTTCCTCGCCCAGGTGCGCCTGACGCCGGGCATGCACCTCGCCGGCCTCGCCGACTTGCTGCCGCAGCGCGCCAAGGAGCGTCTGACAACCGTCGGCTGGCCGCAGGAACAAATTGCAGCTGCGTCGATTGGCGACGCACTCGATACGGGCAAGACTCTCGTCACCGACAATGCGCTCGCCGTGATCGAGTGCCCGGATATCGATGTGGTGATCGAGGCCACCGGCGACCCGGTCACCGGCATCGAGCTTTGCCAAGCCGCTATTCGGAACGGCAAGCACATCGTCATGGTCAACGTCGAGGCCGATGCCCTGGCGGGGCCGCTGCTGGCGCGGCGGGCGCGTGAAGCGGGCGTCGTCTACTCGCTGGCCTGGGGCGACCAGCCGGCGCTCATCTGCGAGCATGTCGATTGGGCGCGCGCGTGCGGATTTCAGGTGGTCGCGGCGGGCAAGGGCACGCGCTACCACCCGAGCTATCACCGCTCCACGCCCGACACGGTGTGGGACATCCTCACCCAGTATCTGCCGATCAAGGACCGCAGCCACATCAATCCGAAGATGTTCAACTCCTTCCTCGACGGCACCAAGTCGGGCATCGAGATGACCGCGGTGTGCAATGCGACGGGCCTGGTGCCGCAGACCAATGGGCTCGGCTTCCCGCCGGCCTCGCGCTTCGAGCTCGCCGATGTTTGCAAGCCGCAGTCGGAGGGCGGCGCGCTGGAGAAGAAGGGCGTGACCGAGGTCGTCTCCTCGCTCTATCGCGACGGCAAGGACGTGCCGCAGCATCTGGCGATGGGCACCTACGTGGTGATCGAGAGCGACAGCCCTTACGCCGCGCAGTGCTTCGTCGAGTACAACTGCCTGCAGGACAAGAGCGGGCGCTATGCGGCGCTGTACCGGCCAACGCATATGATCGGGCTGGAGCTTGGCATCTCGGTGGCGTCGGTGGCGCTTCGGAAGGAGCCGACGGGCGCGCCGATCTGCTTCCACTCGGATGTGGTCGCCGTCGCCAAGCGTGCGCTCACGCGGGGCGAGGTTCTCGACGGCGAAGGCGGCTTCACGGTGTGGGGCAGGCAGACGCCCGCAGAAGTGTCACTGATGCAAGGCTATCTTCCGCTCGGGCTCGCCCACAACGTGAAGCTCAAAGGCGATGTTGCCGAGGGCGAGCATATCAAGTGGGGCGATGTCGACTACGACCACACCGACGGTGCGGTGAAGGTGCGGCGCGAGATGGAAGCGACGTTCGCGAGGCCAAACGCGCTTTGAGTGGTGCTGGGCGGGTGGCTCGGCAGCGCGTCCTGGGCCGGCGCTCCGCCTGTTCGCTGGTGCCCTGAGCCCAGCAAAGCCGCAATCCTCGCCAAAAATGCGCAGCGTGGGTGTAACCCCCGGAGGAGTCCGAACGAAATGTTTCTGTCGGGCTCCAGCTGCCGCACTCAAGCGATCGAGATTGCCAAACGACCGCTGTCGGGAAGGAAAATGAGGTTGACGGTTCCGCGGCGTGCAAACGAGTTGGCTATGGGCGAGTGTCCGGATGTGCGGTCCGTGTGCGCGATCGCCGTCATGGCCAAGGCCTCGATTGCAGGAAAGACCAAGACACGCCTGGTGCCACCTCTGACCGAGGACGAGGCGGCGATGGTCAACACGGTCTTCCTGCGCGATGCCGCCGACAACATTTTGTCCGCCGCCGCGTTCGCCAGTATCAGCGGCTGGATGGCGTATGCCCCCGCCGGTTCCAAGCCGTTCTTCAAGACCCATCTGCCCGAGAGCATCGGCTTGATCGAAACTGTAGCACCCACCTTGGGTGAATGCTTGCTCCATGCGGCTTCGACGTTGCTGCGCGCGGGCCATGGTGCCGTCTGCCTTATCAACTCCGACAGTCCGACCCTGCCCACCGGCTATCTCGTCACTGCCGCAACGGCGCTCGCTGCACCTGGCGATCGCGTTGTGCTCGGACCCTCGACCGACGGTGGATACTACCTGATCGGCATGAAGCGACCGCATCCCCACCTGTTCGAAGACATCGCGTGGAGCACGGACCGGGTTCTGTCTCAGACGATGGCGCGGGCCGAGGCCCTTGGCCTTCCCGTATTCCAGCTGCCGACCTGGTACGACGTCGATGACGCTGAAACCCTCCAAGTACTTATTCACGAGATGCTTGACGGCCAGCCGTTTCGACACGTCGGCACACCAACGCCGGCGACCTGGACACGGCGCCATCTATCCAAGTTGGTGCAGGAGTTCGGGCTGCAGGGGCGCGTGCGTGGTAGCCGCGCCGTGAGCGGGCTTCCATGACGAGCGGGTCGCCTGCAACGATGCCGTGGGGTCCGCCCTATCTTTGGCTCGCGGCAATGGCGGCGGGCTTGTGCGTGCTCGCCGCAGCAGGTCCCGACCTGCACTGGCGTCTGGGTGGCTGGGTTCTGATCGGCTCGTTCGCGGTAGCGTCTCTCGGCGCCTTCGCCGCGGTTCGTATCGGCAGGCAAACCGATCAGAATATCGCTCTGCTCATTATCCTGCTCGGTGCAGCCGTCATGCGGCTGGCGCTGCTGTTCTCCGAGCCTGGCCTATCCAGCGACATCTATCGCTACATCTGGGACGGTCGCGTGCAGGCCAGCGGCATCAATCCCTATCGCCACGTGCCGGCGGCAAGCGAGCTGGCGCCGTTGCGCGATCCCGTCATCTGGCCCCACATCAACCGCGCCGACTACGCGGTCACGCTTTATCCCCCGGTGGCGCAATCCGTCTTTTTCCTGGTGACACGCTTCGGCGAAAGCGTCACCACCATGAAACTCGGTCTGCTGTTGTTCGAGGCGGTGGCCGTCGCGGCCACTATCGCCTTGCTGCAGCGACTCGGGATGCCGGTGACGAACGTCGCCGCCTATGCCTGGCACCCGCTGCCCGTGTGGGAGATCGCGGGCAACGGCCACATCGACGCGGCTATGCTTGCATTCCTCCTGGTTGGCTTGCTCGCGTACCTTCAGGGTCGAACACTGACGGCGGGCGTTCTCGTCACACTCGGTGCCCTCACAAAGCCGCTCGCCTTGCTGGCCCTGCCCGTGCTGTGGCGGCCGTGGAACTGGCGGCTGCCCCTCTGCGTCGTTGCCACCGTCACTCTGGCGTATCTGCCCTATCTTTCAGTGGGCCCCGGCGCCTTCGCCTTCGTTGCGGGGTATCTGCAGGAGGAGGGGATCGCCTCCGGCTCGGGCTTCAAGCTGCTTTGGCTGGCGCAGCTCGTAACCGGGCCCCTGCGCCATGGGGCAGCAATATACCTGGTGGCATCAGCGCTTGTGCTCGGCGCTTTGGCACTCGCGGTCGGGTTTCGCTCCGACCGATCGGCGCAGGCATCGTTGCGTGCGGCCAGCTGGCTGCTGATCGCATTCCTTGTTCTGATCTCGCCCAACTATCCCTGGTATTTCCTGGTGCTCGTCCCGTTCCTTGCGCTTTCGCCGTCGGCGACTGCCTGGGTGCTGACCAGCGCTGGTGTGCTGTTTTATGACGTCGTTCCCAATGATAGTCTGCCGGCGTACGAGGTGCGCATCGCCGTTTTCACGTTGGCGGTCCTCGCCGCGCTGGCGCACGATCTGTGGGGCGAACGGCGCAAGACCGTCCCAGCTGCCCTCGGAGAAACAACATGAGCGCTCGAGCCGGAACCCACGCGTCGGTCGATCCGCACCGCTATCACGAGAGCATCGGCGATGCCCTGGAGCCGATCGCAGCAAGCAACCCGGTGTGCCTCTACCTGGAAACAACCAATCGCTGCAACCTGCTCTGCACCACCTGTCCGCGCACCTACGCCGACCTCGAGCCGGAAGCCGACATGAGCTGGGAGCTGTTCACGCGCATCGTCGACCAGCTGCCGAACATCGCCCGCGTCGTGCTGCATGGGGTCGGCGAGCCCATGCTGGTGAGGGAGCTGCCGGACATGGTGCGCTATCTCAAAGCGCGCGGTGCCTACGTCCTGTTCAACACAAACGGCACGGTGCTGACGATCAGAAGGGGCCGCGAGCTGTGCGAAACAGGTCTCGATGAGCTGCGCGTTTCGCTCGACGCAGCCGACGCCCGCTCATTTGCGCTCATCCGCGGCAGGGACTACTTCAATCGCATCGTGCGCAACGTGCGGGCTTTCACCGGCATGCAGCGGCGGGAAGGGCTCGCCAGCCCGCGAGTTTCGCTCTGGCTGACCGGCCTCAAGGAGACGATTGCGCAGCTCCCGGCCTTTGTGCGCATCGCCCACGATATCGGAGTGAAGGAGGTCTATCTGCAGCGCCTCGTCTACTTCGACCGCGACGCCATCGGTATGGCCCGCCCTGACCAGGCCCTGTTCGAGCGCCTCACACTGGAGGAGCAGCGGCATCTCGACGCCGCGACCGAGGCTGCGCAGTCCCTCGGCATCACCTTCAACGCCTCCGGCGCCACGGAGCCCAGCGAGAGCCTGGCGCGCAAGGTCGACAAGAGCCCATGGTCTTTGTGCCGCCGTCCCTGGACGGTGATGTATTTCACCGCCAACGGGCGGGCGCTGCCCTGTTGCATCGCGCCGTTTTCCCAGCGCGGCTACGAGAACTACACGCTCGGCGATGCCACGCAGGCGAGCTTGGGGGAGATCTGGAACGGCCCGGCTTACCAGAAATTTCGCGCTGCGCTGCAGTCGGACGCGCCCCCGAGCTCCTGCGCAAGCTGTGGCCTGCGCTGGAGCCTCTAGGTGTCTGACGCTCGGGCAGCGCAGCGCCGCCACGTCAGCGCGATCATCCCATGTCTCAACGAGGAAGGAGCCGTCGGTCCCTGTGTGGCGGCCGTACTGGCGCACGGCTTGGGTGAGGTCATCGTCGTCGACGGCCAATCGGCCGATCGGACGGCAGAACGGGCGGCGGTCGCCGGAGCCAAGGTTGTCATCGAGCCCGTACCTGGTTACGGGCGAGCCATGCTTTCGGGCCTGGCGGCCCTGTCGCCGCCGAGCACGATCGTTCTCTTCATCGACGGCGACGGCAGCGACCGCCCCGAGCTGATCCCCTCGGTCCTGGAGCCGATCGAGAGCGGACGCGCTGACTTCGTGCTCGGCTCCCGCCTAAGGGGAGAGCGTGAGCCAGGTAGCCTCGGAGCGGCTCAGGTCGTTGCCGGCTATCTCGCCGGCTTGCTCGTCCGTCTTCTTTACGGAGTCCGCTTCACCGACATGTCGCCATTCCGAGCTATCCGCCGCGACGTACTGGATCGGCTCGGCATGGCCGAGAAGACCTTCGGGTGGAATTTGGAAATGCAGATGCGGGTTGCCGCGGCAGGCCTGCGAGCGATCGAGGTTCCCGTCGGTCAACGCCGCCGCGCGGGCGGCGTCTCCAAAGTGTCGGGCGAGTGGCGAAGTGCAGCATTGGCAGCCTGGGTCCTGGTGCAGTCGTTCTGTCGTCTGGCGTGGCAGCTCCGCCAGAATGGTCCCACAGCGACCAATCGGCGCTCAGCTTCGTAGCGATCAGCCGCCAGGGCGCTGTAAGGTTGCCCCAGCCACGGCTGCCTACTCACGAAGCTCTGATTTGCAGTCAACCCTTTGCGTGGCCCACCCTTGTGCTTGGGGCGACAGCATTGCGCTGGCAGTGCGAGCATCAGCGATGGATGCAATGGGGCATCTCATACCCCGGCAGTGTGTGCCGGATCTCTCGCTGCGGCTGGCCGGCGGCGGAAGCTGGAGGCTGTCCGACCAGAAGCCCCAACATTTCACGATGCTGGCGTTCTATCGCGGTGTGCATTGCACAGCCTGTCGGAACTATCTCGGCCAGCTGCAGTCGATGCACGCGGCATTCAGCAAGCTGGGGGTCACGCCGATCGCCATCTCGACGGACACCGGCGAGCGGGCGTGTTCAGCCGAGGCAAAGTGGGGGCTCGAGGCTCTTTGCGTTGCTTACGGCTTGTCGTTGCGTCAGGCCCGCGAATGGGGTCTCTATGTGTCCCGCGGATGCGGGCGCTCTTCGCTGGGCATCGAAGAACCGCCGCTATTCGTCGAGCCCGCCCTGTTTCTCGTTCGACCGGACCGCACGCTGTATTACGCATCAGTGCAATCGATGCCGTTCGGACGGCCGTGCTTCGAGGAAATGCTGCTCGGAATCGAAAAGGCCATCGCCAGGGACTATCCCGCGCGTGGAGATGTTGCAGACTAGGAGCAGGATCGCATGAGACGGATGCGTTGATGCGCTTCCATCGTAGGCGTGACTCCATCATTTGAGTCTAGAGCGAGATTCACGTCCTCTGATGGAAGCTTCCATCACGAACGATCTCGCGCAAGGATGGCGTCCAGGAGGATAGGGTGCGGCACAGCACGATCATGGCATTGTTGCTTCTTGCAGGCGGCACAGCCGGTGTTCCGTTAGGCTTCGCTCTTTCGCAGGCGGCACCGCAAATGCGCGTCCAAGTCGTGTTGCAGCACCGCGTCAGCGATATTCCGCTGCCGGCCAATCTTGAAGTGCGTGACAACCGTTGGGACCCCGGCGCCGAGACCGGCATGCACGAGCACCCCGGTCCCGTCATCCTGGTGGTGATCGAGGGTGAACTGGTCGAGGAGACGCCCAGCGGCGGCAATATTCTCCGCGCCGGTCAGGTGTTCTGGCGCCCCGCGCGCGAGACACACAATGTCAAGAACGCCGGTACGACGACCGCACGTGTCCTGGCGATTCATTTCGATCCGGCGCAATGATACCGAGTGTGGGCATTGAGGCGGGCGGGTCGGCAAGGAGCCCCGCCCGCCTCGTAGTTAGGCCGTCTCAGCCGCAGCCGTCAGTTAGGCAGCAGCCTCGACCTCATTTGTCTTGCCGTTGCCGATGGCAATGGTGCGCGGCTTCAGGCGCTCGGGGACATTGCGCACGAGCTCGACGTGAAGCAGCCCGTCCTGGAGGTCGGCGCCCTTGACCTCGACATGGTCGGCGAGCTGGAAGCGCCGTTCAAAGCTGCGCGCAGCAATGCCGCGGTGCAGGAATTCGCGCTCCTTCTCCTCGGCCTCCTTGCCGCCGGAGACATTGAGCGTCTGCTCCTTCACGTCGACCTTGATCTCGTCCTGGCCGAAGCCGGCCACGGCCATCGTGATCCGGTACTCGTTCTCACCCAGCCGCTCGATATTGTAGGGCGGATAGGCGGTCGGCGCCTGTTCGAACCCGGTCACCGAGTCGAGCAGGTTAAACAGCCGGTCGAAGCCGACGGTGGAGCGATAGAGGGGGGCAAAATCGATGGGTCGCATCACAGGTCCTCCTTTAGAAGCGACGTGTGTCTCTGCCTGCCCACTTGGGCGGCTATTCACCTGCCCCGAAGGGCCAGGCAGCACTCTCGCGCACCCGGCAAGCGGCGTGCGCATGCCGTTATCTAGGTAGCCCCTGTGCCACTTCAAGAGGCGGGCGACGCGCGCTGCCGGTCATCCGCACAAGCATACCCCAGGCACAAATTTTTCTTGGCTGAGCCAACACCTCGCCTTCATCAAAGGTTCATGTTAGCGTCGTTAATCCGCGCAGATATCAGGCGGGGTCGGAACTTCGACAGGAGAGCGCAAATGAGAAGCTGGGTGTTGGCGGCCGTCCTGCTCGCCGCCGCTGCTGCGCCGCCGGTTCTGGCGGCTGACATTGACGATGATGTGCCTCCGAAGAGCGGGCTCTATGAGCGCTACCCGCCCAAGGGTCCACCGCCTCCTTTCTACTACGAGGATGACGAGCGCTACCCGCCTCCGGCAAAGAAATATTCGGATGTGCCGCCGCCCTACGGCAAGAGTTGCGTGCGCAGCGAGGACGTCCGCGACCGTCTCACCAGCCTGGGTTGGAACGATTTTCATGCTGGCCAGCCGGCGGGCGAAATTGTGACATTGCGCGCGCGCCGTTCGAACGGCCGGCTGTTCGAGCTTACGCTGCACCGCTGCACGGGGCAGATCGTCGAAGCGCGGGCGCTCGAGCCCAGGCCCTTCGGCCCATATGCCTACAAGGGACCGTACGAGCCCTACGGCCCGCGGCGCTGGGACCGCCACGAGTACGAGGGCCCATGGTTTGAGCGCCCCTATGCCTACCGTGGCCCTCGCCGCTGGCACCGGGACTACTGAGGCTGCGCAAGACGCGCGGGCCGTGCAGCGCTGCCGGAGAGGGTCGACCGTCCGGCTGCGCACGGCATTGTGGAGGCGGGCATGGACCTAGTGGCGCTGGCCAAGAATCCCGTTCCCAGCGGCGCCGCGACCGGAACTTTCAAGGGCCACAACAAGATAAGCCTGCGCTTCGCGCGCTGGGAGGCCACGCGCGGACCTCCCCGCGGCACGGTTTGCCTGTTCCACGGCCGCGGCGAGTTCATCGAGAAGTATTTCGAGGTTGTTGCCGATCTGCGCCGGCGCGGCTTTGCCGTGGCGACCATGGATTGGCGAGGCCAGGGCGGCTCCGAACGGCTGCTTGCCAACCCCCGCAAAGGTCACGTGCGCTCGTTTGCCGACTTCGACCAAGATCTCGCGCATTTCATGAAGGAGATCGTGCTGCCGGATTGTCAGCCGCCCTTCATTGCCATGGCCCACTCGATGGGCGGCCACATCCTTCTGCGTAACGCCATACTTTCCGGCTCGTGGTTTTCGCGCATGGTCCTGTCAGCGCCGATGATCGCCATTGCGCCGAAGCGGCTGGGCCTTCCCGCGCCCATCCCGCGACTTTACGCGGAGGTCATGGGCGGGCTGGGGTTGGGGAACTTGTACGCGCCAAGGGGGACGGACGATGCGCTAGAGCTGGAGCCATTCGAGGGCAATCCCCTCACTTCCGATCGCGAGCGCTATGCCCGCAACAGCATGATCGTCCAAGCGGCACCCAATCTTGGGCTCGGCTCGCCGACGATGGCGTGGCTGCGAGCGGCACTGCGATCGATCGCCAGTATGACGGCACCGGACTATCCGTTGCAGGTCAAGGTGCCGTTGCTGCTGTTCGCGGCCGGCATGGATACGTTCGTCTCGACAACGCACATCGAGGAATTCGGGCTGCGGCTGAAGGTCGGGACGCACGTGCTGATCCCGCAGGCGCGACACGAGATTCTGCAGGAAACCGACGAAGTGCGCAAAGACTTCTGGGCGGCCTTCGACGCCTACCTGGGCATTGACGCAGCTGTGGCCTAGGGCACGCCCTGGCTCGCTCCAAACACATCAGACTCGCTGCCAGCGACTTTGAAAGAGTGCGCCAGCAGACTTCTCACGTTCCCGTGATTGGAAGCCTGAAACCCCCGTTTGACCGTTTTAGCCCAACTTGCGCAGAATCGGGTGGC